>OLQA01000089.1_pt1 | contig 78232 bp, 86 predicted proteins | sample 1673151 | NCBI WGS metagenome assembly OLQA01 (sample SAMEA3136760, study PRJEB25190) | human gut metagenome | biome: human gut; feature: human-associated habitat; material: faeces | place: Austria | collected 2013
AGGCGTTGCCGATCGGCTTGCATCATTTGACCTGCGTGATCCGGTTGCCGCTGACCATGAACGCCGTTCTCGCCATGTCGATCATCGGCTGGTCGAACCGGCTGTCGGTGTAGAACTCGTCGATGACCGTGTCCGGGCCGACGACTTCGCGGAACCGTTTCGGCTTGTTCGTATTGAAATTCAGACAGGTGACCCGCATCGTCCGCGGATCCACGGTGGATGAGACCAGACGGTTCAATCCGAGACGCCGGCATGCCTCCCCCCACGGTCACGTCGAACGACGCCGTCAGGATCACGTCATCCGGACGCGGCTCATACCACGGCTTGATGCGGTCCATATGCCGGTTCCAGAACTCGTTCACCAACGCGGATACGCCCTCTGCGATCGCGGCCTCCCCGGCGAGACCGGCATCGGGAGCCGCGCCGTCCAGTCGCAGTATCCGTCGGGAAGCCGCGACATCGTGCAGGTAATCGCACGTCACGCCGCCCACGCCGCGTTCCATTTGCGCAAGCGTGGCCCGCCCCATCTTGTACTGCACCGCGTATCGCAGCACCGGAGCCAGATGCCGCAGCACCTTCGGCTCGTATCGGACACTGAACATATACAGGTCGAACAGGCTTTCGCCGTCATATATCGTGCCGTCGAAATCGAACACCCTCATCGTGTCTCGTTCCCTCTCACCCTCGCGCCGCTCCCGGCCCGTCAGAACTGCGCATAGTCCGCATCCTTATGTTCCCCCGTCTCAAGGTACCGTGCAAGATCGTCGGACGACGAGAACACAGCGCGCACCGACTGGGCGATCATCAGGTTGATGCTGTCGCCGTCGCGCAGGCCCTCGCGATATGCGTACACGGGGATGCCAAGAGAGTGGGCGAATCCGATCTCGAACATCGTGCCGGAATCCTCGTCCATCAGATTGGCTATCACCGCCTTGGAAGCGCAGATGCCGTTCACGTCGTCGTCGAAGCAGCCCGCGGGACCGACCTCGGCGATGTCACTGGCGAACCGCGGCCTGAACATCGTCTTGCCGTGGGTGTCGAGCACATGCTCCAAGCGTTCCATCGACGCGACCTGCTCGGGATTGAAGAACGGGCCAGCGACGTAGAAATCGTAGCGGCGGCGTTTGCGCGAATAGGCTTTCTCGCGCTTGCGGCCGGGCTCGCGATCGGGTTCTCGCCCGTCCGCCGCTTGGCCCGCCTCTGCGCCCACATCCGGCTCCACCATCTCGGCGAACGTCTGCTTCATCGTATCCAGCAGCGACTGCGTGCTTTCCGGAACCTCGTCGCCCGCTCCGGCGACGTCCTTGGTGAGTCCCTCGATGCGGCGACGAATCCGGTCGGCGTCCTGCGGGTCGATGCTGAACTTCGCCACGAGCGACTGCCGTATCGTCTCATAATCAAGGTTGACGAAGAAGATAAGCTGCTGCAACTTCATGAAGTTCTTCAGTTCGGGGAACCGCTCGACGATGTACGTCTCGCGATCATCCGTGGCCCGCACCCAGTCGCGGGTCAGCTGCATGCTCCAGTCGCCGGTGATGGATCCGCGGCGCATGCGGTAATGGTACAGCGCTTCGGGAATGCGCACGACGCGATGCGACTCGCCGATCACATTGCAGATACGGGCCATGTCCTCGATCTTGCGCCCGACGGGGAAGGAGAACCCGTGATTGCGGTAGATCGACGCCGCCGCGACGAACGACCAGAAATACCCGTCGATCTCGGCCTTGACCTGCGCCTTGATCGCCTCGATCGGGGTCATGATGATCACGTCGTCATAATGGTTGTGCTTGTACGAGGATGTCAGCGGCTTGCCATCTTCGCTGATCGTGTCGAACTGGAACATCACCAAATCGGCGTCATAGTCGCGCATCGTCGCCATCGCACGTTCAATGAGATTGCGCTCGACCATGTCATCGGAATCGACGAAGTAGATATAGTCGCCAGTGGCCTTCGCCAGTCCGACATTGCGCGCATCGGACAGGCCGCCATTGGCCTTGTGGATCACACGGATCCGCTCATCCCTCGCCGTCCACGCATCGCACATCGCAGGGCAGCGGTCGGGCGACCCGTCGTCGACGAGCAGGATCTCAAGATTGCGGTACGTCTGGCCGACCAGTCCTTCCACGCACGCGTCGAGATACCGCTCGACTCCGTACACCGGCACGATGACCGACACGAGCGGCGTGGCCCCGTCACCATTCATGGCCTCCGCCATCACATTCGACGATGTTTCCGATTCCGCTGACATGCCTCTCCTCGATGCTCCCCGGTCCGTTCGGCTCCACTCACTGCTGACGCACGGCGGCACGTGCGTCGCCCTCCATTGTCCATGATAGGCCAGGGCTTGCGCAGGGCGGACGACTCCATCCTGTTGTTTGCCATATCTTAACCGCGCCGCTCAACCGTGCCTTTTACCCGCGCGGAAACGGCGGCAGAACGCCATGCCGGTGTGCGTCGGCCACCGGATTTTCCATCCGCCCTGAGGTCGCGTAGACCCCTCCCGTCAGTCTTTTGACACCATGCAGCATTTTGCCGAACCCCGCAACCGATCACCGTGGCGGGATGCTTTTTGCCGTATATGGCCGTCAGCGGCGACAGCGCGGCGATCAAGCAGATGCTCAACAACATGTCCAGCGAAGAGCTCCTCAAATACTATGACGGGGACAGCTCGATCAGCGCATCGCTGTTCAACGATCGCACATTCCCGTTCTGGGCGTTCCTCTTGCTGGCGGCGTTCATCCTGTTGTTCGCGCTGCTTCGTCTGCACGCCGCCACGCTGACGTTCTCCATCCTCAACCTGCTCTTATGCGCTTTGTACGCGGGAATACTCATCTTCATTCTCGTCTCCGCCTCCCACGAGATGGATGTCGTACGCTCGACGGCATCTCAGCCTGGGCTGAATCTCGCCAATGACCTGTCCTTCTCACTCGTTCCGTCGTATGGGATGTATGCGATCATCGCGGGAACGTTGTTCATGTTCGCGGGAGCCATCGTTTCCGTGGTGAATCGCAGCCATGCGCACATGGCGGCATTCGCCAGTCCGGCTCCGACGAATCCGCCCGCAGTCGCGTACGGTGGCATGCCGACGCAAAACTACGGAGCCGCGCCGGGCGCCGGAGCGGCGTATCAGCAGCCTGCCGTGCCATATAGCGCGCAACCACAGAATCCGGCTGGAGGAACGCCGAACACAATGCGTCCCATGACGCCGTCGCCACAACACTAATCCGCACAACCCCGCAGACTCCGCTGACATCCACACCGAATCAGCGGAGTTCTTTTATGCCGCCAGACGCCGACTGGCGCAACGGCGCGACTCGCCGAACTATGGTTCCGCTACGGGCCGCACTGGAATATCATGGTGTTTATAGCAACGCTGCGAGAGAGGTGGGAGATCATGGAATATTGTCCGCATTGCGGTGCCCCATATGACGAGGGCAGTCGGTTCTGCTTCCAGTGCGGCGCTCCGCGGCAATCCGCCGCTGGAACGCCTGGTGCTCCTGCGATACCGACCGCTCCGATACCCGTGTCGGGCTATGGCAACATGGCGGCGCAGCCACCGGTTCCATCGCCTCCGAGAGCATCCGAGACGGCATCCGATGATGGTTTTGCCGCATTCGCAGCGAATGCGGGCGATGCCGGCACACCTCCGACCGTCCCCGCCGGAAACTCCGCCACGCCACCGGCCAATCCCACCGGATCCGCCACCGCGCAGCCGTCCGCCAAGCGCCCACGCATGAAACTCATCGCGGCGATCATCGCCGTATTGGTGGTTCTCGCTGGAACCGGGTTCGGTCTCGCCGCGAGGAAACTGGAATGGATCGGCCCGCGCACCGTGCCGACGGTCCGATACCGCACGGCAGCCGAAGTGTCACGTGAGCTGGAGACCAAAGGCTTTCTCGTCAAGAAGAAGCAGATGTTCAACGCCCTGGGCAAGGGCAAGTGTCTCGGTCTGGTAGGAGTCAAGGCGGGCGACCGTCTGCCCAAGGGCACTACGGTGACGGTCATCGAATCGATGGGACCCGGTGTACCCGAAGGCACAGTCGGCTCTGAACCGAGCAAGGCCGAAACCGCGCTACTGAAAATGGGCGTCAGAGTCGTCGAGCACGAAGTCGTCTCGGAGCATCCCGGCAAAGTCGCCGTCACCATGCCCGCGGACGGTGAGCCGGTGCGCGACACCGACGACGGCATCCATATCGGAGTCGGGATCACAGGTGACGGCATACCCGTCGAAATCGCCGGAATGGACAAGGACGAGGCGAAAACAAAGCTCCAGCAACAGGGCTTCGACGTCACGCTCAAGCCGCGTTTCTCCAGCCGAAAGAATCTCGGCAAGATCGTCCGAGCCGATCCCGGCATCGGCGTGCGGACCAGCGAGACCAACGTGACCCTGTATTACGGCGTGGATGCCAGCAAACGCTACGACGTGGTCGGCACGTCCATTCCCGACAGGGGATCGGACAAGATCATGACGAACACCGTGGCTCTGGCAGGGAAGTATTGCACCGATGGCGGCAACTGCCTGACATTGGAACCCGGTCAGACCGATCCAAACCCGAGTGGTCTGGTGCTCGACGGCAAAGGTTCCTCGGATTTCTTCGACCAGCTGACCCTCTGCACGTATTCGCAGGACATCAGCGGCTGCAACCCGTCCTCCGGCGGCTACTACAACGCAATGAAGGACTTCCTGATCCAGGGCGATACCGGCGCCATGGAGCTGTACGCAGGCTTCGGACTGCCCGTATGCGGCACCACGTCTTACGTGGGCGACGGGCCGACATACTGTGACGGCACGTCGGAGAAACAAGTCGAGGATGGCTCGGATGGAACCGCCGAACAGGCCATGAGCGAAAAATATCTCAAATACGTGGCTCGTGATTTCTTCGTGGTGATGCCGGTCGGAGCCAACCTCGACCAGCTGGAATCCAACGGATATTTCGACGGCTCGACTACGTACAAGCCCTATGCGGACCGCCCGTATCTCATCCGCCGCGACAACTCCGCATACCCGGAAATCAAGGCGACGAATGACACCTTCCACCGGAAGCCCAACCCGTACGCGCCCGGCACCAACATGCAGCCGTTCAAGAAGGCGCCCAACGCCCACAACGTGTACTATCTGGTCGAGCAGCCGGTCGATTTCAGCCAGTTCGAGGAGGCCACTGTATCCGGCGGGCGGCAGGGAGACGGCTCCGACTCGTCGCCTGACGACGGCACCTCTTCCGACGGCAACGGCGATGATACCACTGAATCCGATGACTCATCGCAATCCCAGTCATCGCAATCCGGTGCGAGAACCTACACGAACGCGCGGTTCTCGTACCGTGTCGACGTGCCTGCCGGTTACAAGTGGCAGCAGGAGTCCGACAACGGCGACGGTCGCAAGTTCGACGCGACGTCCGGCTCCACGCAGATCAGCGTGTGGGGCAGCAACAACGCGCTGTCTCGCTCCCCGCAGGAGGAGCTCGACTGGCTCAAGGAGAATCTCGGCGGCAACGCGAACATATCGCTCGCGCAGGTGGCCGGCCAATCGGTGTACCTCAGCTATGAGCAGAACGGAACCATCACGTATATCCGCGAAGTCGTCACCGGAGGGAAGATCGCGGCCATCGAAATCACGTATCCGACCAGCGAACGCTCGAGCGGAGACAAACTCGCGGAGACGGTTCCGCTGACCTTGAAGTTCGTGGGGTGATGGGGCTATCGTCACCAAATGCGAGGCCGTACGAAACCGTTGTGTTCCAAGAACGCGGCGACGTCACGCAGCTCCGGCATGTTGATGCTGTGCGTCATGCCGGGGTAGATTTTCTCGGTGAGCGTGGTGTGCGAGGCATAGAACGCGCTCATCGCGTCGAGTTCGGACTTGGGGAAGATGTCGTCCGCAGAGCCGTGGCCGTAGAACATTGGCGGCTTCAGTCGCGCAAGCTCGTCGTCGCCAGGCAACTCGCCATGTGCGAGGAACCCGGAGAAACTGACTGCGGCGGCGTACCGTTTCGGGTTGACGCGCAGCATCTCGCCGGCGAGTAGACCGCCTTGGGAGAAGCCCATGACCACGATGGGGCGCTCCGGGGCGATGCTGTCGGCCACCCATGCGTCGATGGCCTCGCCGGCTTGGCGTGATTGCCGATCGAGCGATTCGCCGGTCGGGACGCCTTCGTAATCCCATGAGCCGAACCACGTGTAGCCCGGGCCGTACGAAATCGGCGCACGCAACGACGCGTAATCGGCGCCGGGCGCACAATAATCCAGCAATCCCGGCAGGTCATGCTCGTTCGACCCCCAGCCGTGCAACAGCAAGAACACTGGGCCGCTTCCATTGGCCGGCAGACTGGCCACCGCATGTTCGATCCTCATCGCGCTCACTCCCCTCTTGTGTGTTCGTGTTTTGCGTTCGCCACCGGCTTCAGAGCGGCCGACGAATCACGTTTCAATGTCATGTTCCGTCACCCATGGTAGTCGCACGGGCGCCGGCAGTCACACCATCGCGCATCCGCCCCCCCCTCCATTTCATCATCTCATCCCGCCAAAGTCCCATCTCAAGGTCGTCACATGGGACTTTCGCCGGATGAGGGGTCACGCCGCGGCACGGACATCCGCTCATAGTCCCGCGGGAAAGTCAGCCAATGGGACTACGCGCGGAATGGAGGCTGCGGGATTGCATGGCGTACCATATAACTCGACATCGAATCCGGCGCCGCAACACCGGCATCCACCGACGACACGGGAGTATCAATGCAACAACCGATCATGACCTCCGTCGCTTTTCTGTCGCAGGCATCGGCTCCTGCCGACCCGTCGAACGACGAGGACCGCGCCACCGCGACCGACCTGCGTGACACGCTGGCGGCGCATCGCGGCGAATGTGTGGGCATGGCCGCGAACATGATAGGCGTGGCAAAGCGGATCATCGCGTTCCAAGACAAGGAGAACAACCGCAACGCAATCATGTTCAACCCGCGCATCATTGCTGGGAGCAACCCATTCGATACCGCCGAAGGATGTCTGTCACTGGATGGCGAACGTCCGACAACACGCTACCAGAGCATCACCGTCACCTATCAGGCTCGCAGCGGGCGCGAATACACGACTGCCTTCGACGGATTCACCGCGCAAATCATCCAACACGAAATCGATCACGTCAACGGCATCATCATCTGACGAATAATGACGGTCATCGCGTCATATCGCCGAAATCGACAATGTGACGCGTCACAAAGCACACCACACACTCAGCCCAACTGGTCCTTGATGCCGGACGGCAGATGCGTGGTGACTTCCTGCTGAATGCGGTCAAATGCGCTGGACAGCAGCAGATTACCCGGAACCGTACTGATCAGGAATGCCAGAATCGCGGCGATGACCGCCGTCACCAGACCTTTGACAAGATGGGCGACGATCTTGAACACCAGATAGGCGACAATCGCGCCGACGACGACGGTGATCGCGGTTTGAGCCAGCTGCGGCAGATTGCCATACCACAGGACGAACTGGTCGAATCCGGACCGCACGGTCTGTGATGTTTGAGAGATCTGCGAGTTTTGAGCAATATGCAAGGACAACACGGCGTGCACGAACTGCATGTGCGAGGTCAGTCTCCTTTGCCGGTGAGTATGGTGGTTGTTTGATGATATCAGCCTGATCAGGCCTCCCGTCATGTGCCGGTCCCCGATCGGGCCGGGATGCGGGAGGTCCCCTATGCCGTCATGACGTCAGCCGACGAGGAAGTCGAGGACGTTCATGCCGGTGCCGGTCTGCGCGCGATACAACTCGGTGTATCCGCACTGACGGCAGGAGATGGTGACGAACTTCTTGTTCTGCACGTTGAACAGTTTGGCGAAATCGCCGCCGGTCGCCTGGAACTGGTCGCTGTCGTATGACCGGCATCCGCATTTGACGCAAACGTACTGAATCTGCTGCATAATGAATTCCTTTCATCGGAACCTAACATCCCCCGATAGTGGTTCACCCTATCAGACAGGATTCGTCCGATTGCCGGTTATCCCGTATCCGCACGTAACGCGCATACAATCAACAAAAACGTCCGCGCTCCTTCGTGATTCGGGCGCCCCATATCGGCATCAGTGCGCATCGGAGAAGAAATCACGCTGAAAAAACGCCAACAGCCGACAAATCCAGAGGCTATCTTCGTTTCGAGGGGTTGATTCGGATGCGTCAAAACATCTATCTGCGTTTCGAGGGGGTGGTGCTCAAGTATAAACGCTCCCAAAACCGCATGATTCCAGCAACATACAGCTTCGAATACCCTGCATATCGTGTTTTGGCAACCCCTTGAAACGCAGATAGATGTTCGGAGAGCCCCGAATCAACCCCCCAAAGTTCATATACCGTACAAATCGGCGGGTCGGATGTCCTCAGTAGCCGTGCGCGTGCAGATAATCGTCGTCAAAACCGAAATAATGGCCGAGCTCATGCAGCACTGTCTTGCGAATCTGCCGGCGCAGGTCGTCGCGCGTGGCGCAGACGCGCTCGTGCGGGCCCTTGTATATGGTGATGATATCGGGCATGACGCCACTGTATCCGGTGAAGCGCCGCGTGATTGGCACACCTTCGTACAGGCCGAGCAGCTCATCGCACTGGCGCTGCATCGTCGCCCGCTCACGCTCGTTCGGCTCGTCGGCGACCGCGATACCGACATTGTCCAGCGCGCGTTTGAACCGGTCCGGAAGACTGTCGATGGCCGTTTCGACCTCGTGCTCGAACTCCTCGTCGCTGATGCGCATTCCACAGCCTTCCTTGTCATTGAACAGTCGCCTTGCCCGCCACGATCAGGCGGATGCCCCGGCACAATCGGGAGCAGTCTGACTCCATGTTCCAAGCATAGGACGGCGTGGACCGATGTGCCACATAGACCGTACGTCACACGACCGGTATACGCTTCAGTCATTCGTAACGTACACTAGTGACTGTGCGAAAGGAGGTGCGCATTGGCGACGTCGGAAATCGAACAGTTGTGGATCAGCCAGTTTCAGGAGAATCTGGGGGCGCTTCGCAAAGTGGCGGGATGGACCACCCAGCAGTTGGCCAACGAGCTAGGAGTCGCACGGCAGACCATCTCCAATCTGGAGACCGGCCGAAGTCCCATGACCAAATTGCAGTACCTCGCCCTGCGCACCGTGTTCAGCGCCGAAATCGCCAAATGCGGCAACCGCGAACTGGCGAAGATCATCAAGACCCTTGTTGACGATCCGATTGAACTGCGCATCAAGGAGCTTGGGACGGCCGGTTCGTCCGACGATGCCAAAGAGCCGACCGATGAGACGGCCGACAATACCAAAGCAAACAGCGCTACCGAGCCTGACGCTCCCAGCGAAGCAGACGATGCACGGCCCGTCGCACCGGCATCCAAGCCGGCTGCCGGCAGACGGGCACGCAAAAACAAGGAACGACCGCTGAGCACGGCCATGCAGGCACTTGCCGTCATCACCGCGGCTCTGGCCAGCGGCACCGCCGCCGGCGTTCTCACCTATCTGCTGTTTCCCAACGGCAAGCCCGGCAAAAACAGCAGACGTTGACAGAGCGGACCGCGCTGCAGACCGCGGCAAGGCCGATCATCGACAGTCGTACTGATTCGGCATGACGATTCGTGTCTATTTCCGCTGCCACGAACAATGCCTCATCTCGATCAACTTCCGGAAAAGTCCGGGATTCTCTTCGCGCATCAGCGCGGCTGCGACTGCATCATGTGGCGGCGCGTTTGAACAGAGAAATATAAATCTCCCGGCATATAAAGGCAAGGCTCTTCATGCACCGGGAGATTTGACGATTCGTTACGGCAGAAAAAACGTTACAGGCCTAGGATTTCATGCCTCTTCATGTCGAACTCCTCTTGGGAGAGGATGCCGATGTCGACGAGTTCCTTGAGCTTCTTCAACGTTTCCACCTGTTCTGCGACGCTCATGGAGGTGGCGTGCGAGGGCGCTGCCGCGCCGGCTCCGGAGGTTGCCGTATCGGCACCGCCCGTGCTTTCGGCTGCAAGTGCGGCTTGAGGCTGCGGCTGCTGCGGTTGCGGTTGCGCGGCCATCGGCATCGGCGCTGCCGGCGCCGCGGTCATCGGATTGATGGCCTGAGCCATGTTCATGCCGAGGAGCATGCCGCCGCCATCACCGAAACCGTTGTTCTGGATACCTCGGGCGATCTGCTGCTGCGCGGCCATGTTGCCGGCCGTCTGCGAGACGCCCTCATACGCAGAGACATTCATCTTGTTCGAAGCGAATTGGCGCACGAGCTGGCGAGACTCCTCATCGAACTCGATGCTCTCGATGCCGACGCCGGACACCTCGAATCCGAAGCGATTCCTCCACGTCCCCGCATTCGCCTCATCGTTGCGCACGCGTGTAGCGATATCGTTCGCATGGGCCGGCAGCTGCGAAATTCGATACTGATCGGACAACGAGTTGATGGCGACGATGAACGACTGGACGAATTCGGAAAGAATCTGTTCCCTAGCCTTGGGATTGTCGAACGCGTACGACGTTACGTTGGCGGGAACGTAATTGCGCACGAAGCGAACCGGGTCGGTGACTTTCAGTGACATCGTGCCCCGCGCCCGTATCTCCAAATCCACGCCATAGAATTTGTCATTGTAGACCAGCGGCGCTGGAGTGCCGAACTTAATGCCGCGGATCTCACGCAGGTTGACGAACGCCACATACTTCGTCTCCACCGGCTGCCCGCCGAATGTGAATCGACTGGCGACCGAACTGAACAGCGATCCGATGCCGTCACCGGCGAGCACGCTTTTCTCGCCGTCGCGGTACTCGTAACCGCCCGGCTCGGTAATCACGTTCTCGATGCCGGATTCAGAGAAGATGAAGGCCGCCGTGTTTTCGGGCACATAAATGTGGGAACCGTTGCTGATGACGCCTTCAGAACCGTACTCGTTCGACCCGCGTCCGTTGTTCGTGCCTCTTGGGACTCCCGGCGCGACCACTACATACTCGTCGAACCGACCGGCAGTGATGATGTCTTTCCATAGATCCGCGAACGTTCCGCCGAGCGCGCCCGCGAACGCCTTGATGATTGCCATGTGCTTTCTCCTCGTCTTCTCGCGCAAGCGCGGATGCGCCGCCATGCGTGTTGCCTGCATGACGGCGCATCCGCCCAGCGCACAGGTTCGGTCGGTTAGTTCAGCTGCGTCTCGCGATTGCAGTATTCGCAGCGAACCGCCTCGCGCTTATGGCCGGACAGCGGCGCGCCGCATCCCTCACAGGTTCCCGACGACCGCGTCTCGGCGATGCCAAGCCCGTTGCGAAACGCGCCGAACGTGTCCTTCAACGTACCGGCCAGCGCCTCCGTGCCGGGTATGGCCTTGCTGAACGCCTGTTGCTTGTTTTGGATCTGATCGAGAAAACCCATTGCTTGTCCTTCTTCCTTATGTGGATTGTCGGAGTGCCGAATACCGCGTCACTGGCTGATGAACGCAAGTTTCTGCGTGCATCGAGCCATGACCTCGTTGTAGTACGCGAGGTCGCTGGCGCTGAGCGAGCCGGAATCGATGGAAAATTACTTGAATTACTCGCAGATGTATCAGAGCTTGTGCTGATATCTGATGTAGATGAATCATCAGGACCGCGCAGGCTTATCGACATGATGTCCTTATTCGACTCATCATGTGAAATCCTTACGGAATAGCCATCCTTGGTCTCACCTCTAAACCATCCGCCCCTGCGTCTGTAATCTACAGTGAAGCCCTTCTCAAGAACAGCATCAATATACGCGGCATACTGTTCATCATTGGTATCACACACATCAATAGAGAGCATGTCATCATGTTCAATGAGATTGCCACCAGTCGTAGATTTCGGGGTTGGAAGTTTGGTGCCAATATTGGTTTTTGGCCAAGAGAAAGCTTCGCGCTCAATTTCCGGTGCGGCGGCCGGAGCGGGCTTTTCGAGAGCTCCGGAGACAACAATGCCTACACTGCCAATGACAAAACCCAACACTGTAAGTACTGCGGCAATCCAAGCAAACAGCTGACCAGTCACCTTGCCGCTGGGACGTGTTACATACAACGCAGCAAATGTCAGCAACAAGGATATGAACGCCATGGAGAACATCATTCCCCATTCCAATGTCGCCGGCGCGAACGTGCTCAGCACCATCAGGATGCTGTATACAAGTGCTGCAATGGCGAGTTTAGAGCGGTTACCGGAAGCGCCGGTGAACCGAGGATTATTCAAAATCTTCCAGGCCTTGTTCTCCTTCTTCGGGGCATTCGCCGCATCGGCGGGTGCCGCTGTGGGCAGAGCAAGTGCCGGATCAAGAACAGACAGGAATTCAGCGGTCCGAGTGCCACCATCATCACCGGTCACGTCCAGTTTGATGGCCGTCCCGTCAGCACCCTGAGCGCTGGCCTTCAGCGTGAATTGGGCTCCGTCATATGCGTGGAATGTCACCGTTCCCTCAGCGACGTTCTCTTCATCCACGGTGAACGTGGCGCTGGTGGACAGCTGGTCGTGGACGGCCTGCATTACCTGCTGCAGACTGGTCGCATACACACGATCGTTGTACGACGGAGTCTGGGCGGGAACATCTTGAACTGGCGGCATTGTCTGCGTCGGCGGCACAGACTGTTCGGTCGGAGGAATGAATTGGGTGGGCGCATCATTACTGCCCGAAGTCGTTGGCTGATTGCCGCCGGCGGGGAAGGGTGCCGGCTATTGACTATCGTTTGTCATGATTTTCTTCTTCCTCTTTCTTTGCCAGCGACATCGCCAACGCGCAAACGGCGAGACATGTGAGCATGACCGCCAGTCCGACCTCGATGGCAAACCGGCTGCGTTCGTTCATTGTCACATCCTTCTCTTGTCAGCCACTTGATGTCGCTGTACTCATCAATTAGTGTATGTCGCTGTGAATATGTACGCAAATTAGCATTATGTAATTAGTTTAGCTAGTCAATCTGAGCTGAATCCACCCTTTCCGCCACGTGCCCTTACGGCAGTGGCAACGTCAATTTTCAGGATGGCGACATGGCCCCGCATCAGTTGCCAACTGATTTTTTCTCCGGCGTTTCGCCGGGCGAGTCTCGCTACGCTGAATCATCAGAATCACACGACATAGCAAGAGGAGCGCAACATGGCAGACACCCCCGAAGAGCATCTGACCGAAGAGCTGCTTGACCGGCTGCTTCACAGTGCCAAGATCGAAACGTATCTCGACGAGGAGCACATCACAGATCGTGCGTTGCCCGATTATCTGAACGAACTGCTCGACAGAAGCGGAATCAAGCGCAACCCTCTCGCAGAAAAAACAGGCATGAATCAGACGTTCATCTACGATATTTTCGCCGGCAAATCCCGGCCGGGAAGGAACAACGCCATCAGACTCGCGTTCGGGCTCGGGTGCGACCTGCGCGAGACCCAGCGGCTGCTGCGGCTTGCCGGCGTGAGCGAGCTCTACTGCAAGCAGCGGCGCGACGCAATCATCATCTGGTGCATTCAGAACGGCCGGGACCTTCCCGCTACCGACGATGAACTGTATCGGATGGGCGAGGATACCTTGGTGCCGAAGGACTAGTGCGGGGAGGTAGCTGGCGACGCCCCCACCCGCTTCGCGGGAGTCCCCGCCAGCGGGGGCGAGATTCTTAGCACATCACTCGTGCGCTTGTCTCCGCCAGCGGGGGCGGAATCTTAGGCCATAGAGCATGTCGATCGGGAACGGGTTAGGATAGCGGGTAACGACCAGGACTGGGGAGCAAGATGGACGATAAGCAGACCGCGCACGCGATGGGGATCGACGACACCTACCGCGTCGAGCGCACGCTCGCTCGCGGTCAGGGCGGCGTCACCGAACTGGTCAGCATCGACGGCATCGGTCCGTTCGTGCGCAAGAAGATCCCATCCCAGCTGGCCCAACGCAACGTATGGGCGGCTCTCAGCGCCTGCACGAACCCACGCCTGCCACACGTCGAGGCAACATACGAGTTGCCCGATCATTTCGTGGTGGTGTATGACTACGTATCGGGGCGGCCTCTGGAGCACGTCGTTCAGCAACAGGAAAAACTTCCTGAACGCACGGCGACACAACTGATCTGCCAACTGTGCGATGCCGTGACCGAGCTGCACCGGCATGGCATCATCCATCGGGACATCACCCCATCCAACGTGATTGTCGCCGACGACGGAGCGCATCTGGTCGACTTCGGCATCGCCAGGACCGTCGCGGCGAATGCGACGCACGACACCAAGGCATTGGGCACCTACGGCTTCGCTTCCCCAGAGCAGTTCGGGTTCACACAGACCGACGCCCGATCGGACGTGTACTCGCTGGGACGGCTGCTTGGATACATGCTGACCGGCGTCTACCCTGACGACAAGCGATACGGCCAGCTGCTCGCCGACCCCCATGTGGTGCCATCCCAGCTGAAGTCGGTCATCGACCGGGCATGCTCATTCGAACCGAGCGCCCGTATTCAAAGCGCCGACGAACTGCGCCGCGCGATACTGGGACAGCCTGCACAGCAAAATGAGAACATCGCCAGGCCCGCCATCGTGAACGTCGCGCCGCAATCGGCCCGGAAGCGCTCCAAGCGCAAGGCGATTATCATCGGTGCCATCTCTGCGATTCTGATCGCCACGCTCATAGCCGGCATGCTGGTTCTCGGTAATGTGTTCAAAACCGGCAAACAGTCCACGCCGAACAGCAGCACTACGTCATCATCTCACAGCAATACGTCAGACGCACAACAGCCGGGCAAGGATGGCACGAACGACAGCAATCAGTTCAACGGCTCCGCGAACGGGCAGACAACGGATGGAAACAGCACTGACAATACGCAGAGCGATACAACGGAGAACCCGCTGAAAATCACGGAATCAGGGTGGTCGGCGGACAGTGCCGGCTATATCCATTATGCCGTCGCGGTAAAGAACACCAGTAGCACCTTGCAGGTCGAGTTTCCTGCGATTAGCATCACCGGGCGCGCGAAAGACGGCTCGATACTGTTCGCTGAGGATAACCTCAGGGCAGTATCGTTCCCGAAGCAGACCATATATCTTGTCGGACAAGCTGGCAATGGCCCCGGAAGCGAAACTCCGGAAAGTGTGGAATTCTCCATAAACCAACGTGGCGGCACCGATATCCGGCAATCGCATGGTGTCGTCACCTTCACAACGTCAAATCTCTCGGTGTCGCATGATAGTTTTAGCAATACCTTATTCAATGGAGAGATCAAAGCCAAAAACACCGGCTACGATTCCATTCTAAATGGGGCGTATGTGACAGTCGTGCTACGCAACAAGAAAGGCGACATCATCTACGGGGATGGCCAGCCTATCGATTCGATTTTTGACGGAAAAACGCATTCCTTCTCAATCCCTATAGACGATTGTCCCGATTATGCCTCGTATGAGATTCATGCGTCAATTTGATTTTTGATTTGCCGGAAATTCGACGCCGCCCATTGCGTATCACGGTCATCTCACCACTATGCCGCTTGCCGCTCCGGCGATGTAATCGGAGCGGCAAGCGGCTACGCAACAATACAGGTGGCCCGAATTATCCTCAGCCGCGGTTGTCGAACATCGACAGGAGCATCTTGCTGGGTTCGACGGCGTAGACGGTGTGCGGCAGGCGGGCGCTCAGGTAGACGACGCCGCCGGGTACGAGTTCGACCTCGCGGCCTTCGCCGCCGACGCGCAGTTTGCCCTCAAGCACCTGAATGGTCACCGGCATGGCGGCCGTATGCTCGCTCAGCGCCTGATCCTTGTCGAAACCGAACAGCACGACACGCAGGCCGTCCTCACGCATCACCACACGCGAGACGGTGGATTCCGGCTGGATCTCGATCAGCGATGCAAGATCGGCCACATAGCCCAGGTGTGGTTCCGTGGAAATGGCGTGGCCTTCGGCATCGTGCTTGGACGCGCAGTGCTTGGGCTGCTCATCACCGGATTCCTCGGCATCACCGTGCTTGCACTTGCAATGGTGGGCGGCCGGCTGCTGAGCGGCCGAAGCGTTCACTGCGGCTGCCTCGGCCGCGGCTCTGCGCTGACGGCACTTGCAGTGCTGCTCGTCACGTCCCGCCTCACATGCGGACTGCTGTTCGTTCTCATCTGCCATGATGTTCTCCTTCGTTACGTTGCCGTATCTTTTTGTTGCGCGTTCGTGCCGCATATTGCTGCGCGGACGCGCATCCACGTATATCAGTGCATATCAATGTCGGACGCCGTACCGGGCATCGAACCGCGGCTGATCTTCCGACACCATCCACCATCATTATCTGCCAGCACGGCCGCCGGCGGAATCATCCGCCCGGCTGTCGGCCGGCGCATCGTCACTTCGCGGGCTTGCGCACCACGAACGCAATGCCGTTGAGCTCCTTGCTGTACTTGTGGAACGTGGATTTCATGTTCATCACGCGGGCGCGGATGTCCTTGTTTCCCAACATATTACGCAGGATGCGCAGCACGCCGCCAAGCCCCTCATCGGCGAGATTGCGGCGCATATCCAGCAGCGCCATCGGCTCCTTGCCGCTCCACAGCACTTCAAAGCCCTCGGATTCCAGCAGCTCGCGCCACTCTTTCTCGGTGAGAGGACGGGCGTTGACCTTGATGCTGCGGGCGAGTGCCTTGCGCACCTCGTCCTTGACCGGCTCAGGCAGATCGTCCGGCTGCAGCCCAAGCTCGTGAATCGAATAGGTGCCGCCAGCGCGCAGCAGACGGTAGGCTTCTGCGATGATGGCCCGCTTGCCACGCTCAGTCTGCATGGTGAGCATCGCCTCACCGATCACGGCGTCGGCGCTTTCGGATTCCAACCCCGTGTCCGCTGCGTCGTGCAGAGCGCAGCTCGTCGGAATGGACGGTGCATTCTCGGCCGTCAGCTTGGTGATGATGTCCACCACCTGCGGGTCGCGGTCGACGCCGCGATAGCTTTTCGGCTTGTGCTCAAGAATGAGCTGCGTGGTACGGCCAAGGCCGGGCGCGAATTCGACGACGTCCTTGCCTTCCAACTCGGTTTTCGCCAGCATGCGCCCGGTCAGCTTCTTGCCGCCAGGGCGCAGAACGCGCTTACCGATGCGGGCGAGCAGCCAGTGTCCCTGCAGATGCTCCACATCACGATCTGACTGAGGCAGCGGAAGGCTGCCGTTCCCCTGCGCATTGGTCGTGGATTGTGGCGCTGTATTCGTAGTCTGAGTTCCCATATCACGCGACACTATCGGCGATGCGCCCCATGCACAAGGGTTTTCGGTCTTTCATCAGCGTAATGTGATTGAACTCACTTCGACCGGCGGAATCGGCCGAGCAGCATTTCCGACATGCCGACGGCTACGTCTTGTGTGAAGAACCGGTCATACAGGCACTCGTCAGTGAGCCATCCTGTTGACAATATGCCACAATGAAACCAGTGCGACGATGCGCGGCAGATCATTCACCAGTCACGTCATCCGCGCACCGCACGACAACAATCGGAGACAATCGAGGACAGGAAGAATGAGAGTTATCAGCAATATTCTGTGGATTATCCTAGGCGGTCTGATCATCGCCATCGGCTGGGCGCTGATCGGGCTCGTGCTGTGCGTGACGATCATCGGCATTCCGCTGGGCCTCCAGGCATTCAAGATGGCGGGGCTCACTCTGACGCCGTTCGGCAAAACCGTCCGCTACGGTGGCGGTGTCGGCTCGACGCTGGCCAACATCATCTGGGTCGTGCTCGTCGGCTTTTGGATGGCGCTCAGTTACGTGGGCGCCGGCCTGCTGAACTGCATCACGATCATCGGCATCCCGTTCGGCATCCAGTCGTTCAAGATGGCGAAACTGGCGCTCTGGCCGTTCGGCGCGGACATCGTCAGCCTGTGAGCGTCCGGCTCGCAGGCCTCATACGGCGGTCTGCCTATACCGTTCCTTCCTCAAGATAAAAAACGGTCGAGCCACCGTCATCCCATTCGACCTTCTCCTCGCGCCTGTGCGTCAGGCCGCGACGCGTATAAAAACCGACATTGCAGCCGGTGTCGGTAAACAAATAGTACCGCCGGACGCCAACGCGGCGGAACCGTTCCAGCAGATCATCGAACAGGAAGCCGCCCACTCCCCCGCCACGGATTCTCTCGTCGACCAAGAAGAGCGTCACCTCGGCGTCGTATCGGTTCTTTGCCCCTCGTATCAGCCGTCTGTCGACACGGTTGATACGCAGCATTTCAGCAATGCCGGAGCGGCCTGCGGTCGAAAACAGCAACGGGAACAATGCCCTGATGATATGACGATGGTGCCGGTTCGGCAGGAGGCACAATCGTTTCGGAACATTGATGTCGACCCGCGCCAATATCACGCCCACCGGCCGGCCGTGCAGCACCGCGACGGTCGCCTCGGAAGAGCGCGCCAGACATGAATGGAAGTCCGCCTCCGCCAGCCGACGGGAACAATCGCTGTCCGTTTTTTGGCCGCCTGACCATTCGCTGTACCATGTACGCCGCAGAATCTCGATCAGCGCAGGATAATCGTCGCGCCGCAAGGTGCGCAGACGCACTGCGGGGCGACGCGGGGTCGCGGTTGTCGATGACGATGCTGTCGAAACCGCGGCGACCGAGGTCACATCCGCAATCGTGCTCGAGGAATCGTTCATACCGCAATGGTGACGTGGCACCGAGACGTTGACGGAGCAAAGTAAGACACGGCGAGGCGGGACGGACGGAAACGCAGCACAACGACTCTCCTGCCGAGACACGCCTGGATGTGTCACAAAGCCGTCAGAGCCAATCGCCAAGAATGACGGAACAGAGCCCCGTTCTTTCAAAAGTCACACGACAAGCTTGCGACTACGCCTCCGTAAAGGTCATCGATGCCCTAATCCGACGCAGCGGATACGGAAACAGAGAAATCGACCGTCTCTGCGATGGAACGATCACATACGGACGCATCCGAGACATTCGCAATGGCCTTGAGGCTCCGGTGCGTTTGTCTGAGTTTCTGCAGGCGCGGTGATCTCGACTTCGCGGCGCATGAGGATGAGCATAAGTACGATGGCGATGAAGACGATCCGGCGTAAAGCCGGATGTGGTGCCGTGCGGGGCTTCATCCTTCATGTCTAATCGCGATTAAATTGATATTAATTATGCCATCGGCTACTTTTATTTGACTTATTTCTCGTCTTATCTTATATTTCCTACAACTAAGAGCCTAATCCGGAAAGAGAGGCGGAACAACTGGTATGAAATATAGGAGTTTGGCGCGGTCGTTCCATGCCGACAGGTCCAATGACGCCTTCAACAACCATGCGAAGCTTGCCCGGCAACGGCTCGAGGCGGACTCCACATTCAGGACCGGGGTCGTCACCCCTCTGGGCGAACTGTTCGCCGCCACACCACGCGAGACATCCATGCTCACGGAAAAGATACTTCTCGCGGAACGGCGGGTATCCCGGCTCTGGAACCAAATCCCTGGCGTCATGCGCTGGGACTACATACGGCACTCCATCAGCGAGGAATTGTTCGCCACCAACGAGATGGAAGGCGTACGCAGCACCCGCAAGGAAACCCAGGAAGCCGTGGAAGCGGCCGACAAGGCGAGGAAGGACGGCGACGACCCCAAGGCTCGGTTCAGCGAATTCGCCAAGCTGTACCTGAACCTCACCGACAAGGACTCCGCACTGCCGGCGGGAATCGCCGACATCCGCGACATCTACGACAAGGTCGTGCTCGACGAAATCAACGAGAGCGACAAGCCGGACGGCGAACTGTTCCGGAAAGGCGACGTGGAAATACAAGGCCCGCACGGCCTCGCGATCCACAACGGAGTCAAAGGCGAAGGCAACATCGGCGCACTCCTCACCGACATGATCCATCTCGCGACCTCCGACGAGATTCCCCGGCTGCAGTCGGCCATCATGTCGCACTTCCTGTTCGAATACGTCCACCCGTTCTACGACGGCAACGGCAGAACCGGTCGGTATCTCCTGGCCCTGTACCTGAACCACGACCTAACCATGCCCACCGTGCTGTCGTTGTCCCGCACCATCGCGGAGAACAAGAACGCCTACTACAAGGCATTCATGGAGGCGGAGGACAAGCTGAACCGTGGCGAACTCACGCTCTTCGTGAACACCATCCTCGGATTCATCCGGAAGGCCCAGGACGAGCTGATCGACGAACTCGAAGTTAGAGTCGACCAGCTCGACAAGGGCCGGGCGGTCTGCGACCAGCTCGAACGGAAGCACGGTCTGTCCGCGAAGGCGGTCTCGATACTATATGGCGTGATCCAGGAGGAGATGTTCGACTCGACCAAGTCCATGACGCTGAACGATGCCGCATACCATATCAGACTATCCAAGCAAAGCGCGAGAAAGTACGTGGGAGAGCTCATGGACGCGGGCCTCGCCATCCAGTCCGGGAAGCGCCCACTGAAAATACGGGCATCGGAATCGTTGAAGGGCATCCTTGAGGCCGGAATGGGCGAGGACGCCGGAGAGCATGGCGGCAAAACCCAACAAGAAGAAACAGAAACCGCCCACGAGGGCGATCCCGCATAACTCAACTATCCGGAAATTCCGGATAGTTGAGTTATCATTAAACATCGCGACCGGATGGATGGTCAAGGTTTATCCGCTGCGTGAAACGTCGAGTGAAACGTGTTTCTCGAGGCGGAACTCCCACGTCCCGTCCGCGCGATGGACGATGCCGCCAGATCCCTTCGTACGTCGTCTGCCATTGGCCGCCATGATGTTCCTCCCTGTCGGGAGCGCCTTCGGGCATCTGCCGCAAGCGCCCTCCCAAGGGCACTCTATTGGCACTCTATCCGGGCCACAAACGGCCAGATACGTGGCAAAAACGGCCATTCCCCAGTAATCGAAAAACGGCGGAATCCGCACGTGTCCGGAGACCGAAAACGTTGGGATTCCGCCGTTTCGCAGGGGTGCACCCCCCCTACTTGCTCACGTTGAACTTGAACGTGTCAACTTTTTTCAGACGCCAGTCGCCAGTAGGCATTTCGCCATCTCGTGGATTAAAGGTCACCTTATGGTCACCTCTTTTTATTTGCAGGGTTGATTATATCGGACCGCCGGGATGGGTCGACGCCGTTTGGCGACACGCCGAATTGATCTCGTTTGTATAACTTATTTAGTTATACTATATTAGTTTATGTCGGGAACAAGCCCGACAGGACAATTCAAGAGAGGAGGTGCGATGAGGATTCTGGAAGCGGTCGACACGATTCTCGGAATCGTGGCCAACGCCATCGCCACCATCACCGCCATAGCGGTGTGGCGCAGGACGCACGGCCCGAGACACGGGAATCGAAGGTAGGCCGAGGGGTTGCGAATAATCCTAGTATCCGCAACCCCTCAACCCCAGAATATCATCGGACGCCATGAACACCAGAAAAACCATAGCCGCCTCCGCAGCCGCGTTCGGCATCGCGTCCATCACCTTCGGTATCTGCGGCAAACCACTGCCTGCGGGACTGTTCGGACTCGCCGCAGGCATCATGGCCATCGCATGCGGGTGGTGGGCGGAATGACCGCCGTCTACCTGAGCCTCAAGCAGGTCGGCGAACGCCTCGGCGTGAAGAACGCCGCCGCCTACAGGCTGCCGGAACCGGACGCAATGATCGGGACGACGCGCGGATGGCTGCCCGAGACCATCGACCGATGGAACGCCGCGCGTCCGGGGCGCGGCGTAGGTGGTGGACGTCCACGCAAGGAAGAACGGTAGAAGCCACTGCAAAACGAGAAAAACGCCCCTCCCCCAGCATTGCCGGGAGAGGGGCGGAATTCTTTCATTTTCCTAACATGTGAAAGGATAGGTGTAAGAATAAATCCTTACACATGTTAGGACTCTAAGCGTTGCACTTGTCTTTACCGCAACGCTTAGTTTTTGCGGAGCGGGTTGTAGGCGACGCCCAGACCGGATGCGAGGAAGCCGGCGACGGTCGAAATGTAGCCGCCGATCGCGGCGTCACCAAAGGTCATGAAGCCAAGGCCGACGCACGAGGCGACCAGACCGAGCACGTAGACCACGGTACGCACCTGCTTAGAGAAGACCGGAGTGTACGCGGTGTCGGGCTGGGTATTGTCCTGACCGTCCTCACGCTCGTCGGTCAGGTTGTTCACGACGGTTTCGAGGGTGGAATCCTCTGCTGCATATTCTGCCATTGTTTCCTCCTTAGAATCGTCCTTGGTTGAGCGCCGACTGCAAGGCGCGTGCGGTCGCCGGGCCGAAGCTCGCGTCCCGCGCCAGACCGTAATGCGCCTGGATGGCGCGAATGGTGGCCGGTCCGAGCAGTCCGTCAACACCACAGCCCAGGCGACGCTGCACGGCGCGGATCAGATCACTGCCGCCCGCGCCGTAGCGGACCACGCTCGAATCGATGGCCGGACGCCAGTAGGTGCGTCCGTCCGGTACGACCTGCCCGCTGATGATGCCATCCACCGCAGTGCCCATCACCTGCTGCCAACGGCGCACGGTCGCGGGGCCGACATTGCCGTCAACGGCGAGAGCGCCGGTGGATGCGGTGCCGGTGTTGCCGCCGCCGTAGCGGAGGTAGCAGTTCCACGGGTAGTTGTAGTAGGCGCGGATATTGGTTTCGCGGCCCGTCTGGTCGCCCGCCTTCCCGTAAGCGGTGCCACGCTCCGAGATGCTTGCCTGCGCGAGCCTGCCGCCGCCCAGATACACGGCCACGTGGTGCACGTCGTTAAGCAGGATGTCGCCCGGCTGCGGATTGCCGTTCGCGGGCAGGCGAGTCCAGCCGCGACGGGTCAGATTGCCGCTCAGATTGCCGGTGTAGGTGGCCGTGCCGGTGTCGAAGCCCGCCTCACGCAAGGCGTGGATGACCAGGCTGGAGCAATCGCAATTGCCACCCGAAGCGTTGAAATTCCAACGGTCCGCCTGCGAATAGCCCAAATTGGCCACGGCGCACCAGTAGCGCATGCGGTTGATCAAAGCGCTGACGCTTGCCATGTCTAGTCCTCCAATCCTTCCACGGCCTTGGCCGCGTCCTCCTCGGACACGACCGGGATGCTCTCGGGCGGCAGACTGTCGCCCTGCGGTGTCATCTCTGGTGTCATGACGATATCGTCCATGACATCTCCTTCCCGCCACCAAGTCGGTGGCAAATAGAAAAGCCATCCCGGAATGGGATGGCTTTGAAAACCAGTGTGAAAATCAATGCCTGCACGCACCATGATTGGACACGATGATGAGCGCGAGGAGGATGAGATACGCGACCAACGCGACGGGACCGCTCACTGCCGGTCCTCCAAGTATTTTTCGGCGGCGTTGACGATCCAGCATTGCGCGCCCAATTTTTCGAGCTTGGCGAGCTCGTACCGGACGGCCTCCGAATGGTCGTGCGACTGGTCGCCGTAGATCAGGCTGATGATCGTGTTCTTGATCGTGTCGCGACACAACTCGTCCATGCGTTCGTCGAATTTCGCGGTGCGTTCGCCGAGTTGCCGTGTTTTGGCGAAATGCTGCGAGAGCGGCGAATCGTATGGCAGGCGTTCGGGCCGCACGTGCGCGTACAGGCCGGTCGCCAGCGCGTCCAAAGCGCCCGGCCAGAGCTTGAGGCCGAGGGTGATGAGGGCGCACGCGCCGCCCACACCGCCGAAACCGGCTAGGAAATTCTGCAGCACATTACATCTCCTTACAGGAAAGCCCCGCACGTGGCGGGGCTGTGGTTTGTTTAATACGGGTGGTCGGTGGCGGCGAACACCAAAGGCAGGCCGATTTCGTCGAGCATGCCCGGCAGTTCGCCGTCCGCGTATCCGCAGACGCTCCGCGCAACCTACGCCACACGTTCGGCACGTTGGCTATCAAGGCCGGAACCGACATCAGCGTGGTCGCGCGACAGCTCGGACACTCCGACATCCAAACCACCGCACGGTATTACCTCAAGCCCGATCTGAGCGTCCTCAAGGACATGCAGAAAACATGGCAGAAACTCATATTGACCTGCTGAATAGCTTTCCGTAACCCTGTACAATGCGAAGGGCTTCACGGTCATCCACGCCGGCAGCAATCAGGGTTGTGTAGGCTCGCTCTGCTATCCGGTCGTCTAATCAACGATCAAGCGGCACCGTGATGCAGCCCTCGACCCAACCGCCTTTGCCGAGCGTCATCTTCGCGGCCGAGCGAAGGCTGATCTCGTTGCCAGCGGCCTGCACCTCGACGCCATGAAGCCCCACGCTCGAATTGGACACCGTGGCGCAATGCACCTCGAACGCGGCCTCCAATCCAGTCGGAAGCCTGAAAAGCTTGGACGTATCCCATATCCTCGGGGCAGCCCAGTCCGTGTTGACTCGAATGGCATGAAACGCGACGATCAACATCCCGCCGACAAACGCGGTGCGATAATCCACGTCCCAGTTATCGTTTGGTTTCGTGAGGGTTACGGAATCCCACAGTTTCGACATGGGAGGCAGCTGTTTGATGAGCATGACCGGCGTGCCGGGCATGATCCCGCTGATCGGGATGCGGGCGATCGGGATCCACGCCGTGCCGGAGGCCGAGTGGATGCTGCCCGACGGGACGGTCGGGTCGGCGGCCGTACCGGTGTTTGGCGTGCCTTTGAGCACGGCGATGGCGGCGGTCTCGATGTTCTGATTGTTCCGTGTGTATTTGAGGCAGACGAGGTCGTTGCGGTTCTGGCCGCTCATGCCGCTTTCGATGGTCGCGGTCTCGGCCTCGGTGACGCGCGCGTATCGTCCTTCGACCACGAGGTTGAGGACGGGGATCAGCGCGTGATTCGCATCCTGCATGGTCACCGTGGGGAAAGTGCCGTCGCTGCCCTGCAGCAGGTAGCTGCCGTTGCCGATGACCCCGGCCTGCATGGCGCCCATGTCGCCGCTGGTGATGTGCGGTGTGCCGCCCTTGCCTGTGATGAGCGTGGTGGTCATGTCAGCCCTTTCCCTCGGTAAGCCATGCCGTGTAGGCCGCGTCCTGCGTGGCGGCGAGTTTCTTGAATTCCTGCTGGCATGAGGTGCATGCCAGCGCCTCCTGCGTCACTCCGTCCGCGGTGGTGTGTTTGATCTGGTGCCAGTCGCTCGACGTGCGCGGATCCCCTTCGGTGAGGTATGCGCTGTCGTGGCAGCGGTCGCATGCGTATTTGGTGATGTTCGTGGTTTTTGCCATGCTGTTCCTTTCAGGCGAGTCTTTGCCAGACGTGTCCGCCGATGATGGTGTGGATTTCCTTCCATGTGCCGCCATGGTCGTTGGGGTTGCCGGCGACGCACCAGTAGAGCGAGCCGATCGGGTGCGCGGCGAGGAAGGATGCCTCTGTCGCGCTGGATTGTGCGGTGATGGTGCCGTCCGGTCCGACGGTGATGGTCCTGCCATCGGGTTTGACGCCGCCGAGGGTGGCGGTGGATGCCACTGGCAGCGTGTACTTGTTCGCGGCGGGCTGGATGCCGTCGAGCTTCTTCTTGTCTGCGGCGGCCATGAGCCCTTCCGCCGATGATGTGGCCTGTGCGACGGTGATGGCAGCCGTCTCGTCGTTGCGGGTCACTGTGACTGGAGCCGACGCAGTGATGTCCAAGATTCGCGCCTGCGCCGCGGCCAACGCGTTCTGCGCCGTGGTGGTGGCCGTGTCGGCTTTTACGCCGGCCTGTTTGGCGAGGTCTCTGGCGCCTCCGATTTCGGCCGCGGCGTCGCTTGCGGCCTTGTTGGCTTCGGTGGCGGTTCTGCGGACCGTTTCGAGGTCGGCGGCGGTCACATCGGCGCTGAACGTCCAGTTGGAGAGGGTGAGGCCGCTGCCGGCGTAGTAGGCGTGGCCGTCTCCGGAGCTTGATCCACCGCCGCCGGTCTCGCCGGTCGATTCCGTGGACGCGGTGGTCGCCTCGTAGGTTACGGTCGGGATGCCGTCCTTGACTTTGATGATCTTCTTGGTGATCTCGGCGGTGACCCTGATGCCGGTGGTGTTGTCGCGGCCGGTCACGGTGTCGCCCACGTCGAGGTCGATGCCGTCGGTAACGTCCACGTCGATGCTGCCTGTATCTCGCAGCTCCTGGAGCTTTGTCTTGCCTTTGGTCTCGAGTTCGGCGTCGTCGGCGTTGCTGAGCTCGTAGACGCTTGCGCGCTCGTCCGCGCCTTTGATGGTCTGCGTGTGGCTGAGCGTGCCTTGCTGGTCGGCGTACCAGTGGACGACGATCCTGTCCTTGAGTTCGCCCTTGCCGAGGCAGATCAGGTGATTGATCGGATGCGAGGCGAGTGTCGCGTCGAAGTCGATGAGGTCGGAGTCGATGAGGTCGCCGGCGGCCGTGATCGGCGGCGCGTCGACTGTCACGCCGTTCTGCGCTGCGGTGATGCGCAGCCGCAGTCCTGATGCGCGCAGCATCTTGGACAGGCCGCTCCACGCGTCGCAGTACCGGTCGAACCGCCAGTTTGCGTTTTTGGACGCGCCTTCCGTGACGGTGATGATGTCCTGCAGCCCGATACGGGAGATGACGGTGCGCAGGAGCGTGCCGATCGTGCCGCTCACGGTCAGGTAGTCCTTGCCCTTGTCGGGTTCGAGGATCTTCGAGGCGAGCAGGCCGTGCCAGTCGCGACCGTGGTAGGTGAGCTCGCCCTCGCCGCCGGTGACGCTGGTCTTCACGTCGTCGACGATGCCGCCCCAGCCTGTCCCGTCGACCCACCATCGGCAGCCTGGTTTCAGGCGTGCCGGGCATTGGAGGTCGAAGTCGTTCTCCCCCGACCCGTATGCCAGGTCGAGCGTCCATGAGGCGTACGAGCCGGACGGCGTGCCGTTCGTGTCGGTGACGATCAGGTCCATGGCGGTTCGCTCCTCTCTTCGATGGCGGTCAGGTCGAATTCGAATCCGCCAGCCCAGCTGATCGTGCTCGTGCCGGGGGGAAGCGGTTCGAAGATGTAGGTGCCGGATCCGCGTCCGGTGCCGCGCATGGCCTTGGCGAAGAGGTTCGTGCGCAGGCCGGTGTCGGAGATCATGATGACGGTCCTGGCGTCAGCGGTGCCGTCGATTTCGAGTCTGCTGCTGGCCGGAATGGTCGCGTCGACCTCGTACCGGTTGGGGCCGATGATGACGTACGGGTTGACGCATGGGCCGAAGATCGTGAGGCGTATCGGCTGCGGCATGCCGCTCGTGTTGGCCACGGTGTCCAGAATGCTCATGCCGCCGTAGTCGTGCGGATAGTCGTGCGGGTAGTCAAGTCCGCTGCCGGCGTCGGTTCGCGGATCGTGATGCGTGGTGGTCTCCCTCCGCCACACGCCGTCCAGGAGCACGACGGTAAGCTGCGTCTCGACCATCGTGGGCGTGATGGTCTGCGGCTCGCTTTTCGGGATCCACGCCCTGGTCTCCCATTCGCCGTCGGCGATGAGCGTGCCAGGCGTGCCGGCTGCCATGTCGGCGTCGGCGAGACGGCACAGCAGGTCGAGCGTGGCCGGCGAATCATGGATCCTCACCGTGACGTTCGTTTCGCGTGTCTTGCGGGTGACGCCGGTCAGACCACGCGAGGCGAGGCTGTAATCCCATGCGCGGCCACGCAGTCCGGTGAGCGTCTCTCCGTACAACGGCCCCTCGAATCCGATGCTCTCGCCATTGCCGGCGGTGTATTCGATAGTCTCCAACATGCCTCCTTGTCAGACGAGCCGGGCGAGCTCGCGCATGGTGAGCTTCGGCGTGTAGTCGCTGATGATGCCCGGCAGCGCGTCCGAAAGGTTCCTGAGCCGCTGGTCGATGGATTCGAGCAGGCCGCTCAGCGCGGCGAACTCCTGCTGTTCCGTGCGCGGCGCGTCGGCCGAGTACCCGTTGCGATGGTCGGGACCCATGGCGTTGACGCTCATGCTTGCCTCGGTCAGGGTGCCGGTGGCCTCGTCCATCAGCGCCCTGTACTGGTCGGGCACGCCGAGCATCGGCGCGAGCGCGCCCTTGGCGAGGTTGGTGGCCGCCTTGGAGACCGTACCCTCGTTGCGGTCGATGCCGACGGCCATGCCGGCGGGGATCCACCGGCCCACCTCGTCGCGGAACACCTTGGACGGGGAGCCGATGCCGAGCTTGTTCTTGACCCAGTTGAGCGCGTTTTTGGCGGCGTCGACGGCCGCGTCGACGAGCTTGCCGGCCGCTCCCGCGATGCCTTTCGCTATGCCGGTGATGATGTCCAGGCCGATCTTGCCCCAATCCTGCGAGAGGAACCCGGACACGAGGCTGCTGAAGATCGCCGGGATCTTGGCTACCAGCTGTGGGATGGCCTGCACGAGTCCTCCGGCCAGCGTGATGATGATCTGCACGCCGGATTGGATGATCTGGGGCAGGCGCGAGGCGATGCCTCCCACGAGCGCGGCGATGATCGCGGGGATGCGCCTGACCAATTGGGGGATCGCGTTGACGAGCCCGTTGGCGAGCGACGCGAGCAGCCGCACGCCGGTGCTGACGATGCCGGGCAGGTTGGCCAGCAGCGTGTCCACGATGGTCATGACGACCTGCGGGATCATGGCCGCCAGCGTGGGCATCGCCGCGACCAGGCCTTGGATGAGGCTGGTGACGACCTGCACGCCGGATTGCATGAGCTGTGGCAGGGCGGCGACCAAGGCCGTCATGATCGTCTGGACCAGCAGGGGGATCTGTTCGCCGAGCATGGGCAGCGCGGCCGTGATGCCCTGCACGAGTCCCTGTAGGAGCTGCATGCCGCCCTCGATGAGCATGGGGGCCTGCGCTATGAGCGCCGTGATCAGAGAGGTTATCATCTGCACGGCTGCGGGCAGGAGGCTCGGCAGCGCCTGTCCAAGCCCCTGCACGAGCGTGGTGATCAGCAGCGCCGCCGTGGACAACAGCTTGGGCGCATTCGCGCTGATCGTGCCCATCAGCGCGGTCAGGATGGCCGCGCCCTGCGCGATCATCTGCGGCAGGTTCGCGGCGATCTGCATGCTCAGATTCTGCAGCATGCCCGGCAGTTGCGCGCCCAACCGGCCGATCATGGCGAACAGCTGCCCCTGCATGCTCTGGTCGAGCATGCCGAGTCCCGCGACCAGTGCGGCGATGATGGCGCCGATGCCGAGGAGCTTGATGAAGTTGCCCGGGCTGAAGAAGCTCGTGATCAGGCCGCCGACCGCGTTCAGGCCGGACTGCAGCCTTGGCCCGACGACGCCGGCGATGCCGCCGAAGGCGTCTCCGATGGGCCCGAGCGCGGCCTTCGCCTTGCCCGCGACGCCGGATGCGATGCCTCCGAGCTTGCCTCCGAACGACCGGAGCCCGATGATCACGGGATTATTCTCGAGAGAGAACGCGGCTGACGCGAACCCGGACACAAGCTTGCTTTTGAGCGTCGAGGTGATCTTGCCGACGCCGTCTGAGATGCCCGATCCGAGGGATGCGATCTTCTGCCCAATCTTGCTGCCCGAGATCTTCTCCCCAGCCAATTGGAACGGGAAGGCGAGGTTCTCGGCCATGGTGGCCCCGTCCGACATGAATGCGGAGAACACGGATTTGATGCCGTCCGGCAGGCTTTTGACCTTGCTGGTGAGCTGTGTGACGCCACGGTCTCCGGCGGTGCCGAGCAGGTCGAAGAAGCCGGTGATGGAATCGATGTTGCCACCGACTCCGGTGAATACGGCGAACGCGCCGGCGAGCGTACCGATCTGGCCGGCGATGTCCTGGATAGTGATGCTGCCGTCCTGCAGACCGGCCGAGAACCGTTCGATCAGACCGATGGCCTTGTCGATGTAGGGGCCGAGCTGGCCGTTGAGCTTGTCGAGGAACGGGGTGAGTTGGCCGCTCAACGCGTCGATGGCGGGGATGGCGGCGTTGAACGCCTTGCGCAGTGATTCGAGCGCGATCTTGCCGGGGCCTTCGCCCAGGCGTCCGAGCGCGGCCTTCACGTTGGCCAGCGCGCCCTGGAACGTGTCTCCGGCTGCCAGCGCTGCTCCGCCGAGTCCTTCCTGCATGGCGTCGGCGAATGTCTGGAAGTCGATCTTGCCCTTGGACACCATGTCGGACACTTCGGCGCTGGTCTTGCCCAAGTGGGTGGCGAGCAATTGGAGCACGGGCACGCCCGAGCTCATCAACTGGAGCATGTCGTCGCCCTGCAGCTTGCCGCGCGCGGCCACCGATCCGAAGATCGTGCCGATGTCGGTCAGGCTGCGCCCCGAGATCTGCGCCGTGTCAGCCACGGTCTTCAACACGTCGGTCATCTGCCGGCCGGACTTGACGCCCGACGCCGACAGGCTCGCAGCCACGGTCGCCGCGTCGCCCAGTCCGAACGCGGTGCCCTTCACGCTGGCGAGCGCGTTGTCCATGATGGCGCTGATGTCGGTCGCGCTGTGGCCGAGACCCTTGAGCTTGGCCTGCGCGTTCTCGATGTTCAGGGCGCGCTCGAAGCCGCCCTTGGCGGCCAGCGCGGTGATGCCGCCGCCGACCGCGCTGACGGCCCCCAGGCCTATCTTGCCGACCTTGGAGAACGCGCCGGTCAGGGACTTCAATAGCCCGTTGCCGCCGGTATTGCCGGCGGCGGCGACGCTCTGGCCGATCTGGCCCTCGATGTTCTTGCCGAAGTCCTTGCCGGAGGGCACAACCTGCACGTACACAGTGCCGATATCCTGACCGGCCATCGTCTCCTCACCTCGTCTTTCGTTGATTCGGTTCCCGATGGCGGCCGGGACTCAACATTCAGTTGTCTTGGTTCACTCGTCTTGGATATGGAACATGGACTTGAGCTTTTCGCGGTCGCGCAGGACCTCGCTGCGCGCCCTGATGGGCCTGCCCGTGCCGAACGGGTTGTTCCTCGGGTCCATCCACGGCCTCCACCCCTTGCGCCTCAGCCGCTTGTCGGCCTCGGCCTGGTCCCACATGGCGACCTCTTCGGGCGTGGGGATGTATGCCCAGCCGGCCAGCGCGGCGTAGGAGTGCGAGTAATGGTCCTTGAGGAGTTCGCGGGTCAGAGCCCATGCGCGTGCCCAGCCGATGGCGTGCCTTGCGGGTTTACCGTCGGCTTGGAGCCATTCCCTGAGGCTTAGCGGCCGGTATAGGGTTCCATACGATTGGAGCCAGTCATGGTCCAGAGCGGCGCGGTGTTGGCTTTGGAGATTGACGAGGACAATGCTTTTGGGTCCAGGCCGGACTGTTCGGCCCATGCCTTGACGGTGCCGGCTAGGTAGGCCATGGGGCGTCCGAGCTTGCGCAGGAAGTTCCAGTAGTTGGGTTGCATGACCTGGAAGTAGGCGAGCATCGTGCTGGCGACGGCGAAGTTCTGCTCGTCGGTGAGGGTCACGGCGCTCTTGGTCAGCAGGACGGCCTGGATCACATCGATGGGCAGGTCCTCGCTGTTGAGGTTCGGCAGGTCGAGCTTCAGGCCCCGCCCATAGTCGGGGTCGTCCTTCTTCGCGTCGGGATTCGTGGGGATGAACAGGTGCACGTCGGGCATCTCCTCCCCGTCGTCGATCGGGTCGATGCTCACGGTCTGGTAGTCGGTGTTGGCGGTCATGGTGGGTTTCCTTTGCTTCTCGGTGTGTGGCGGTCGATGGTGGAGTGGTCCCATGCCGGGCGTGACCGCCATCAGGCGTCCGGCATGGGAGGAATCAACGGGGCTACTCGACCGTGTGCGACGTGCTCGCCGCCTGGTCCTTCGCGTTTTCGGCGGCGAGCAGGCCCCACACGTGGAACATGTAGCCGTCCGATGCCTTGAGGAGTTTGAACGTGCAGTTGAACTGCAGTACGTCGCTGGACACGAGGGTCATGTCGTCACGGTCGGAGACCTTGGCCTTCTCCGCGAGGAACAAAACCGGGTTGCCGAACTGGTCGAGGCCGGCCAAAACGATCTGGTATTCGATGGGCGTGGTCGCGTCCTTGACGTGGAAGCCGCCCTTGGTGTCGGCCTCGACGCCGAAATATGCCTCGGCGATGCTCTTGCGGCATTCGATGCCGGCGCACTGGATCGTCCAGTAGCCGCCGTCCGTCTCCGAATACACGGTGTCGCCGTTGTGGCCCTTGATCTCGGTCTCGTCGCCAGGCTCCGGGTGGATGACCGCGCCGTCCTCGCTGGAATAGCCGATGGGCTTGAGCTCCCCCGGCGTCCAGTTCTCCGACGTGGGCTTGGTGAACGTCTCGCCCTTCTTGACCAGGAAGAGCGCGTACTGCTTGATGACCTTGACGAGGTCCGCGTTGTTGCCGCTGGAGATGTAGCTGTTGTCAGTCTCCGCCATGGCAACTCCTTTCGATTGGATGTTTGGGTGAATCAGACGGCCAGCACGTCGAGCAGCGCGACGGCGTAGGCGCCGAGATGCCGTTCGATGGGCTGGCGGATCGGCCCCGACTCATACGAGGCCGACAGAAAAGCGGATCGCTCCGGTGCGTGCTCGAGCACCCACGACAGGACTTGGGAGCACTGTTCGCTGGCTTGCTGCCAGTCGCCGGCGCCGTCCTCGCGCACGATGTCCACGGTCAGACCAAGCCGGCAGGCCACGCTGATCGGCGTGGACTGTTGCTGCATGCTCGCGTGGAGCGTGCACTGCGCGTAGGGCGGTTCCAGCGGCTGGGAGACCGTGCCGAACCGCAGGTCGGGGAATGCCTCGCGCAGGCCGTCCAGCAATAGGGGCTCGACGCGCTGCGGGCGGATGATCGGCCGCATGCTCATACGCTCATGCCTCCGATCGCATCGTTGAGACGGTTCCCGTCGTGGTTGAGCTCGATGAGCACCGCCCCGTCGCGCGTCTTGCCGCTCATTGGCCTGGCGACGAGGTTCTTCCCGTTCGCCGCCCTTTCGGCCGCATCACGGCACAGCTCCGAGGCCTTGCCGCGTAGTACCTGCTGCTGGAACGCGGGTCTGTCGAATACGAACTTGACCGGTCTCGCCATGACATCACGCTCCCTTGGTGAACCGGACGGTGACCACGTCGCCGACATGCTGGCCGGTGTCGTCAAGCCATTCGGCGGGCGGCGCGGTGACGGGCAGACGTTCGCCACGCAGGGCGAGCACGTCGGTGTTGAGGATGCCGGTCGGCTCCTCGCCACGGATGTAGACGGTGTAGCCGATGGTGACGGGCATGGTCACCGTTTCGGATATCTTCGCCTCGCCCATGGCGGGGCCCACCAACGCCTGGAACGTTTTCCACAACGAGGGCGGCCCGTGCATGGGGTTGCCGTCGGAATCCGTGGACTGGATGCCCCGGTACACGTCGACCCGTTCCATCAGCCACCTCCGTTCATGCTCACGGCGAACGCTTTGGCACCGCGCCTGCCGCCGAGCAGGCGGATTTCGGCGCTGGTGAGGTACAGGTCGGCGTTCGGGTTGGCGAACGTGTGCGAGTCGGAGAACGGGCCCGTGGTGGAGGATGTCTGCGACCAGCCTGCAGGGTTCGTGGTTTCGGCGGTCATGGCGCGTTTGACCATGTCGCACGCCACGTCGGCGCACGTGCCCGGATCCGCCGTTTCGGCTTTCCTCCAGTTCGGGCAGGTCAAACGGATGCGCCGGCTCGCCTTGGCGAGCAGCAGTGAGGCGCGTTCCCGCTCAGCCGTGGTCAGCGTCCGCCACGCCTTGGCGAGGTCGTCGGGCGTGGCGAACGATGCTGGCGTGGCCATGTCAGGCCTCCGTCACGCGCTGGTCGCCGGTTTCGATGTCGCGGGTGACCATCACGCGCACGCCGTCTGGGCGCATGGCTTCGAACCGTTCCCAACGGTGCCCGTCGGGAGGGAACGCTTCGGGCACGGGCGTGGGCATGTCCGCCGCGTCGGACGGTTCTACGGCCGTGGTTTCGGCCTGTGCTGTAGGGTCGAGGTCGATTTCCTCGTCCGCCTGCTTCACTCTAGCCATTGAGCACCCCCTTCAAGCGTGCGGCGGCCTTGCCGCTGAACACGCCCAATCCGACGTAGAACTCGATTCGGGTGCGGTAGGCGGGCTTGTCCTGCAACTGGCCGAGATCCTCGACCTGCACGCCGCCGTTGGTCAACCCGGTCACGCCCTGATCGCCTTCGGAGGACCCGAACTTGACCGCGTAGATGCTGGACGTGTTGTTCACCGCGGCCGCGGATTGACCGGAATCGGGCGTGATGGTCTCGTCCGCGGCGAGGATCTGGGCGCCGGCGGCGGTCTGCCCGGCTTCGAGGATGGGGATGCCGTTCCACTGGATGGCGCGCTTGCCGGCGATGTCCTCCATGAGGACGGTGTCGAGGCTCACGTGCCGCAGGGCGCTGCCGATCCTGCGGATGATGGGCGCGGAAGCGTAGATCGCGCCGTTCTGTCCGTTGATTCCGGGAACCGCGGCGAGCAGTTCGTCGAGCTTGTCGAGGAACGCGTGGATGTCCGTGTTGGATTCGCCCACGATGGGCAGGCCCTTCGCGCCGCCGTCGATGACCTGCGTGCCGGTCAGACGCTTCTTGAGCCCGTCGAAGCTTTTCGCGTCCACGGCGGTGTCGCCGTTGAAGAACGTTTCCTGGAACTTGTAGGAGATCGCTTTGACCTTCAACGATGTCTGTTCGGCGCGCTGGTCGTTGATGTTGCTGCGCGTCTGCTGGATGAACCGGTCGACGTCTGCATCGCCGCCGAGGATCACGAGCTTCTCGCTTTTCTGGTTGACGGTGCCGGTGGATTCGGCGTACGCCTCGTTGACGTTGCGGAACGCGACGCCGGGCAGGGTGGCCTCCTCGTTGTACGCGTACGCGTTGCCTTCGATCTCCATGAAGGGGATGCGGTCGAGGATGGGGCTGGTCTGCACGAACGTTTCGAGCACGCCGCGCGCGAGGGTGTCGTTGGAGAGTTTCGCGGATTCCGCGAGTGTGAGCGCCATGATGGCTCCTTTCGATTGATGTTCAGTTCTTTTCCGCGTACGCGGCCTGCAACAGTTGGCGCGGAGTCAGCTGTTCGCCGCCGCCGGCCTGATCGACGCGCGGCGCGAGCGCGCCGGGGTCCTTGAGATTGCCGATGATCGCGTTGACGGTCTTGGCGTTTTCGGCGAGCTGGTCGCCGTCCCCGTCGAGCATGGCGACCAGGTCGACAGGCAAACCGGTCTCCTTGGCCACCTTCTCGACCTCCGACCGGCGAGCCTTGGCCTTGTCGGCCTCGTCGAAACGCCGCTCGAGTTTGGCCAACCGGGCTTCGGCGTCGTTCTGGCCGGCGTCGTATTTCGCGGCCTTGGCCTTCAGCTCCTCGTAGTCGGCGTACTTCGCCTCGATCTCGGCGACTCGCTTGGCGAGCGCACGGCTGAAATCCTTGGCCTGCGGATCCTGCTTTTCGTCCTCCGGTGGTTTCGGAGGCTGAGGCTTGGGAGTGTCCGGTTCACCGTTGTCATTGCCGCCGTTGCCGGCGGTGCCGGGCGAACCGGAGCCGGATCCTTCGCCTCCGACGCCTTCGATGAAACGCAGGCGATGCAGGAGCATGCGGTTGCGGTTGCTGAACTTGAACATGATGGTTCTCTTTCTGTTGGCTTGCGCACGGTTGGCGACGCGGCGTGCGGGGTCCGCGAAAGTGATGGATGCAGGATTCGAACCTGCGCGGCAACATTGTGCGCCCGATTTACAGTCGGGTCCGTTCGGCTGCTCCGGCAATCCACCAAGAATCGGTATAAGAAAAGCCACCACGAAAATCGTGATGGCCTGATGATGACGGCGGAGGCTCAGCCGAGCATGTCGGCATATTCTTCCTTGTCCGCGTCGTCGAGCAGCGCGTATGCCGACAGCAGCGTTTCGCGAGGCACGTCGATGTGGTTTTCCAGTACATCGGCGATGAGCCAGCTCAATGCGAGGTATGGCTCTCCGGCGTCCAGACCGTCATCGAGCGATTGCAGCCTGTCAGCGGGAAGCGATGCGCAGTGTTCCCTCAGCCGTCGGTAGGCTTCAGCTGCCTGCTGATCAGTGGCCATAGCCTCTCCCTTTCCTGCTGCGTCGTCGGATGCCCAGTGTGGATGCGGAACCGTTGGTCATTGCCGCGTTTTTTCTGCAGCCAGACGCGGATCAGTACGTCGTCAACCATTTTATACCGGTTCTCGCGGTTGGCTCCGGCCGTTTTGACGTAATCCGGCGCGGCAACAGCCTCCATTACCGCCCATTTGACCTTTTCAGCGCTCCAATCGTCTGGGAAATGGGTCTTTCCTTCGATGCGGGTGCCGGGGCCATGACCGTCGAACACATGCTCCCATACGCCGGCATATGGGTATATGACATCCTTCGGCCATGGCCCGCTCGTTTCATGGACGCCGTCTTTGAGTTGTTCGGGGTGCAGGCGGCGCATCTGTCTGAGGGCTTCGCGCCAGTCGCCGTCTCCGGCTGCGTCCACGCCTTCCTTCCACATGCCGTACAGCTTGTCGGGGTCGTATCCGGCGAGCGCCTGCTTGCCCCAGTTGGGGATGATCTGGCAGTCGCAGTCGGCGTGGTATTGCATCTGCCGTCCTGCGGTGTCCTCGCTCAGGTAGGCGAAGCCGCGTGAGGCGAGCATGGTGCAGAACGCGCACGTCTTGCCGCGCGGCACGCGCGCCCAACGTGGCTTCGTGGGGTCGGCTCGCATGTTGCGCTGTTGGGTCAGGCGCGTGCTGGTGGATATCATGTCGGCGATGAACTGCTGCCAGTCATCCGCGGTGTCCAACGCGGGCCACAGGTCGTCGATGGTGGCGCCTGACCGGGATTGCCCGTTCTTGACCTGCGTGTAGGTCAAACCGTTGTAGTCGGTGTTGGAGTAGCCGCCCTGCTGCTGCCAGAGCACGCGGTCGGAATCGATGAGGTCGGTGTGGTCGAAGTCGGTGAATTCGACGCCGGCTTCCTCCTGCCAGAGTTGGCGTACGGTGTCGTAGTAGTCGTTCGCCAGTTGGCTGGCCTGATCGGTGTAGTCGCGCACCGTGTCCTTGAGGGAGAGCGGGTCGCGCCGGTAGGCGGTTTCGATTTCGTCGGTGGCCGCGTCGGTCAGGTTCTCCAGATCATCGATGTAATCCTCATACGCTTGGTCGAGCAGCCGTTCCAGACGTTGGCGTCGTTCCGGCGGAAGGTTCAGGTTGTTCGGTTCCATCCTTCGCCTCCTCGATTTGTCCGGTTCGGATCCTCAACTGGTCGATTCGCGCTTGGGCGCGTGCTTTCTGGGCTTCGCGGCGCAACGTCTGGCGTTGCCGGTCGGACAGATCGAGCATGTCCCAGGTGACTTCGCTGTCGGCGGGCAGGATGCCCGCCTGTACGAGTTTCACGGCCGCGTCGGCGGCGGCGGCGCGCGACGGGGTGGCTGGGTTGCGCCATTGGGCGCTGACCCTCACCGTGGCCATGCCGTCGCTCCCGGCGTATTTCTGGGCGCGGTCGATGATCCGTTCCCATGCGGGGCCGAAGCGGCGTTGGCATGATTCCGCGTCGAGGCACAGTTCCTTGACTGCCTTGTCTATCGCCGCCGCGCTGGACGGGTTGGACGTGAGCACGCCCATCGCGTCGGGCGGCAGGCTCGTCGCCGCCGCGAACATGGTCGCGGTGTTGCGCAACTGGGTCACGTGCGGTTCGAAGCTGTACTGCTGGAACTGGCCCACCTCGGGCACGCTGCCCGTGGTTTCGTCGCGCGGGATGGCGAGCACCTTGTCGAGCGCGATCCTCCACATGGGTATCGATTCGCCGTCCTCGTCGGTGAACATGTCCTCGGTCACGCCGAGGAAGTAGCGCGGCGGCACGCTGTAGAGTTCCGCCTGCAGTTCGGAGCGCAGGAACGTGCGGACGGCGGAGTCGGTCAGGCTCATCACGGTGCGGTTGATGCGCGAACGGCCGAACGGGCGTTTCGAGTCGGGACGGTAGGCGAGCAGTTCGCAAGGGATGCGCCCGTCGTACGGGGCTTCGGTCTGCTTGGAGAAACGGGTGCCGTCGCCGGCGAACGTGACGATCATGCCGTCCGACATGAGGTATCCGCAGCGCACTTTGCCGTTGCGCCCGTCGTCGTGCGACACGTCGAACAGGAGCGCCTCGCCCAACGCGTGCATGCGCGGATCCCACGAGCCTGTCGCGCAGTCGGCGGGGAACTCCTGGATGATGGCCTCTGGCTCGCCCATCGTGGTGTCGCCTCGGAACGCGGCCACGAAGCTGCACGAGTGCACGAGCGCGTCGGTGTGCGCGTTCTCCGCCGTCTGCGCCAGATCGTTCGCGTCCATCAGGTCGCTGACCGTGCGGGACAGTTCGGACCCGTCGCGCGTGGTCACCCCGTCGAGCACGACGCGGTTGGCGAGCGCTTCGACGGCTTTGGCGGGCCAGCCGACGACCATTTCGATGTCCTTGGCGATGGGCGGCAGCGCGTAGCCGAGGTCTTTGAGCTCGTTCTTGCCTTCGTAGTAGCGGGTGCGGGTGCGGTTCCGCGCGCGTTTGGCCAACAGTCGGCGCAGGAGTCGCCGGTAGGTGGCTTGCTGGCTGTTGGTCAGGCCTGCGATGGTGGTGGGGAAGCTGGTCATTTCAATCGGATGATCCTTTGCGGTTTGCCGGTCGGCCGGCGGCTGCTGGTTTTCGCGCCGTGCAGGGCGAGGGTGACGGCGACGAGCGGGCTGATGTCGGTGTCGGTGCCGAGTTTGTTCCAGCCGAACGCGCCTTCGTGGCCGATGGGGCGGGTGATGGCGGCGTCGGCTGCGGCGTCGAGCGGCGCTTGCCGCAGGTGGGTGAGGGTGCGGTCGCGCAGCATGTCGAGGAAGCGTCCTGCGGCGCGGCCCATGTCGGTGGGGCCGGTGACGGTGACGTTGGCGCCGTGTTTCTTCAGGTCGGGGATGAGCACGGTGGCGGGGCTTTGCGCGTCGATGACGATGGCCGATGTTTTGGGCCATCGTTGGGCGAGCCATTCCACCGCCCAACCGGTGCCGTGCGTGTGGGTGTTCTTGAGTTGGGCGAGTTCGATGTGCGCGGTGCCGTCCGGGTAGGCCATGCATGCGCCGATGGCGAGGCGGCTTCGGTCGGGTGGCATGTCCACGCCGAACGCGACCCATCCGCCGGGCCGGCGTTCCCCGGTTTCGGCCTGCTGCCACTGGTCGGGGTCGATGGCCCTGCGATCCGTGGTCTCGTCCCAGATGCCCAACGCTTCGCGCCGGAAGCTGTCTTCACCGAGATTCTTGAGCATGCGCAGCATCGCGGCGGGTTTGGTGCGCGTGGGGTAGCTGGGGTTGGCTTTGGCCCATTGGTTGCGGTCGTGCGGGTCGGCGTCCCTGTCGGCGCTGAACTCCACGTACGTCATGCCGTCCTCGTTGGCGAGGCCTTGGGAGCGTTTGAGTTTGAACACGTCGCCGGGATCGTTGGGGCGCGGTGGAGTGCCCATGAACACGATGAGCGGGTTCTTCGCGGCGTTGGTGGCGGGCACCATGTCGTCGAGGGCCTTCTCGGTCAGGATCTGCGCTTCGTCGAAGATCTCCATGTCGATGCCGGCGAAGCCGCGTCCGAAGCCTTGCTCGCGCGCGCCGAACAGGATGCGCGACCCGTTGGCGAACTCGATGCTTTCCTGCCCGTTGGCGCGGCGTATCGCCTTGACGTGGCGGGTCAGGCCGGGCTGGCGGACGATGGCTTGCATGCTTTTGAACGTTTCCGCGCTGGTGCGCGTGCGGTGCGCGGTCCACAACACGGTGAAGTCCGGTTGCAGCAGGCACATGATCGCGGCGTTGGTGCCCACGGTGAACGTCTTGCCGACCTGACGGCACAGGCTCATGGCCACGCCGCCGGCCGACGCGGCGTATTCTCCGTCGGCGCGTTTGGCGAGCATCAGCCGACACAAATCGTCCTGCCACCGGTCGAAACGGATGCCGAGCCGTCCGGCGACGGTGCGCACACGACCGAAGCCGGTGGTCTCGATGCCGGTGGGGATGCTCAGGTGACGGGCTATTTCAGAGAGTTTCGGGGTCGAAGGGCTCGTCGGCTGCGCCACTGACGTTCACCCCTTCCTCGAGCGGGTCGACGGGACGGTTCTCCAAGTCCGTGATCTCCTTGCCGACCGCGAGCAGCTGCTTGGTCAATGGGGCCACCGCGTTCGCCGGGGTGCCGTCATCCTCCACGGCCCGTTTGAGCGCCGTGAGGCTGATGCGCAGCAGGTCGGCGTAATCGCACCCGGATACGGGCGCGGACGATGACGCATGCACGGACGATACGGGCTTTGTCCCTCCGGGATGGCGGCGACGCTGGTCGGCCGCACGCTTGCGGCAGTTATCGGAACAGTATTTCCTTCTGCCACCGACGTTTTTGCCCAATACCTTGCCGCAACGCAGACAGACCCTCGAAACCATGACGCCTCCTCCTGCTCGGATACACGGTGCGGACGAAGGGAAAACACCGGGGAGGGAAATCGGCCCTGCACACGAGGAGGCCTTGACGCCCCGACCGGGGTATACCCCCCTAGTGTGGTGTCACCATTCTGACGTGTCGAACGTGGGGATGGTGTTGTCGGCCGCTGGCGTGCCGGTGTCGAGTAGTTGCGCGATTCGTTGGATGGCCCATGCGCGCGTGTGCGTGCCCTTGACGCGGTTGCACCATGCGTGCGCGGGTTCGGTGTTGGCCCAGCTCAATGGGTCGCCGCCCAGGGCGACCGGCGTGATCTCGTCGACCACGAACCGCCATGGCCCGGAGTCGAGCGTGTAGTCGATTGGTCTGAAGCATAGTTGGCAGTCGCGGCCCATGGCCCTGTGCCGGGCGATGAGCTGGCTGCGCCGCCATCCGTTGGCTCTGCGCTTGTTGGGTCTGCTGCTCATGTCCGCTCCGCCAACTATCCCGGGTATGGGTGAGGGTCCGAAACCATCACCTTCCGGTTTCGAACCCTCTAATCCACTGACAATTATCGACCCCAACCCGGGGCCGCGTCAAATCGAGCCGGGAGTGTCGCCATCACGTCACGCACGCGGAACAGCTGCCGCCCCTTGGAATCATTGGTCTGCGGCGTCAACAGGCCCCGGTCCCGCCGGTGCTGCAATTGCTTGCGGGTCACATGGTATCCGCACTCGCCCAATAGTCGCGCGCACTCGGTGAGCGTCAGCAGGCGCTCGCTGCCGGCCAGGCTTTCAAGCAATGTGAGGCGCACGTCGGCCACATGCCATTCGCCGCCGCACACGGGGCATGTGACCTTGCCCTGTCCGTCGATGGCGTTGAGCTGTACTCCGCACAATGGGTTGGGGCAATGGCCGATGGGCTTGGGCCGGTCGGGAATGTCGATGATCGCGAGCGTGAGCGCGCACAATCGGTCGAGGCTGTCGAGCCACATGCCCGCGTCCGCCAGCAGTGTCAGGCGCGGATGGCCGGAGATGTCCATCAGCAATCGTCGGAGGCTTGTGGCGGCGGGCGCGTCACGCCGCCAGTCGAGCGCGTCCACGCCTTCGAGGCGTCGCCACATGGCGCGTGCCGTGGCGTCGATCGTGTCGAGCAGGTCGAGCACGTCGAGCCGGATCGGCGTGGGCGCGTTCGGCAGGTTGACGCGCGTGGGCTGGTGGCCTCCGGGATGCACGGTCGCGTCCAGCGACGCATGCAATGGGTCGAGCCACACGCACAGTCTGAGCGGGTCGAGCGTCAGCGTGAGGTCGCAGGCCGGACACAACGGGTGCGTCTCGTCCTGATAAGTGTGGTGGCAGTGCTGGCATTCCAATTTGATGCGCCCCTTTCGGCCGGACTAACATGAGCATCCGCATCCCCATGCGAACGCCATTCGGCCCCGTCCGGCCGGATGGCTTTCATTTTCCACACGGCTCCCGCTCCGGAGTCTCCGCTCGCTTCTCGCGGAAACCGCGACGCTCGGATGTCTCCTCGTTCGACACGTCTCCGGCCCGGCAGTGTTCGATGAAGGCGCGCACCTCCGGGTCGTCGATGTCCACCGTTTCGCGCCGAAAGCCGTTGTGGAAGTTCCTCCCAGGCATACTCTCATCCTTTCGTCCATCACGTCCTGCCATCGTCACAGTCCGTCGAGAGTTGGCTGTTCGACGAACCGCACCTTGAATCTGTCCTTGTCCTGCGGCGGATGGTCGATGACCGACTGCACCAGCGCCTCCGGCAGTTTCAGCAGGTCGGCGATCTCACCGGCCTTGCTGCCCCGCCCGTGCCACTTGAGGATCAATTCACTTTGGATCGCGTTAGGCATTTCAACTCCTTCACTGGCATGTTCCATATCCGCTCGAACTCGCGGACATCCTCTTCCGTCAACTTGATTCCCGAGGCCCACGGCTTGCCCGGCTGACGGGCTTTCGCCGCAGGCTTGTAGGGCGTGAGGCTGATGGGCGCGAACCCGCACCGATGCTCGGCCAAATATTGGCCATCAGACCTAATGCCACGCTCGCCGCACACATCAATGAGCGTCGGCCCACACATCCCATACACTGTCTTGAGCCTCGTGAGCCTGACGCCAAGGATGATGGCCACCGTCAGATCATCGCCCTGGATGACGCCCGGATCCCACGCCTCCCACACGCCCTGCCTGCACCTGAGCACCCACCTGCCGCACGTCCCGCAGACGGCCGCCTCCAATTGGGCGATGTTGCCATCCGGAGCCAAGAGCCTGAGCCACGGCGGCTTGCGCTCGCCGGCACGCCGCTTAGCCATCTTCGCCGGCTTTTCTCGCCATCCTCGCCCTTCGGTGGCTTTCGCTGCTGGCGATTCGATTGCGTTCCTTGGCTCTCTCCGCCTTGGCCGCCTTCACGTCAGCGTGCGCCCAATCGCATGACAAAGCAAGACCATGCGGAGCAGCGTCCTCGATGCAAGTAACTTGCCGGGTATCGGGCATGGTGATGGTACATGTGTTCCATCCGTCGGAACCTTGGCATTGGGCCGTAGTGGGTGACGGGTCGGCTGCCGATGACATGCTGCCGCATCCTGCAAGCGCAAGCAGCGGCACGCACATGGATATGGCAATGACCATATTTCCGAAGAACAGTTTGGGGTGTTTCATGGGTTATTCCTTTCCGAGTTGTCGTGTGATTGATTTCCAGATCGTCGCCAGTTCGTTGTCCTTCAGGCCGCTGGCATGGCCGCGCTCGTATAGGTCGGCTTCGATCTGACGCAGATTCTCCGGGTGGTTGACGGCTCGCCCGTAGGCCCAGTCGTGCAGCGTCTGGTTGCGCTGCCCCTCGGGCACGGGCGTCATGTCGGGCCTGCCAGATCGGCGTCTGACGGGCGGCTCGTCGGCCATGACCCGATCGATGTCCAGGCCGGTTATGCCGGCCGCAGCGGGCAGCTGTCTGCGAGGCGCGGACGCCGACAGACCGGGCGTGGTGTTTTCGATGCTGCCGATGGATTCGAGCCACCGGCAGATCTGGGCGCTGGCCTCGGGTATGCCGTCGTCGCCGGGGAGGTCGCATACGCGGTAGTCGCCCTCGTTCACGGTGCTTCCCGCCCCGATGACGTATCCCTTGCGTTCCACGCGCAAGTCCACGGGAATGCCGTCGGGGTATTCGCTGGTCTTCAGGTGGACGGCGTTCTTCACCCTGCCATGCAACGCCTCGGGCAGCCGGTAGTAGGCGTGGAGTCCTCCGGAAGGAGTGCGCACGAGATAGGTCGACGGGAACGCTTCACTTCCATACCTGCCGACGCTTCGGTTGAGTACGGTCCACCCGTCGTCGCCACTGGTTTTGCTCATGTCCATGTCGATGACCATGAATCCCGGAGCTGGAACCACCGCATACGCCTTCGCGCCGGCGGGCACCTGACTGGTGTCCACATTAGGGTCGAGCGCGAGCTTCTTCCAGTTGAACGCCGACTTATCCGCGTTCGCAGGCACGTAATCACACTCGAAACCGAACAGCGAGGGCGGTAGCTGCGAGTCGAGTTCCAACGGCAACGGCGGTTCTGGAACCACCGGCGAACCATCGTCGCCTTCCTCCGCCTTGACGGCCTGACGGTACACGTCGAACCGTGATTCGTCCTGGACTCGAACAACACGCTTCTGACCACCCCACACTTTCGTGATGCCATTTGCCAGGCCAAGCAGCGACATGACATCACCCGTTATCGGCTTGTGGAATTCATTGCGGTAGGCGTCGCGCGAGGTGATGAGCTGCCCGTACTTTTCCTCGTTGGCCAGAATCTCGGTGATGATCCAGTACATCTCATCGCTGATGGCGCGCGCCGGACTGAGATTGACCAGCTCAGGTTCGTCTCCCTGCTCCCACAGTCGGCATGACGCCGCGTAGAGCGCTGCCGGGTGTTCGCGGATGAACAGTTCGATGGCGTGATATTCGTCGAAGCTGCGCCCGTCCGAGCGATGCATCTCGACCTTGACGAACCTGCGTTTGTCAGATGGTTCCGACGAATCGGCGAACGGCATGTTGGTCAGAATCACGATGGTCGCCGTCGGCGTCATCGAATAATACTTGCCTCCAACCACGCGGGCGTTCACCGTCGCGCCGGTCGACAGCGAGCGCAACGCTGGCAGCATGGCTTCGGTCACTTCGGCTGATTCGTCGTCGTAGGCGAACGCCATGCCGGCCATCGCGTCGTTCATCGATTCAGAGGCCAGTCCGAAGCCTTTCTCGCAGTATCTCGCCGCGCTGAACGCCGGATATGATTTGCGGTCGCCCAGAACGGATTGAACGGCGTTGACCATGAGCAGCGTCTTGCCGTCACCGCCATGGCCGGACAGCACGAAGCTCAGCTGCTTGAATGGTTCGAGCCAAGGCGTGGCGAACATGCGCAACAGGTTCGCGCACGACTTGTCGTCCACGGTCAGCCACTTGCAGATGCTGACCGCCTGTTCGATGGCCTGGTTGCTCATGCCCTTCGGGTCGAATGTCTGGGTCACGGCCATGTCGGTGTCACCTCGCACGCAGATGACTCGTCCGTTCTGTCGGTACCATACGCACGGGTCGATGCGCACGCCGCGTTCGACCTGTTGGAACCATTGCGAACGCTTTGCCTCGCGCATGATGGTGGCGCTCATCGAATAGTTGCGGTTGCGGTCGTTGGCGCTGTTGCCGATGTGGTATTCGTCCTCGATGCTTTTGATCGGATGCCAGCTGTTGAGCAGCCGACGATCACCGGCGTGGTCTTCCACGTCCGGGTCGCGACGCCAGAGCCTGCGCTGGGACGGGCAGTAGCGGAGGTGGCCTTCGCGTAGTTCCCATATGGCTTTCTGGTATCCGGCGTGCATGACGAGCTGACGGCTTCTCCGGTTGTCGTTGTCTCCGTCGGTCACGAGTTGGAGCGATTGGCCGGTGATGGTCATGACGCGGTCGAAGTCGTTCGGCGGCATGAACGTCAAGTCGAGCAGTTTGAAGACGCCGGCGTATTTCGCCGGCAGATCCTCGGCGGGGATCGGCGCGTAGTTGTCGTACTTACCGGCCATCGTCTTTCCTTCCATGCTTGTATTGGTGGTTACGAACAACCCCTCCACTACCTTTCAAGACTTTTGATGGAGGGAGTAATAAAAGATTTTTAGTAACTTATTTCTTTTTGGCGGAATTCCAACGTTTTTTGCGTAACCGCCTGTGTAACCATGCGTAGCCCTCGGCGCTGTGTCGCCGGTTACGTAACCATACGTAACCGGTTTTCAGTCATTTTTTGCGTAACCGGGTTACGCATGGTTACACGACATTCGCCGTCAGAACTCCGGTTCCGGCTGCTGGCCGCCCTGCTGCGACGATTGCCCGACGGCAAGCACCTGTTCCAGGGTGAGGCCCATCATGCCTGCGATGTCCTGCGGGGTCTTGCCGACGGCCTTCAACTGGAGAATCTGCGTCGTCTGCTGCGGCGTCACGGACTGCGTGGCTGTCGGCCCGGTTTGCGCGGGCATGACCGGCGTCGGCTGCGGCGCCGGCATCCCGTAGGCGGGCTGCGGCATGGTCTGCCGCGGTTGCATGGCCTGGTCGACGGCGCTCTGGTGCTCGATCGTGTATTCGAACATCTTGGCGGGGTTGTTCGGGTTCTTCGAGTTCGGGTCGTATCCGGTGAACGTGGCCGTGAACCGGTCGCCGGGCTTCACGTCGCTGGATTTGCGCAGGCCTGCGGCGCGGACGGCGTTCAGCCACGCGCGCTTCTGCAGGCCCCAGCCCTTGATGTAGACGCTGCGCCGTCCGTCGTCGTCCTCCACGCTGGGGTCGCGCGCGCCGGTGTCGATGGTGACGATGACCTGCACCTTGGGGCTGCCGTCCTGCCAGTAGTCGGGCTGGTTGGTGGGCCGCTGGTTGATGCTGTCGTAGACGTGCACCTGGCCGGCGGTGACGGATTCGATGATGCCGCTGACCGTGTCTCCGGGCTGTTGGAACTTCACGCTCTTGCTGGTCTGGCTGTCGATCTGGTCGAGCATCTGGCTTGCGTTCATGTGCGGCCGCTGTGGAGCGGCCTGCTGGTCGTAGCCTTGCTGCGGGTATCCTTGCGGCTGGTAGCCGTACTGGTTCATCTGCTGTCCATACATGATTAGTTGTCTCTTTCTACTTGTTGTCGGGTTGATGGGTTGGTTGGAGCAGTTGTTTGAGCGTTTCCCACTTGGCGGGTTCGTCCGGGTACAGGGATGCGTTCAGTTCGGAGAGTTCCCCGAACTGGTCGTCTGGCCAGCTGCCGCATTGGAAGCAATGCGATGGGCTCGTGGGCAGCGAATGTATCCATGCGTCGCGCACTTCCGGCCCGTCGGCGAGTTCGATGCAGTCCATCAGATTGATGAGCAGTTGGGCGCGGCTCATGGCCCACCGGCCGGGTTTCGGGTCGAACGGAACCTCCCACGCATAGGCGTCGTTGAGGCTGGTTTTGTTCCTGGGAAGCATGAAGATGCAGTTGCGTTCGCATTTCTCGCCCGCGTTCTCCAGGCCGATGCCGTAGAGGCTGGCTTGCACGCGGTATTGCTGGCTTGGCCCGTTGGCCTTCGCCGCTCTCATGGTGGTGTCGCCGGTGATCTTCCAATCCACCGTGCTGTGCGTTTTGCGGTCGTACAGATCGATCGAGCCGTGCAGTTCGCTCGTCCCGTAGATGCCGGACAGGCTACCGACCTTGACACGCATCTCGGCTTGGAACCGCTTCCGTCGCCTCATGTCGTCGAGGCATCCCTCGATGAGGTTTTCCGCGTTCATCACGTCGGAGATGGTCTGCTGGTCGGCGTTGAACCATTCCTCGAACCGCGCGTGCACGCAGGTGCCGATGAACGCCAGCCACGACGGCTTGCGGGATTGTGGCCAGCCGGCGAGCTTGGCGGCTAGACAGTGCAGGCAGTCGGTGCCCAGCTCGCTGGGGCCTATCTCGGGCTGCCGCTCCCTCGGCTGGTCGCGGATCCATGACTCAAGCATCATCTTGATCTCCGGCCACAGGCGCGGCTCCTCGTAGGTGTCCACGCTTGTCGCCGGCGGTTCCGGCGGCTTGCTGCGGAGTTCGCCGGTCAAGGGGTCGATGTCCTCGTTCCGCAGTCCGATGATGCGGCCCTCGTCGTCGGTGAGCACGTTCGGGTCATCATGCCTCGCATGGCCGGCTGGCAGATCGTCGGCCTGCGCCTGGGCGACGGCGAGCACGTCATCTATGTTGGCCATGTTTCCTCGCCTTCCTTTCACGATGGTCTTTGACGATTCGGTTCGCAGCATCGTCGCAAATGTCTAATAGTTGTTCGGAGTCGAGCATGAACAAGGCGTCGCAGCATTCCGGTGCCACGTCGTGGTCGTCTATGGTCTCGCCGATGATCCAGGCGATGCGTTCGGCGTTCATTCGACCACCACCGACGGTTTCGAACGGGTGATGAACCGTTCGACGGCGAGTTCGCCGACGAGCTTGGCGACGTTGGTTAGGCTCTTGGGCTTCAGCTCGTAGAGGCGCGGGTTCTCCGCCGGCGGGAACGCGGCCGTGAACGCCTTGCCGTCGAGTCCTCGCCGCCCCTGCTTCACCAGCACCCTCAGTTCGCCGGCCGGATAGGTGCCGGGCTGTGGATGCTGTTCGAGGATCCGCGCCTTCAACTCGTCGCGTTCCTGGGTGAGCACGAGAATCCGTTCATCGAGTTCGCTGATGCGCTGGGCCTGTCTGATGAGCAGCGCTTCGCGCTGGTCGGCGAGCGCCTCTTCACGCTGCTGCGCGAGTTCGCCCGTGGACGGTTCGGCGGCGAGATGCCGCAGCGTCTGGATGTCGTTGGTGGCTTCGATGGTGTTGGCGCTCATTAGTCTTCTCCGTTCTCGTTGGCTTCGTCCGCGTTGTGCGCGGCTTTGATCTCGTCGACCACTTCGGCGATCACTATGTCCGTGTCTGGCTGGACCGGTTCCTCGGGTTTCCTGGTCTCCCGGAGCCGTTGCATGCTGTTGGCTGGATTGCGCAGCAGGCGGCTGATGGTCGCGCCTTCCTTGACGACGTGCTGGCAGATGTCGATGCACTTGGCGACGATCTCCGCCTTCTGGCCGGCGAGGTTCTTCTTTGTGATGGTCTGATCCGCCTTGCCGATGAACGTGCTGGCGGCGTCGGCGATCTTCGAGGCCGACGGGTAGAGGGCCGCCAAATCGGCGGGCATGTTCTCGTCTTCGATCAACGCTTGGGTGATGTAGTCGGTGTGGTTCATTGGATTGTCCCTTCAGTTGGTTGGGTTGATGATTTCGCTGATGTGGATTTCGGTGTGCGGCTCATAGGGTTCGCCCATGAACAGCAGCGGGTCGCCGGTCTTGCGGTTGCGCATGCTGCCCGGTTTGGAGCCGGGCACCCTCCGGTCGGGAAGCACCTTCGACACCTGCGCTTCGACGATCTGCACGTCATCCTGGTAGGCGACGCCGTTCAATGCGTCGGTGGCCAGTTTGGCGAGGTTGTCCCAGTCACGTGGATGGCGTGACGCCATCCAGAACTTGAGACGGATGCGCACCGGCCCCTTGATGGGTTCCACGTCGCCGTACTTGCGGCGGAACTCCGAGTACACGCGGTTCTCGGCGTTCCTGGTGCGCCGGTCGGTGACGCCGTGCCCGTTGTAGACGCGGGGACGCGCCTTGGACAAGGGGTCGCCAGGCACCGAGAGTTCGAACACGTTCATTCGTCACCTCCCAGCGGCCTGCCGAGGATCACGGCGAGCGGCAATGAGACGGCCAATACGATGAAGTGGAGGATGCTGAATGCTCCGTCGCGCAGCAGTCCGGCAGTCAGCCACATGCCTGCCCAGATGGCGGCGACGATGCTGGCGGAGAATGCGAGCAGCCAGAGCGCCGCGAGAATCTTCTCCTTGCGGCTCATCGCCATTCGCCTTTCTCTTCGAGCCGGTCAAGAATCGCCATGAACCGTTCCCAGCAGCCGTATTCGCCGTCATGGTCGAGCCTGCTGACGAGGCCCTTGGTGCCCTGCACTTCGGAGAACGCGAGAATGGTCTTCCGCGCCCACTCGGGAAAAATCGAGTGGATTTCCTTGCTGCTGTCGCGAATCTGCTGCAAGAGCAGCTTGATTCGCCGGGCTTCCTCGGTGGCGAGGCGTTCACGCGCGGTGAGCTGGAGTCCCCGGCGTCGGGTTTCCTGTTGCTTCGCACTGCTGCTCATCTATTCCTCCATTTCCTTGATCCACCTGTCCATGGCGGCTTTGCTGACCTTCAGCCTGCCGGGCATTCCGTCGCGGTTCGGCGGGCGGAACGTGTCCACGTCGCCGGCGTCGATCGCGTGCAATAGGCCCCGGTAGTCGAGCGAATACACCTGGGCGGCCTGCGCGGGGGTCCATGCCAGCCGCTCCCCCAACGGGACGCGACTCGAATCAACCGGCGCGGACATCAGTCGATTCCCTTCAACTTGCCCTGGGCGTTGCGGGAAAGGAACTTGTTCACGAAGTACGATTGCCCCTTGCCGGTGACCTTCGGGGTCTTGTTGACGGTGATATGCCCGTCGGAATGCTGGACGTTCGTCTCCTTGATGAAGAACAGGCCGAGTTCCATCGCCTTCTGGGTCGGCATGTTGAAGTCCGTCCCCTTGCGGCTGATGAGGTACCCGTTGTCGCACATCCACTGGAACAGACGGTTCTGGCCGGTGTCGACGCCGTTGCCCTTGAGGATCTTCGCCAGCTCGCCCACGAGAATCGTCGTGCGGCTCGCGGCCACCGAATCCGCGAACAGCACCTTCGGCTTCTGCGCCTCGATGGCCCGCTCGGCCTCGCGGCGACGGGCGCGCTCGTCCTTGAGATTGGTGAGCAGCCGGATGCCGAAGTCCGGGTCGTTGAGGATGCTGTCGATGGTCACGTCGGTCGCATACACGCCATGACGACGGATCGACGGCAGCACCTCATGCGTCACCCAACGTTTGAACTCTTTTGCTTTGGGCCTGCGGGACTTCATCACCAGACGGTACAGACCAGCTTCGGAGACGATGGTTTTATTTGGATTTCCCGGAATACCGTCGGTAATAACGACGGTATTCTTCTCATCGGTATCAAGTTCGCCGATCGCATCACGATTGTTCGCGATGCCCAGCACGTTGCACACGTCCTTGGCGACGAACCAAGGCTCGCCTTTCTTGTCGCCAAGGATGCGGACTTGGTTGCCCTTGAAATCGAACTGTTGGATTTCATTGTTCATTGGATTCTCCTTAGAATCGTTTTCATTGGTGGTCACGCGCTCCCATGACGCGTTTTCTGCTGTATCGTTGTGCACGTTGACCGTGTTCCACTGATTGCGGAGTGATTTATGAGCGCCAATCCCTTATGGCTGACATTGCTGTCCCCCGCCTTGTCTTTTCTGGCATTGGCTGTCAATGTGTGGATTACATTCCGCAATTGGCAGCGCAGGCCAGCTGCGCATTGGACCTGCATCCCCATACACGGCAAGGAGGGACGCGCTGATTTCAATCGGTTTCTGAAAGACGCGAATGACGATCTTGAGAAATCCGATGGGATCGGTCACATGTTTGCGTTGACGAACAACGGCGAGATGCAGGCAGCCGGAGTCAAATTGTTCGCCTTGGGCTGCTCTGTGCAGGCGATCCAATACCTGGACACGCCGCACGGCCAAGCGAAAGACATCGGCGCCGAATTCGCGTTCGTGGAACCGCGTGGAACCGTCTACGCATTGCTCGACGATCCGGAATCCAAGCTTTTCCTGGATGGTGTCACTCCGGCGAAAAGCGGCTGGTTCCGCGTCTATTGGATGGATTCCCCGACCCGCAAGCCCCAATATCTCAAGCAGGATTTTCGATGGGACGTCGTCGATGGGCAACGTCTCGTGGATCAGCTCGTTCCACTCGGCAAACCCACCAGAGTGTCCAAAAAGGAGTATGATGCAGGGACTCCAATCGTCGATAACCTTGAGATACATGGTTTCGTCCAATCCACTAGAAGAGAACGTGTGGCTCGTTTTCTGTTGCGTCGTTAACGGTTGAGCCACAGATTGATGAAGATCGTGATGACACTCACCACCGCACAGACGATGGAAAAACAGGCCGCTATCGTTTCCATGTGAGAACACCTTCCTTTCGATTCATTCGTCGGCGAGCGCTGCTCACGGCTTGATCTGTTTGATGCCGTCAATCGGCTGCAGGAGCAGCGTCATCAGCTGGTAGAGGCTCATGCCGAGCATCGTCGCCGTCTTTTCGAGTTGATCGGTGGTGAATGAACCCTCACCTTGCAATCGCTTGCTGATATATTGCTCACTCACACCAAGCTCCTTTGCGAGCGCGGCCTGTGTCTTGCGATGCCGTGCGAGCTCGCCGCTGAGATTCCTTGCGATGGTTTCCGCCTCGCTCATCTGTCTTGCCGCTCCTTTCTTTGTTCATTGCCTTACGGTGATTCTTAATCTACCTATTTAGGTGATTTCATTCGTCTACCTATATAGGTTCTTTACAAAATCTACTTATTTAGATAAACTTCGAGCATGGCAAGAGGACCGAAAAACGAAGTCACCGAAGACAGCAAGAGAATCATCAACATATGCCGTCAGCTGTTAAAAAACAGCGATATATCAATCGACGAATTCTTTGATTCCAGTGGATTAAGCAATAACTACTGGTACAAACGCATGCGCTATGAGGCGCCGTTGAATACGTCAGACGTGGAGCACATCGCCTCCACATTCGGGCTCACCAGCCTCGACATCTACACACGAGCACTCGGCAGCGACACCGCCCGCGCCTACGAGGCCCGCGAGCGCGAGTCTCAGATCACCGATGATCTCATCGACCGTATCGCCGCGCACCCCGAAGACTATGCCGTAGCCGCAAACATGGACGAGAATCGTGACGTGGAAAGCGAGACGCCGGACGACTGACATCGACACGCTGTATGCGCGGGCCGGGGGCATGGGCCTGCGCGTCGAGGAGGACTGCCTGCCCCGCGGGATGAACGGCTACTATTGCGACGCGCTCGGCCTCATCGTCCTGCACGACAAGCTCAACGCGAGGCAACGCCTCTGCACTCTGCAACACGAGCTGATCCACGCGCACTATCACGACATCGGGTGCGGCGGCATCGCCGGGTTAAAGGCCGAGCTGCGGGCGCGGCGCGAAACCGCGCTCACGCTCATCAGCCCGGTCGAATACCGGCTCGCCGAAGCCACCTACGACGGCGAAGCCTACAGCATGGCGGTCGAACTCGGGGTGACGATGCAGGTGCTCAAGGATTACCGGACGCTGCTCGAGCAGCACGTCAGATACGGCGCGGAGATGGTCAGGCAACAACCGTGAGACATACCGTCTCACAATCCGACCATATCGGCTTGCGTTCCCATGTCGGAGCGGACTAGCATGGGAATCAAGATCGGCGACAAAAATACCACGGGTGTTTTTCCGTGAAAGCGGATAGCCGATCTCAACTTTTCCTCAGATTTCCACCGTCCCCCATGGATACCACACGTCGTCCGCCATCTTCGGCTGGACGAACCTGTTGTAATGGCCGCTTCTGATGCCACCGGAAAGCACGTGTCGCTGTATCGCCCACAGTCCATAGTCGACCACCTGCAGTCCCGCGCTGGAGTTCGAGTCCCAGATGTGCGGAACCACGTGCACCTGTTCGCGGTCGAACTGCGCGCACACGTCGCGCACCGCATCCTTCACGGCTCTCTCACGCTTGCTGAGATTGATCTTCGCGACGACCAGATGCACGACGATCCTGCTCTTGCCATCCCACAACTGCCTCACCAACGCTCCGGTGTGGGTGTACAGCGTCCATTTGTACAGCCACAGGTTCCCCTTGGCCTTGACATATGGGTAGGCGCGCTGCTTGGCCATGAATGTGGCGTTGAACTTCACATCCATGCCGCCGATGCATTCGAAGAAGCACTGTTTGGTGTCATTGCTGTCATGGGAGGCATGGAATCCGCCCTGGACTCCGGTGCGCGAGGCCCTGGCGCGAAGCACTTTCATGTACTCGTCCCCGTGGTCGCCTTCGAACACCGCGCTGCCGAACGCGAAATACGGCTTGCTGTCCGGGTCGTAGTCCGGCGTGCCGGACTCGTCGAGAAAGCACCAGTATTCGGCATCCGGCACACCGAAATCATCGTCGCAGGAAACACTCGTCATGGGAACAGATTCTATCAGCCCAGACATGATCCTCCGTCACACGGCATCTTCCATGATCTCAGCCTCCACGATTTCGCCGCCGCCGAGGTCAGGTATGGCGGTGGCCATGAGTTGGCCGAGCGAGGCGGCGTCCCTGTGCGTGTACCGCATGGTCATCTGCATGCTGGTGTGGCCCATGACGGCTATGCGCGCGTCGTCGGGCATGTTCGCGCGGGCGGCCATCGTCGCCATCCAATGGCGGGCGGAATGGATCTTGACCTGCGGCAGGCCCGCCGCCTTCAGCGCCTTCATCCACTGGTAGCGCTCCGTGCTGGAGCAGACGGGGTTGCCGCGGGCGGAGGTGAACACGAAGTCGCGCATGCCGATGTTGTTCGCCCTGATCCAATCCCACAATCGGTTCCACAACTGGGTGCTGATTGGCACGAACCGTCGTGCTGCCCGCGTCTTCGGGGTCGTGAGCCATAGGGTGCCGGTGATGTGCGTTGCCTCCAGCCAGTTGGGTATCTCGACCTCGCCCGGCCTGCCGTAGCGTTGGATCTGCCGCTGCACGTGGATGCCGGGCTGCCCGTCCCTCAATTCCAGTTCGTAGGGCATGAGCGCGTACCGCTCCCCCTCCCTCATGCCGGTCTCGAACGCCAATTCGAACAGCAGGGCCCACATCTCCAGATCCTCGTCCGACCGGCGTTTGCCGCGCCTGGCCTGCGGCATCGACGCCGCCGCCTCGATCATGCGCTTCGGCTGGTCGGGGCCGAGCACGTCCACGACGCGCCGCTCCACACGCGGGGGCCGGACCCTCCTGCATGGGTCGATGGGTATCAGTTCCTCCAGTTCGGCTTGGTCGAGCACCATCTTCAGGCTGGTGAAATGGTCCTTCAGCGTGCTCGACGCGAGCCGCTTGCCCAGCGTGCGGTTGCACAGCCTGATGTGCTCGGCGGTCAGGTCCTTCAACCGGACGTGGCCGATGACCTCGCAGCACGCCCGGATCCTTCCGGCCCTCGTCCGGTACGTGGTCGGCTTGACGCGCGTTCTATAGTCCGTCAGCCATCGTTCGCAGTAGTCCTTCAACAGTGGCGACTTCGCGCCGGGCATGAGGCCGGTGCGCTCCATCTCCGCCACCTTCGCGTCGAAGCGTGCACGCGCCTCGGCCTTGGTCTTGCCCTTCGCCTCGATGCGCCGCGGCCTGCCGGTGGCCGGATCGCGGTCGAGTTCGCGGCGGTAGTGCCACGTCCCGTTCTTGTCCCTGAACACGCTGCCCGCGCCTCTGGTGCGTCGTCTCGTGTCCGTCATGATGCCTCCCGAAATGATTCCCGGAGGTCACCTTAAGGGCACCTTATCCATGTCACAAACGGCCAAATACATGGCAAAAACGGCCATATTCCAACGATGCGAAAAATGGCCGTTTCCATGCCGGAAACACTTTGTATGCGGCGGAAAAACGGCCATTTTCCAACGTTTTCGCCTATCGGCTACTTGCCTTTGCTCACGTTGAACTTGAACTCGACGATGTCGCCGTCCTGCATGACGTAGTCGCGTCCCTCCTGACGGAGCTTGCCTTCCTCCTTGATCTTGACCATGGAGCCTTCGGCGGCCACGAAGTCGTCGTAGGAGACGATGTCGGCCTTGATGAAGCCCCTTTCAAAATCGGTGTGGATGACGCCGGCCGCCTGCGGGGCGGTCCAGCCCTTGTGGATTTGCCAGGCGCGCACCTCCTTGACTCCAGCGGTCAGGAAGGTCTGCAAGCCGAGGATGTCGAAGCCGGCGCGGGCGAGCTGGTCGAGACCGGATTCGGACAGCCCGGCGTCCTCCAGCATCTCGCGGGCGTCCGCCTCGTCGAGGTCGGTCAGGTCGGATTCGAACTGGGCGTTGAGGAACACGGCCGGCGCCGGCGCCACGGATGCGGCGAGCTTGGCCTGCAACTCCTTGTTGGCGAGCTCGTTATCGTCCACGTTGAACACGTAGATGAACGGCTTGGCGGTCATCAGGTGCAGGTCGTAGATGTCGTCCTTGTTGATCTTGCCTGCGGCGGCGGCATGGTCGATGGTCTCGCCGGCTTCAAGGATCTCCTTGGCCTTCTTGACCGCGTCCATGTACGCCTGCTCGATCTTCTTGCCGCGCAGGTCCTTTTCGAGCTTCGGCAGCGCGTTCTCGATGGTCTGCATGTCGGCGAGGATCAGCTCGGTGTTGATCGTGTCGATGTCGTCGGCCGGATCCACCTTGCCGTTGACATGCACGATGTCGTCGTCCTCGAACGCGCGCACGACCTCGCAGATCGCGTCGGCCTCGCGGATGTTGGCCAGGAACTTGTTGCCCAGGCCTTCGCCTTCGGAGGCGCCCTTGACGATGCCGGCGATGTCGACGAAGGTGACGGTCGCGGGCACGATCTTCTCGGTGTGCACCAGCTCGGCGAGCACGGGAAGGCGCTTGTCCGGCAGCGGAACGATGCCGGTGTTCGGCTCGATGGTGGCGAACGGGTAGTTTTCGGCGAGGACATTATTGCGCGTCAGCGCGTTGAACATGGTGGACTTGCCGACATTCGGCAGGCCAACGATTCCGATAGTTAGAGACATAGTATCCAGTATTGGTGTCAAGGTGGACGTTGGCCGCGCCGATGACGCAATTCGTTGCAGCGAATCGTTCTCAATAACAAAAGTGCGAATCTCACGCTCGGCAAAACGAACATGAACACCGTATATTGCCCGGAATATAAGGGTTCTGGACAATGTGCGGTTGAGTGGTTTTGTTCGTTTTCCTCACACGTTTCTTATTGAGAACGATTCGCTGCGATTGGCAGACAGCAAAATCGTCACAGCTCGGCCGCGCCGATGCGCCGCACTGCCTCGCGCAGCAGCGATTCGTCCTTCAGCAGGCTGAGCCGCACCCAATCCTTGCCGACGCGGCCGAAGCACGTGCCCGGCAGCCCGGCCACCTGCGCCACGTCAAGCAACGCGTCGGCGAAACGTTGCCCGCTCCACCCCTCAGGCGCCTTGAACCACACGTAGATACCGCCGGCGGAGTCGAACACGTCGAATCCGAGCGAGCGCAGTCCCCCGGCGACGATCTCGCGCCGCCCGGCATACCGCCGGGCCAGTTCGTCGACGCACGACTGGTCGCTGTTCAGTGCCACGGCGCCGGCATCCTGGATCATGCCGGTGACCATCGAACCCATCTGATAATGGTATTGCTTGAGCCGTGCGACCACGTCCCGGTTTCCGGCGACGAACCCGGCCCTCCACCCGGCCATCGCGTACATCTTCGACAGTGAATCCACTTCAACGGACACGTCGGACGCGCCCGGCACCGTCAGCAGGCTGACCTGCTGGTCGCTCACGCCGAGTCCCGTGTATGCGAAGTCATGCACGATGAGGAAGCCGTACCGCTTGGCGAGCTCCACCGCGTGCTCGAAGAATGACGCCGGCGCCTGCGCGCCCGTGGGGTTGTTCGGATAGTTGAGTATCAGCATGCGCAGCCGGCGCCACACCGATTCGTCCACCGCGTCCAGGTCGGGTAGCCAGCCGAGTTCGGCGCGGGCGGGCAGCAGTATCTCCTCCGCCCCGTGCATGACGGACATGCAATGGTACGACGGATAGTAGGGGTCGGCGAACGCGACGGCGTCACCGCGGTCGATCAGAATCGCGAACAGTCCGGCGAGCCCGTCGACCGCGCCTTCCACGGCGAACAGCTGGGAACGCCAGTCCAGTTCGACACCATGCACGTTGCGGTACCAGTTCGCGGCGGCCTGCAGGAACGCCGGCTTACCATCGAACGGCGTGTATCGCGCGTTGAGCGGGTCGTCGACCGACGATTTGGCGACGTCGCGGATGAATTCGGCCGGGTATGCGTCGGGGTTGCCCTTCGCCAGATCGATCACGTCGGCGCCGGATGCCACGGCTGCGGCGACCTTCACGTCCATGTCGGCGAACACGTTCGGCGGGATGATCTGGGCGACCGGCGCGAACCGGGGCGCCCATACGCCATCGCGGGTGTCGTCGTCTTGTGCGGCGCTCATTGCGGTATTGCTCCTTTGGGATGGGGGTTATATAGGAACGGGAAAAGAGGGGACATGTGGCAAGGACCGCCCTCCGGCGTTACGCGCCATCTCCCGCCAGCGGGAGGTGGCATGCCGTCGCCCCGCTGGCGAAGGACTGTCGGCGTAGCCGACTTCGGGCGGTCCGAGGAGGAAGCGAATCTCAGTGCTGCAGCCGCTTGGCGAGCAGGTTGCATATCAGCTGGCTGACGAACACGATGACGAGAATGATCAGTGTAGCCACCAGCGTCACGTCGCTCTGGAACCGGTTGTAGCCGCGGATGATCGCGAGGTTACCCAAACCACCTCCACCGACCACGCCAGCCATGGCGGAGAAGGCGACCACGTTGATGAACGACAGCGCCGACACGCGGATGATCGGCACGCGCCCTTCGCGCAGGTACACGCGCCATATGATGTCGAGCGTACCCAGGCCGGATGCCTTGGCCGCTTCGACCAGGCCAGGATCTATCTCCAGCAGCGCGTTCTCGACCTGCCGGGCGTAGAACGGCACGGTCGCGCCCACGATCGGCACGATCATCGCCTCGGTGCCGATGGAGGTGCCGACGATCACTCGCGTCACGCCGACCAGCAGGGCCATGAGGATGATGAACGGGATGGATCGCACGATGTTGACGATCTTGTCGAGGATGTTGTAGACGATCACGTTCTGCGTGAGCCCGCCGCGTCTGGTAAGCAACAGCAGCAGACCGAGCACAAGGCCGATCGCGTATCCGATCACCGCGCCGACGATCACCATGTACAGGGTCTCGTAGGTCGCGTCCCAGACCTCCGGCCAGATCATCGACACATTCGGCAGCCATGTCTCCAGCAGATCATTCATTGTCGTTCTCCTCCACCTCGTTCACATGCAGGTCGGCGAGCGGCGTCGCGCTCACCCCGACCGTCGGGAAATACGCGAGCGCCTTGCTGACCGCCTCGGCCGGACCATCCAGACTGACCAGGATCATGCCGACCGGCGTGCCGTGAATCACGTCCACGTTGCCGAACATGATGTTGCCTCTCACGCCGAACCGTTCGCGTATGTCGGCCATCAGCGTCTCCTCCGCACCGGAGCCGACCGAGAACAGCAGATACACGCTGCCGCTCTCCCGCTCCTTGCTGAACAGCGGGTGCTCCTGGACGAGCGTGATGCCCTTGTTCATGTTGCCGGACGTGTAGATGAACTCGCGGGTCAGTTCGTTGGACGGGTGGTCGAACACGTCGAGGATGGACCCGTCGTCGACGACCTTGCCGTGGCTCATGACCGCCAGGTCGGTGCAGATGTCCTTGACGACCTGCATCTGGTGGGTGATGAGCACGATGGTCAGGCCGAGCCGTGCATTGAGGTCCTTGAGCAGGGCGAGGATCGACCGGGTGGTGCGCGGGTCGAGCGCGCTGGTCGCCTCGTCGCACAGCAGCACCTCCGGGTCGCCGATCAGCGCACGCGCGATGGCGACGCGCTGCTGCTGGCCACCGGAAAGCTGCCGCGGATACGCCTTGGCCTTGTCGGCGATACCGACGAGTTCCAGCAGATGCATGGCCTTCGCGCGGGCGTCCTTGCGGGATACCTTCTCGTGGATGAGCGGCAGGGTGACATTGTCAAGCACGGTTCTGGATGGCATCAGGTTGAAGTGCTGGAAGATCATCGCAATCTTGCGGCGCAGCGGTAGCAGCCGGCCCTCGCCGAGCGTGCTGATGGTGGTTCCGCTGAAAGTCACGGTGCCGCTGGTCGGACGCTGCAGGACGTTCATCGTGCGCACCAGCGTCGATTTTCCGGCGCCGGAGAAACCGATGATGCCGTATATGGAGCCCTTGTTGATGGTCAGGGACACGTCGTCGACGGCGCGGAAGCGGTTTTTGCCGCGGCCGAATTCGACGGTGACGTGGTCAAGCGAGATCAGAGGGGCGCCGGCGGCGACGGAATCCGAAGCCTCCGCTGCTGCGGCTGCGGTTGCGTTGACGGTTGCATCGCTCACGCGGCCTCACCCGCCCGACCCGCAGCACCATCCGCCCCATCGACGGCGGACTTGCCGGCCGCCGCGAGCACGGCGTCGAGGATCTCCTTCTCGCCGGACAGCACGAAGTCCTCCATCACCGGGCTGAACGGCAGCGGCGTGAACCGCGCGCCGACGCGCAGCACCGGCCCGCGCAGATAATCGAAATGGTTCTCGGCCACGCGCGCCGCGATCTCGCCGCCCACGCCGCCGATCTTGATGGCCTCGTGCGCGATGACCAGATGACCGGTCTTCTTCACCGACGCGTAGATGGTCGGCATGTCGAGCGGCGTGATGGACCGCAGGTCGATGACCTCCACGCTCACGCCGTATTCGCGCCGTGCAACATCCGCGGCAGCGAGCGCCTTGGTGAGCATCAGACCGTAGGAGACCAGCGTCACGTCGGCGCCTTCGCGCACGACCTCCGCACGGCTCAGGTCGATGGGCGGCAGGTCCTCGGGCACGTCGCCCTTGACCGGGAACAGTCCCTTGTTCTCGAAGTAGATGACCGGGTTAGGATCCTTGATGGCCGCCTTGAGCAGCTGCTTGCCGTTGGCCGGCGTCGAGGGCACGACCACGCGGATGCCGGGGATGTTGGTGAACCACGTCTCCAGCGACTGGGAATGCTGGGCGGCGCCGTGCTTCATCAGGCCGTCGGGCGCGCGCAGCACCAGCGACATGGTGGCCTGTCCGCCGAACATGTAGTGCGCCTTGGCCATCTGGTTGAGCACCTCGTCCATGGCGATGCCGATGAAATCCGCGAAATGCAGGTCGATGACCGGCTTGGCGCCGGCGATGGCCGCGCCGACGCCGGCGCCGACGAGCGCCGTCTCGGAGATCGGCGTGTCAAGCACGCGCTCGGGGAATTCGTCCTTCATGCCGGCGAACTGGCCGAAGATGCCGCCCTGCTTGGCGATGTCCTCGCCGTAGACGAACACACGTTCGTCGGCTCGCATCTCTTCGAGCATGGCCTCGCGAGTCGCCTCGCCGAATGTGATGATTCGCTCACTCATATAGGTTCACCTCACCGCTGAATACGTCGTCCAAGGCGTCCTCGGCCTTGGGGAATGGACTGTTTACCGCAAATTCCAGAGCCTGTGCGAACTCCTGGTCGAGCCGCTCCTCCGCGGCGTCGAGGTCGTCCTGCGCGACGACGCCTTCGAGCAGGATCTTGCGCCGGAACCGGTCAATCGGGTCGTTGTAGAGTTTCCACTCCTCGACCTCCTCCTGGGAACGGTACTTCTGCGGGTCGGTGATGAAGTGGCCGTCGCGCCGGTAGGTCTTGCATTCCAGGATGGAGGGGCCGTCGCCGCGGCGGGCGCGGTCGATGAGCTTGGCGGAGGCGTCTCGCACGGATTCGACGTCGTTGCCGTCGACGGTGACACCGGGGATGCCGTATCCCTGAGCGCGTTCCGACAGGTAGTCCACGTTCTTGATGTCGTCGAAGCGGGTGGTGGATGCCCACGCGTTGTTCTCGCACACGTAGATGACCGGCAGTTTCCAGCTGGCGGCGAGGTTCACGGCCTCGTGGAAGGTGCCTCGGCTAGATGCGCCGTCGCCGAAGAAGCACACGGCCACGTCGCTGCCGTGCCGCTGCTTGATGGCGAGCGCCGCGCCGGTGGCGATGTTGAAGCCGCCGCCGACCACGCCGTTCGCGCCCAGCATGCCGACGCTGAAGTCTGCGAGATGCATGGAGCCGCCCTTGCCCTTGCAGTATCCGGTGGCGCGGCCGTAGAGCTCGGCGAGCGAACGGTCGACGCGGGCGCCTTTGGCGAGGGTGTGGCCGTGGCCGCGGTGGGTGCTGGTCACGTAATCGTGGTGGGTGAGGTTGCTGCATACGCCGGTGGCGACGGCCTCCTCGCCGATGTACAGGTGGGCAGGTCCGACGATCTCCTTGCCGATGTGCGCCTTGACGGTTTCCTCGAACCGGCGGATCTTGCGCATGGTGGTGTAGAGGTCAACGGCCTGCTGCGTGGTCAATGGTGTGCTCATGATGTGCGGGCTTTCGTATGTTCCTTGGTTTGTTTCCTGTTGGATGTGGGCGGCGCGTGGGCCCGTCCCGACTTGTGCCGGGCCTTGCGCGGGAATCGTCGCGGCATGGCCGTCTCCTGCATGGTCCGTCTGACGACCTGTGCGGCCGTCCTTCACGGATGCCATGCCGGGCCATATGGCCGACCTGCCATGATGCCGGCCGGAGGGCCGCCGCGGTGCGGACCGTCCCTTTGGTCCGCGCCATCCCGTCCGGCTGGCATCATGTCTTCTCGGCGAGCACTCCCCTTCAGCCGAGATGCGTCGACGTTCCCCGTTCGCGTCGCTTGTCGTGTGTGTTGTTATGTTGCGTGCTGCGGTTGCGGCGGCATTCGCCGCATGTCACCACAGCGGAATGACGGCCCCCTTGTACAGCTTGTCGATCAGTTTCTTGACGTCGTCGCTGCGGTAGGCGTCCACGATTTTCTTGTAGGTGGCGTTGTCCTTATCCTTGGCGCGGGAGACGATGATGTTGTAGTACGGCTTGGACTGCTCGTTGACCGGCTCGATGTAGATGGCGTCCGACTTGGGGTTGAGTCCCGCGTCGAGGGCCATGAACACGTTGATGACGCTGGCTCCGACGTCGGGCAGCGAACGGGCGGTCTGCGAGGCTTCCAGCTCGGTGATCTTCAGGTTCTTCGGGTTGGACACGATGTCGTCCGGCGTGGGGTTCGCACCTTCCTTGTAGTCGAGCTTGATCAGGCCGGCGGACTGGAGCAGCAGCAGGCCGCGGGCCGCGTTGACGGAGTCGTTGGCGATGGTGACTTCGGAGCCTTCCGGAATGTCTTCGACTTTCTTGGCCTTGTCGGAGTACAGGCTGATCGGGTTGAGCACCGTCTCGCCGACTGCGGCGAGCGCGTTGTCGTGCGTCTTGTTGAAGTCGTCCATGAGGATGTAGCCCTGGTAGGCGTTGAGGTCGATGTCTCCCTTGGCGAGCGCCTCGTTCGGCTGGATGTAGTCGGAGAACTTCACCAGTTCGACGTTGATGCCCTCCTTCTTCAGGTTCGGGATGACGACCTGATCCCAGACCTCGTTGCTGTCGCCGACCACGCCGACCTTGACGGTGGTGCCGGAGTCTGCCGAGCTGCTGTTCCCGCACGCCGTCAGACCGCCGACAAGCGATGTGACCGCCAATACCGCCGCAGCGATTCTCCTGATCTTCATGTCTCTTCGTTCCCCCTGGTATCGTGTTTGGTTTGTGCCGTGTGTTTGGATGCTAAGATTGCTGATCGTGCACATTGATCTTGTGCGCCCGCTGCGTTCCGGCGGGATGCCGGCCGTTTTCGCGAACAATGTTCAGCGTAATGCGCGTTTTCACGCGGTTCTTGCGATTGCGTCGAACAGGGCTATCGCCGAAATCTATATGCCGCTATCATGCGCGTATGCCGCACGGCCGGCGAATGCGCGCCCGGGCGGCGCGGAGGCCACCACCAGTCTCACATATTGAGACATAAAGCCGTCATCTCGTCGGATTCGCCGGCAAAAACCGCGCCGTAACCGAATCGCCTCGAATGGACCGGTCCCGGAGACGGTGGCATAATACACGCGGAAAACATCAGTCACGGCGAAACCGTGCAAGGGAGGGAACATGATCATCACCACCGTATCCGGCGCATCAACGGCGTCCGGCAGTCCTGTCAACGGCATTCTGCTGGCGATCCACGCGGGAGCCGGCGACCGGAGCAAGGATGGCAGAGCGCAGAAGACTGCGCAGGCCGAGCGCGATCTGCGTCGGGCGCTGGACGCCGGCTACGCGCTGCTCGAACAGGGCGCGCCCGCCGAGGATGCGGTATGCGCCGCGATTCATGTGATGGAGGATGCGCCGGAGTTCAACGCCGGTCGGGGCGCGGCGCTGACCAGCGAGGGAAAAGTGTCGATGGACGCCTGCCTGATGACCGGCGACGGCGAGGTCGGCTCCGCCGCCGGGCTGACCACGGCCCGGCATCCGATCGATGTGGCCCGGGCGGTCAAGGAGCGCGCCAAGCACACGATGTTCGCGCTGCCGGGCGAGGACCTGCTGCGCTCGTGGGGCATCGAATTGCGCGATCCGTCGTATTTCGTGACCGAGGAACGCCGGCGTTCGCTGGCACGCGCCCAATCCGAGGGCGACGCCTGGGAGAAGCACGGCACGATCGGCGCGGTGGCGAGGGATGCCGCCGGACATGTGGCGGCGGGGACGTCCACGGGCGGCATCACGAACCAGATGCCGGGGCGCGTCGGGGATTCGCCGCTGCCCGGATGCGGCACGTACGCGGCCGATGACAGCGTCGCCGTGTCATGCACGGGTATCGGCGAGGCGTTCGTGAGGTCTGTCGCGGCGCATCAAATCGCGGATCGTGTGCGGTTCGCCGGCCAGTCAGTGCAGGAGGCCGCTCAGGCCGCACTGGATGACGTGGCGGCCCGGCGCGGCGACGGCGGCGTCATCGTCATGCCGGCCAGCGGCGACGGCGTCATCGCCTACAACAGCGAGACGATGAACTACGGATACGTCACCGCCGACGGCGTCCGCGTCGTTCACGGAGCCGAATAACAACAGACGGCCTGCGCCATCCGACAACAGCTTTCCGTCCATCCCGCGAAAGTCCCATCTGCGGCGTGCGATATGGAACTTTCGCGGAATAGGGCACCGGACGATATCGAGCTACACCGCGGATGACGACCGTCCGATGGACCCTTTTGCGGGATCAGCCTACGATGGCGTCGACGGCGTCGATGACGGCTCCGCGGAAGCCGTCCTTCTCCAGCTTGGCGACGCCGCGGATCGTGGTGCCGCCGGGCGAGCAGACGGCATCCTTCATCGCTCCGGGATGGGTCCCGGTGGCCATGTACAGCGCTCCCACGCCCTCGACCATCTTCGCGGCGAGCCGGTATGCGGTGGCCCGCTGCAGTCCGTACTGCACGCCGGCGTCACCCAGCGCCTCAATGTACATGTCGGTGAAGGCGGGTGCGCAGCCGGCCACCACCATGGCGATGGTCATGTGTGCGGTGTCGACGCGCTCGATCAGCGAAATCGGGCCGAACAGCGATTCGAAGACCTCCGTCTGCATGTCGGTGAGCGTGTTGTCGGTCTCGGTGACGAGCACGCCCTTGCCGACGGCCATCGGCGTGTTCGGAATCGTGCACTGGATATGGATGCTCTGAGCCAGATCGCCGAACAGCTTCTGGTACTTCGCCAGATCCCAGCCGGCGGCGATCGACACCACGAACCGTCCGTTCTTGGCGAACTCGTCTGCGATGGGCTTGATGACGGATTCGATCTGATACGGCTTGATGGCGATGATCACCACGTCGGCCGCGGCGGCGACCTCACGCGCGTTGTGCAGTGGACGCGCCCCGAGCTTCGCAGTACTGGCTTCCAGCTTGTCGTAATGCGCCGCGCAGGCGACGATGTCGCTGCCTTTGACGACGCCCGCGTCGACGAGACCCTGCGCGATGGCCTGCGCCATGTTGCCATAGCCGATGAATCCTATGGTGATGTTCTGCGCCATGATGCTCCTTGTTGTGTTGTTCATACGAAAGATGCAGTTCGTCATGCCCCGCCGCGCACGGCCGCGAAGCGTACGCCCGCACGCTAGAACAGCGATTCCAGGTCACCGCGGTTGAGGGCCTCGTCGTAGAGATGGCGGAACACGAGATCACCGTGCAGCCCGTCATGCTCGAACTCGTTGGTGACCCAGTAATGCGAGTTGCCGACACGGCTCAGCGTGTCGAGCTGCATGCCGGAATCCACGTACATGTCGTCGAAATACACGGCCGATTGCAGCGGAACCTCGTTGCGGGCCAGCTGGTCGGCGTCATAGATCACACCGAATCTCGTATCCTCCATCAGCAGGTCCATCGCCGGCTTGAACGGCCGCAGCACGGACTCCTGCTCGAACATCCACGGGAACATCGCCTCGCCGGTGAAGGCCAGCGGGCGTTCGCCGGTCGAGAACCGGGGCATGGTGTCGCGCACGCGCTGTGCCGCCCAGCGAATCGGCTCGTCCAGTTCACCGTTCGCGTAGATGAACTCCTGCAGCGGCCAGTACAGGGGACGCGAGGAGGTCGCGTTCATGACCTTCGCCAAGAACTCGTCGGACAACGCCGCCCCGGCTGAGACCGAACCATCGCCGTCGACGAACGCATCGTCGAAAATCCAGTGCACGCGCTCGAAGCTTGGCTTCATGCCGAAGTCGGAGCCGAGGCATTGCAGGCGCTCCACGGTCAGCGGGTCGCCGTTCGGCAGCAGCGGGGTTCCCTCGGGCAGCGAGCCGGAATCGCCACCGATGCCGCCGGCTTCCGCGATCTCAGCCACGGTCGGCAGCTGATCCGCGACGGCGGCGACACGATCGGCATCGACGCCGTAGCGCTCGTAAAACTGCGCGGTCTTGCGGGCCATGCGCGGGAACGTGTGCTCATAGACCTCGGTCGCGTTCGCCGGGACATGCGGGATGCCGCCGCAGGTGAAGCTCGCGACCACTCCTTCGGGGAACAGCGACAGGTAGGTCAGCGTCAGGAATCCGCCATAGCTCTGGCCAAGCGTCACCCACGGAGAGCCGCCGAACTCGGTGCGGCGCAGATGTTCGAAGTCCCGCACGATCGAATCCGCGAGGAACCGCTTGAGGTAATCCGCTTGCGCACGCGCTCCCCCGGCGGCGAGCCTCGCCATGGCATGCGAGTCGACGCGCGACGAGCGGCCCGTGCCGCGCTGATCCGGCAGCACCACACGGAAATGCTTGACCGCCTCCGCAATCCATCCGTCGCTCGACGGGTTCAGCAGCCTGGGTCCGGCCCCTCCCGGACCACCCTGCAGGAACACCAGCAGAGGCAGATCGTCATGCACGTGCTCGGGGGCGGTCACCACGCGGTAGAACAGGCTGATCGATTCCCCGTCAAAGCCGCGCCCCGGCTCATGACCGGCCCAATCAAGCGGGACCTTGACCGACCGATCCTCGATATGCAGCCCCGGCACGTAATATTCGGCAAGCAGCGTCATACATTCCCTTTCATTGATGCACCCCGGCATCCCACGATGCCGTACCATTCTCGGTTCCACTGTAGCCGACCGGCGGCGGAAACCCGAGGGGATTCCCACCAACGAAACGCACCCCGCCCGACACGCCGCATCGCAATGAATCATCCGGCCGACCGATGTGGGACGGGTCACCGCACGCGATACGCTGAACCGTATGGGAATCATGGAACGAATCACCACGTGGAACAGGAAGCATATGCTGCTCGCAGATGCCCTGTATGCGGTGATCATCTCCATCTTTTTCACGCTCATGGCCGGTACCAATGACAGCAATCCCGGCATCATCGCCTATTTCGACCATACGGTAATGGCCTTCTGGAGCTTCGTTCTGATGGTTCCCGTCACGATGCGCCGGTGGAAGCCGCAGATGGCTACATTGCTGTTCGCCGGTCTGGTGGTCGTCCAACTGGCGTTCGGGCCGTCGATGGTATATGCCGACCTGATGGCGCCATGGATGCTGTATTCAGCCATCGTATATGCGGATCCGCGCAATTCGAAGGCGTTCATCGTACTCGCCGTCGCCATCGGGGCCTTGGCGTCGCCCGTCATCATCTGGTCCGCCGATGCGGGTCCCATCCTCAATCAGGGCGTGCCCTTCGATGGACTCAGCCCCCTGGAGACATGTTCGGGGACATACATCTATGGTCTGAGCGGTGATTGCGCCACCACCATGACGACAAGCTCAGTGGCCATATTCATCTTCATCGCCGTGTATCTGTTCGCGGCGATCATCGTCGCGTACTGGCAGCGGGCCCGGCGCATCACCGTCAGCATGATGCATGAGCGCAACGACGCCTTGCAGGCAAAAGAGGATGAGGAACGCCATATCGCGGCGCTCGCCGAACGCGCCCGCATCGCGCGTGATATGCATGACGTGGTGGCGCACACGCTGTCGATCATCATCATCCAATCCGACGGGGGCCGGTACGCGGGCGCCAACAATCCGGCGCTGGCCCGGCAGACCATGGAGACGATCCGTCATGAATCGGAGCGCGCGCTGCACGACATGAAACGTCTGCTGGGCGTGTTCGGAGGGTCGGACCATGCCGATTACGCGGATGTGGACGCGCTGATCGACCAGGCGAGGGCGGCGGCCGGCATGGGGTGCACGATTCGCAAGACCGTGTCCGGCCAGCCGCGGGCCGCCGCGCTCGGCGCACAGGCGAGCACCGCAATGTACCGCATGGTGCAGGAGGCGCTGACGAACGTGCGCAAATACGGCGGCCCGAACGTCACCGTGCAGATCAGCGAGATCTGGGGGGCTGACGGACTTCACGTCACCGTTGCCGACAATGGCCGCGGCGCGTCATCGTCGTTGGACGGCCACAAGCCCGGTTACGGACTGATCGGCATGCGCGAGCGAATCGGCGCGGTCGGCGGCAGCGTGACCAGTGGACCGCAGCTTGGCGGCGGCTTCGTGGTGTCCGGCTTCGTGCCGTACAGCACTGTCTCAACGCAGTCCGAGGCTGCTGCGCCGGCGTCCGAAAGCCCGAACGTAGCGTCTTCCGCTGCGGTGTCTTCGGGCGCGGCAATCATGCCGATGGCGGCCCCGACGACCGGAACGGTTTCAATGGCGACGGATACCGGGAATACCGGGGTCGTCAGTAATGTCGCGAACGCCCCGCAATCCGCCGTCGCCAGTCAAGTCGGTGCCGTCCAACCGGCCGGTGTCACGCAACCGGCCGGCGCAAAGATGCCCCGTCCGGTGTCGCAGATGTCATCGGTCCCGACACAAGCGCCGCCGGCGCCCATCACCATACGCCTGCGCACGATTCTGTCCGCCCTGCGTTCGAAGCCGATCCAGCAGGCATCCGCTACCGGGGAGCAGCGGCTCAACTGGATCGAGCGCATGTCGCAGTGGACCGAGCGGCATTATCTGCTGACCGACCTGCTGCTCACCATACTGGTGGCCTGGATGCTGCTTTCCATCAATCCATCCGTCATATACGCCGAGGGACTGCAGCTCGACAACCGTTTCGACCGCGCATTGACGATCATCATCCTGATTCCGTTGATCTTCCGCCGCAGGTTCCCGGAATCCAGCGCGCTGGCGGTGGCCATCCTCGCTGCGCTTCAGCTGCTGTTCTTCGAGCCGGTCAGTCTGGCCGATATCCTCGCTTCCCTTGTGGCCCTGTATTCCGCGGTGTTGTACGGCCGTGACAAGGCATGGCGATGGACGGGGATCGCCGCAATATCGGATTCCGTGCTGTTCGGATGCAAGATCTTCGCCGCTCAAACCGGGTATCGAAGCATCTTCAGCATGCTGACTCATTCCCGCCCGGCATATTCCCTCGCGGCGACGCCCGCCGCGTTCGCATCGGCAATCATGTTCATGGTGATATCGCTGGCGTTGTGCATAAGCGCGACGGCCATGGCACAATGGGACCGATCCAGTGGATCGAACGCGCTGGTGCTGCAAGCCCGCGAGGAGGCGTTGCGCGCGGAGCAGGCCAAGCAGCGCATCCTGGCGGCGAACATGGAACGTGACCGCATCAGCGAGAGCATCCAGTCCGAGGTGACGATGACGCTGACCAGCGTGATCGACCAGGCGGTCGCCGGCCTGCGCATACTTGACGATTGCGAGCGTCACGGCGAACAGCCGTCGCCCGGGGCCATCTCCGAGGCGTTCGCGGCCATCGGATCACAGGGCCGTGCGGCGCTGGCCCACATGCGCAAGCTGCTGGGCGTGCTGCGCGAGACCGGGTTCAGCGATGAGGCTCACCGGCAAGAGCAGCCCGGCATGCAGCTCAGGCCCGCGGCATCGCTCGACAAGCAGCTGCACGATAGCCAGCTGCACGGCATCGCGTCGTAATGAGACGGCGCTCCACGGCCTGCCGGGGATCATCCGACATGAATTCAGGGTTAAATCAGGGGGCGTGATGCGGGACTTGTTCGCCGATGTTGGATACAGTGGAAGGCATGAGTGAGTTGCAAAGAATTCGGGTGGTCATCGCCGACGATCAGGAACTGGTGCGAGCGGGATTCGCAATGGTGATCGGATCCCAGCCGGACATACAGGTAGTCGGGCAGGCGGGCGATGGCGCCCAGGCGGTGTCGTTGGCCGAATCGCTGCACCCCGATGTGGTGCTGATGGACGTGCGCATGCCCGGCATGGACGGACTGGAAGCGACCAGCCGCATCAGCGCGCTGGAAGCGGCCGCCGGAGACGCGCCGCGCAAGACCCGCGTGATCATCCTGACGACGTTCGACTTGGACGAGTACGTGATGGCGGCTATCAACGCCGGCGCATCCGGATTCCTGCTCAAGGACACCGAGCCGGAGACGCTGCTGAGTTCTATTCGCACGGTATATCAGGGCAACGCGATTATCGCGCCTTCGGCGACGAAGCGACTCATCGAAAAGATGATGGAGGACGGGTACACCAAGCATGGGTTGACGGCGACTGACGGCTATGCGGACGGTTCGTCCACGATGCCCGGCGCCCGGCCGGTGGCATACACTGACCCGGAACTGAACCTGCTGACCGAGCGGGAGCGTGAGGTGCTGGTGGAGATCGCCCATGGATTGTCGAATCAGGAAATCGCCGACAAGCTGTTCATCAGCCTGCCAACCGCGAAAACGCACGTGGCGCATATCCTTGCCAAGATCAATGCGCGCGACCGTGTCCAGGCCGTCGTCTTCGCCTACGACAACGGTCTGGTATAAGGCGAATATAAAATAAACGCCCCCGCTGGCGGGGGCGCGATGCTCAGTCCACCAGCGGGGGCGCTAGTTGTCAGATCGCGTGCTTGCGGCGGATCATCATGATCGTGACGCCGGCGGCGGCGATCAGGATGAACGCCGAGGCGATGCCGGACACGTCCGCGCCGGTCTTCGACAGCGGCTGCGTGCCGGAGGGGTTGCGGCCAGCGGCATTGTTGACACCGGTGTTGCCGGCATTGCTACCGCCGTTACCGTTGCCGCCGTTGCCGCCGTTGTTGCCGTTGTTGCCACTCGTCTCGCGCACGACCGAGGCCTGCGCCTGGCCGGGCTCGACCTTGACGACGTTCTTGCCGTCGGCGCTCAGCGTGACCTTGGCGCTGTAGGCCGCGGCGAGGTTGACTCGCGCCCAGCCCTGCGACGAGGCGTCCAGCGGATAGCCGGAGTCGCCTTCGGTCGCGGCGAGCACGGCCTTCTTCTGCGCGGAATCCAGCGACTTGAACGCGGCGACGTTGTCGAGCATGCGGACGGCCGAGTCAGGCACCACCGGCGCCTGTCCGGTCGTGCCCGTGGCCTGGAAGCCATAGGTCATGCGGGCCTTGTACGCGGCCAGTGCGGAGGCGCGGTCGGTAACCGGCCTGGTCGAAACCTCGTCGGTGAAATCGTTGCGGTAGCCGTTGGCGGCGTTCGCGCCGGTGTTCGTGATGCAGGCGTCGAGCGTATCGCCGTGGTTGTCGGCCTTGCACTGCGCGGTCAGGTAATCGACGAGCTCGGCGCGGGCGGCCGCGCCTTCCTGTGCGGTCTTCTCGTCGCTCACTGCGGTGGCGACGCCATACTGGCCGGCGATGTGGCCGCCCATGATGTCGAGCGGGTAGTGCACGCCGAGCACGATGCGGTTGTTGCCGGCCTCGGACACGCGGGTCATGATCTCCGGGCCGAGCTCGGGCAGCAGGTACGCCAGGCCGGCGCCCTGCGTGAACGCGAAGGTGGTGTGGCCGGACGGGAACGAGCCGGAGTTGTACAGTCCGTCATACTCGTTGTCGGGCGCTTCGCCGTCTCCCCGGTCGAAGTTCTCGTAACCGGGAACCTTCTTGATGTTCAGCGTCTGCTTCAGACCGTTCATGTTCAGCGTCGTGCCGTTGAAGTTCACGCGGTCCACGTAGGGGCGCGGGTGCTGGTATGTGGCCTTGGCGACGCCGGTGGAAGCGGACTTGTTCATGTCGGACAGGAACTGGGCGGTCTTCGGCAACTTACCAGCGTCGGCGGCGTCCTTGTAGTACTTGCCGAGCACCGGACCGAGCGCGTCGTACAGCGTGTTGGTGGAGTTCATCTGGGCGTCGGACAGGGCGCGCTGGTCCTGCGCGGTGTTGCCGTCGGTGCCGTACGCCTTGTTGTTGATGTCTTCAGTGAGCTGGTCGTCGTGCGCGAGCACCGACTTGCCCTCATCGGTCACGCCCTTGCCTGCGACGTAGTACTTGTTGAAGTCGGTCAGCAGTCCGGTGATCGTGTCCTTGGAGGATGCGGTCTTCACCACGGTCGGCGCCTTGGCGCCGAAGGAGATGGCGGTGATGGTGCTGCCGTCTTCGCTCAGCGTCACCTTGGCGCTGAAAGCCTTGGCGAGGTTGATGCGCTCGAATCCGTTGGAGCTGGCGTCCAGCGGGTAGCCGGAGTCAATTTCGGAGGCTTCGAGCACCTGACGACGCTGGGCGTCGGTCAGGTCGGGGAACGCGGTGAGCAGCAGGTTCTCCGCGCCTTGCGGCACGACGGGCGCCTGACCGGCGGCCGAGGTCTGCGAGAATCCGTAGGTCATGCGTGCGGTGTAGGCGTCGATGGCGGACGCGCGGTCGGTCACCGGTTCGGTGGACACCGCGTCGGTGAAGGTGTTCTTGTATCCGTTCTTGTCGTTGGCGCCGGTCTGCTCACACACGCGGCGACGGTGTCGCCGTTGCCGTCGGCCTTGCAGCGTGCGGCGATGTAGTTCTCAAGTTCGTCATGGGCCGGCAGCAGCACGTTCTGGCGGAACGTGGCATCAGACCACAGAGCGGTGACGGATGCGCTGGCGGAGATGCGTCCGCCGATCACGTCCATCGGGTAGTGCACGCCGAGCACGACGCGGTTGTTGCCGCCTTCGGCGGCGCGGGCCACGAGTTCCGGTCCGAGCTCGGGCAGCAGCGTGGCCAATCCCAGACCGCGGTTGTAGGTCTTGGTGGTGTGGCCGGACGGGAAGGACTGCGACGGCTCCTGATAGTCGGTGTAATCCTCGCCGTATTCCTGGCCGTCGATATTGATCATCGGGATGCGCTTGATGTCGAGCGTCGGGCTCAGACCGTTGAGGTCGGTGTCACCGCCGATCGTGCGGTCGACGCCTTCGTTCTCCTTGTTGAAGTACGGACGCGGGTAGTTGAAGTCCTTCTTGGCGCTGCCGGTGCCGACGAAGCCCGCGAACGAGTCCTTGCTGCTTTTGCTGAACACCAGGTCGGAGGTCTTGGGCAGCTCGCCCTGCGCGACGCCCTCGGCCACGTACTGGCCGATGATCGGCCCGAACGCGTCCTCGTAGATGCGCAGTGCGTCGCCGTCGCTCGCGTCGAGAGCGGCGCGCTCGGCCTGCGTGTAGGTGCCGTCGACCTTGGTGGTGTCGGCGGCGGCCTTGTTGTTGATGGCCACGACGGTCTTGTCGTTCTGTCCGAGCACGCTCTTGCCGGCATCGGTGACCTTGCCGCGGAAGGCATCGCCCTGCGGCGTGTTGTTCACGACCTTCTTCGGGGTCCACCAGTTGTAATACTCGCCGAGCAGCGAGGTGATGTTCGGCTTGACCGCGCTGCCGTACGAGGGAGTGTCCGCGGCGTTCGCGGTGACGCTCACGGACATCAGCATCGCGATGGATGCGATGCCTGCCACGGCGCCCTTGAGGACCGCGGACTTACGCATTGTCTTGTGCATTCTTTCAGCTTCCATTGTGTGTTGGTTGATATGGAACCGATTCTGTTGTAGACCAACTGTCAGGTTCCGACCGCTGAAAGATAATGAAAATCACCTTCGATTAATGAACAGTTCATTTTGCAACGTACCGATTTTTTTGCGTGTTCAGGTTATAACATCGCGCGTCGGGAGCCGCGTGTCACGGGTCGTGCGGTATAACGCCATATAGGCGATGAGGTCCCTTCTTTTGAGTGAAAGAAGGGACCTCGTTGCACTGGCGGCTGTGTTGACCACCCACCGGCTCTACGAACTAGGCTTCAGCCAGAGCCTCGACAGGCTGAACCGTCAAACAGACAGTCCAGTGGACTGTCTGTAGGTGAAGTGAGCGGCTTGCCGCGAAGGCCGCCTAAGAGGCTCAGGCTTCAGCCAGAGCCTCGACAGGCAGCGTCTTGACTGCGCGACGGGCCGGGAACACGCTGGCGAGCAGGGCTGCGATGGCGGCCACCACAAGCACGATGCCGTTCATGCCCCATTCGAAGGGGAACACCGTCTTGCCGTACAGGCTGAACACCATGTACGACCCCAGCCATCCGAACAGCGTGCCGAGCACCACACCGACCACACCTGCGACGAGCGACAGCAGCAGCGCCTCGACGGCCAGCGAGCGCCGCAGCTGCCCGCGGGTCATGCCGATGGCCCGCAATGTCGCGGATTCGCGGGTGCGTTCAATCACCGACAGACTCAGCGTGTTCGCCACGCCGATCAGCGCGATGAGCACCGCGACGGCGATCAGCGCGACCAGAAGCATCAGCATCGAGTTGATGATGGTCTCCCATTGTGCGCGTTGCGCCACGGGACCGGTGATGGACACGGTGGAGTCATACGAAAATACGTCCTGAATCTTGTTGAACACGTCACTCAGGGAGACGCCGGCCGACTGGGTATCCACACGCATGAGCAGCATGTGGCCGGTCGCGGTGATGTCGCCGTTGTTGAAATGGCTGGTGTTGATGAAGGCGACGGCATCATAGTTGGACGAGACGCAGCGGTAATCGGATTGCACCGGTTTGAGACGCATTGATGAGGAAACGCCTCCGTTCGTCGAGCTTGCGCTGGCGGACCCGTCTTGCTCGGTGCTTGCCGCAATGCCATTCGACTCCGCGGCAGTGAACCGCAGCTTCGCATCGGAGCCGAATGTGATCTCCTTGCCTGAGGTGGCGCGGTATTTCGGCAGCAGCACGGTGTCGTCGCCGACGGTGACGCCGCTCAGGTCGGCGTGCATGACGCCGGCGAGTTCGGAGGTGTTCTTGACGCCGACGAGCAGCAGGGACATCGTTCCCCCGTTCACGCCTTCCGCGGTCACCGTCGCCGTGGGCGCGTACATGGTGGCCGCGACGCCCTTGACCTGGGCCGCTTCCTTGACTGCGCTGGTCTTCAGGCCGTCGCCGGTGGCGATCATGTCGACACTGTACCGGGACGCGAGCGCCTCCCCCATGGTCTGCTTGGCGCTGGCTGCACCGGTGGCGATGGTGGCGACCAGGGTCACGCCGATCAGCAGCGCGGTGCCGGTGGCGGCGACGCGACGCGGGTTCTTCTGGATGTTGGCGTGGGCAACTTTGGCGCTCGGACCGCACATCGAGACGAGCGCGCCGACGCCGCGCATCAGCACCGGCAGCCAGAACGTGGCGGTGAGTACGAGCCCGAGGAACACCAGCGCGGCCCCGCCGATGGACATCAGCAGCACACTGCTGTAATTGTCGCTGGCCATGGTGTCCAGACCGTTCAGCATGCCGGACAGCTGCCATACGGCGACGCCAGCCAGTGCCAATCCGGCGATGATCGTCAGAACGCCAATCGTGGCGCGGACCTTTCCGGCGCGTGATGTATCGGTCAGCTCGATCGGGCGCAGGGCCTCAAGCGGCGTCACGCTGGTGGCGGACCGTGCGGAGCCGAGTGAGGCGAGTACAGTCATGATCAGGCCGAATGCGATCGGAACCACGAACGCTTGCCACGAGAGAATCAGCCTGGCCTGCATTCCCATCATTTCCATTACGCCCGTGTTCGTGACCAGCGCGATCAGACCGACGCCGAAGCCGACGCCCAGCACCGACGCAATCAGGCCAAGCAATCCGGCCTCCATCAGTACGGATGTGTACAGCTGGCCCTTCTTCGCGCCGATTGTGCGCAGCAACGCCAGCGTGCGCCTGCGTTGCGCCACCAGCACCTGGAACGTGTTGGCGATGACCAGGGCGGCAACGAACAGTGCGAGCACACCGAAGCTCAGCAGGAATATGGTGGGGAAACTGGTGTTGTTCGAGCTGAGGTCCCTGACGGCCTCCGCCTCGACCGATCGGCGCGATTCCACGCCATAGGATTTCGGCAGGAGCCCGGAGACCTCGTCGACGGTCCGCTGCGCGGCAGCGGCGTCGGCGTCGTCGATGTCAAGCAGGAGCATGTACGCCTGCATATGGTCGAAATCATCCACGCCGTATACCGCAGCGACGACGTTCTCCGACAGCACCGAAGCGCCACCGTAAAACGAGTACACACCAAACGGGTCGCTGGTCAGGCCAACGACGCGCACGTCACGCACCGCGGTGCCGCTCAGAGCGCTGCCGTTGGATATCGGAGCGACGTCCACCTTGTCGCCGACACCCACTCCAAGTTGTTTGGCGACGGATTTTGGCAACGCCACCTCGTTGTTGTCGACCGGCTGGTCGCCGGAGACGATGCGGACCGGCAGCAGCTTGCGGTCGGTTGACGTGCCGACGGCGTATCCGTTCGAGCGCTTGCCCGCTGCGGAGATCGAAACGCTGACGGACGTGTCGACGCGGGCGCCCTTCACGCCTTTCGTGGCGCGTATCCGGTCGAGGTTGAAATCGGCGACGGTGGTTCTGTCGGCCGAGCCGTTTTCGGAGACCGCGCCGTTGCTGTTTGTTTTCATCGTGGCGATGTAGTTCGCTTCGCCGAGCTGGGCGGTCCTCTGCCTGCGCAGCGAGTCGTCCATGGAGTTGGAGAACAGGAACGTGGCGGCGATGAACGCCGTGCCGATAAGGATGGCTATGCCTGCGGGGATGAGCATCCTCGCGCTTTTTTTCATGAGTTTGATGGTGATGGAGAACATGAGAAGTCCTTAATGCTGTGAGCGGGTCAGCGGCGGTGCTGGGCGACGGCGGCGTGCTGCGGAGCGCCCGGAACGCTTGGAGCACCCGGAACGAAAGACGCCTTTTCGGTGTGCCCCTTGAGGGCCGCCACCGGCGGTCTTGGAACGGTGGTGCCCGCGGACGGCCCGCCGACCAGTTGGGTGGCCCGCTCGCGCTCGTTCATCAACAGTTGGTTCATGCTCTCGGCGGTCGGGCGCTGCTCGTCGGCGACGATCTGGCCGTCGGCGAACACGATCGCACGATCGGCATAGGATGCGGCGACGGCGTCATGGGTGACCATGATGACGGTCTGCCCAAGTTCCTTGACGGATCGCTTCAGGAAGCTCAGCACTTCGGCGCTGGAGACGGAATCGAGGTTGCCGGTGGGCTCGTCGGCGAACACCAGCGACGGTTTGGTGATGAGCGCACGCGCGATGGCGCAGCTTGGAAATTACGAAGAGCGCAATATGTTTCTAAGAGGGATCGTGCCGCTGATCGGCTACAAAACGGACTGCGTATATTATGAAAGAAAAGAACACCTGGCCGGCGAGTCGAAATATCCTCTTAAGAAAATATCTTCTGTTTATACAGTGATAAGAACCGCAGAGCCTTAGAATATTTCGTTCAACTTGAAAGAGAATTATCAGAGAAATAGAGCAGTAGCAAGGTATAGCCACTGCTCTATTTGGTTGTTTAGCTTTAGTTGTGATTGTTTAACTTTTTCGGTTGGTTAGTTTTAATTGCTTAGCCTTGATGTGATTTCATGAATGCGTGAAACACTATTTTGCTATAGGAATGACCACGTAGTTAGCCAATTCCGTGATTAAGCAGGTACCTCGCAGCCCTGATTTCATCGGGTAGTATGCGCATCAGATGTTTTGTTGCGAAAATGCTGTCTGTACCATATTGCCTGAAGCTGTCAAGGATGTAAAGTACGAGATGCCCGCGCAGACTGATACTGCGAAGTGATCCAAAAGAAGCTAAGGACACGAGGGTAGATAATCTATTTTCGACCGCTTTGGTGTAGTTAGAGCGAAAAATGGAAGTCTGTTTGATAAGTGCATCATTGATTTTGTTTTTATCATAGAGCTTTGTAGGTATAACTTCAAAAATCTCACAAAGATAATCTAGCTGCGTCAGCTCGTTATCTTTAAACTCTCCACGTTTAAACGTATACTTTTCACCATCGAGAATTTTAAAGGCCTTTAAAGTATCAAGGTAACCAAGTATCATCGCTCTCTTGGTATTTTCAACCTGAAAACTCAATATAAAACCAAGCTCAAATTTCGGACGTATTAAAATATATGTTTCGTCTGAAGGCCCTTCAGGAACTTTGACGGAATCATTTCTATCAAGTTCAACGGCAATAATGAATTTTGCATTCTTTTGGCGGGCCATAAAAACGGGAAGATTATTGGAATATCCACCGTCAATGTAGGTTGTGCCATCAATTTCGTATGTGTGAATTGCAGGAAATGCTGCACAGCTTGCTGCCATGAAGTCAAGGAGCCTACCCTTTGGAATATCTTCTTTCCACAGGTAGCGAGGATTCATAGATGGGAATTCTGTAGTGACAAGCCCGTATTCCATAGGGCTTTTTCTTATTTTGTCCTCGTCCATATATATGTCTAGACCTTTTCGAAGCGGTGTCGAACTCGCTCCACCGTGGCGCACGAATTCTCTGAAATAATCGATGTTACTTGGATTGCTGCAAATATCAAAAACCGTATCAGTTTCCATATGCAGCCACATTTCGATAGCCGCCTCAACTTCATTTTGTGTATAGCATGCACCTATAAGCGAACCGACGGATGTCCCAACTACAACATCAGCTTTGACTCCAAGCTGATCTAACGCCTTGATCACGCCACATTCATAAGCGCCTCTTGATCCGCCGCCACCAAGGACTAGACCGACCTTATTTGATTTTGCTTTTTTGATTAAACTGTTCATATTTATACACCTATGCGAACTACCCACTGTCTAAAGCCGATGGGCTTCATGCTTCAATATATTTGGATAAGTTGGGAAACCCACTAATATAGCATACTCAGAAAACATAATTGAATATTTATAACGCTATCTGTGAAAGAACGATTTTATTTTGTAAACAAAATATCTGCCTGTCATGTAGTCGCGAAGTGCCTTGAGGTTAAAACTACTCAAACTGTGTCCGATAAATTGCTTGACACCTCGATATACTATGCTATGCTTTTTGCCGGGCTTGTATAGCTTGTTATCGACAATGTA
>OLQA01000092.1_pt1 | contig 77342 bp, 93 predicted proteins | sample 1673151 | NCBI WGS metagenome assembly OLQA01 (sample SAMEA3136760, study PRJEB25190) | human gut metagenome | biome: human gut; feature: human-associated habitat; material: faeces | place: Austria | collected 2013
CGCAGAAAGGGCGGCTCTTCTTGTATGAGGAACTTAAGAAAAATGATATTTATCCAGTGATTGAGCAGGAAGTATCGTAAAGGAGGAATGAAAAGCAGTTTATTACTTCGGAGTAAGCATTGAGTATTTCTTAGAGTAGCATACCGGATTAGATGTCCAATAATACGGACAGAACAAGAAGAGAAAGGGAGTGATGAAAATAAGATGGATTAAAACATTAATAAAAAAGCACAATGAAAAACAACTTTTAAAACAAGGATTTATTCGTTGTGCTTGGTGTAAAAGACTAATATTAAGGTCTGACAAATACTGTCAGTATTGTGGAAAAGCTACGGAAACAAAACCTTCTTAGTGGTTTCACTAACAACATCAACAAGAAGCTGACGCAAGGAGTCTTTTAAAATTTGACCAGAAGATGATATTCCTTTTCTATATTTTGCAATTGCAACGGGAGTGGTTGTGGTATCGACAATTAATTCGGGAATTGCAGTTTTAATTAGTTCTTTAGATGCAACATCTAAATCATCATCTAATGACAACAATTCAACGGCATTATCAAGAATCTTTTGAGTCCAAGGATAAGGAGCACCGCATTCGTAGCAATAGTATGGAAGTTGGTAAGCTCGTTTTCCCAATACAGACACTCCAGGAGTGTCATAAAGTCCTCGTATAGGCGCTTGGCATTCCGGGCAAAAAGAATAAGTTTCGGTTCCACACTGAGAACAGTATTTTTGATGATGTGCATTGTACTTACTTAAAACGTGACCATTAAGACAAATAGTAGCGTTATTATATGGCATAAAATCATTCCTTTCATAATTTGATAGGAAAATTATATCAAAGAAAATATTTAGAGACAAGTGTGGAGGTAACAGCATGAAATTAACTTACAAAGAATTGGCTTTATTAAACAGAACGATAGGTATTGCTTTAATGAGCGGTAAAGTTGAGTTCGATGAAGTTTCGGAATCAGTTCACAAGAAAGTTACTAATGAAATTGTAAGAAGGAATGAAAGGCAGCTGATTACTTCGGAGTAAGCATTGAGTATTTCTTAGAGTAGGAGGTGATATGGAAGTGCAAATAGCAAAAATTGAAGAAATGTTGGAAAAAGAAGCAGATACAGTTTATAGAAATATTAAAAGTAGGTGTAAGACATACGGTGAATTAAAGAATGAAATATATATACGTTTGAAACAGGAAAAGTGGAGAGGAAGCGATACTGGGAAGGTCGTACTTGAAAAAGTAGCTAAAAAATACGAAGAAGATGTTTTGAGAATTGAAATGCCCCCTTTAAAAGGGAGCGTGGATTAAAGATTATTAATTGCATCAACTATGTGTTCTCTAAAGGCGTCTAAAGTATAAAATAGTTGTTTTCCGAATTCTGCGAGGTCGCCAGAAGATACGGGATTGTCGCTGAGTTCTCTGTAGTTAGACTGCACGTAAGATTGAAAATCTTCTAAATCCTTTTTTAATAATGTATCAAGATTATTCATCAAAAAGCCTCCTTTCATAATTACTCGGCATTGGCAGATGCCTGTAACTAAAGTATAGGAGAAAGCAAAAGGAAAGGCAATAAGTAGAAAAAGTAGATTACATATTTCGAACAGAAGAACACAGAAAAGAAGATTCTAGTCTTATAGACAACTGCATATATAAAGTGGCCGCCCTTATGGCAACAAGAGCGACCATCTGAGTAAATCTGTGGAATAAAAGGATTCCCCGTAACTATCGTGCGTGGATAATCACGGGGAGAGACTCTTACATATTGTGTTCTTTAAGAAAAAAGAAGGCCCGACAGTTAAACAACTGCCGGGGATAGGATACAGGGAGTATAAAAAAAGAAAGTTGAAAGGCTATCGTTACTTGCGATAATTCGCCAACGTAATGATGGCACAAACCATAATCACGAAAGTGAATAGCGAATCATAAGAAACGTACCTTTGCAAGCCCCCTTTCATTACGATTATTCCCTGTATCAATACTAAACTGTTACTCCTTACTAAACTCCTTTCCGGTCTTCAATGACCTTTAGAAAATTATCTAAGTGTAACGAGGTCATTGTAACAGATATATATGCAGTTGTCTATAAGAATAGAAAAGGAGGGAATTATGATACTTGAAAAGATTTTAAAACTGGCAGAGAAGAACAGCATCTCAGTCAGTTGCCTTGAGAAAACGCTTGGTTTTGGAAATGGAACAATTAAGAAGTGGGGAGAATCATCTCCAAGCGTTAATAAGTTGAAAAAGGTAGCTGATTACTTCGGCGTAAGCATTGAGTATTTCTTAGAGTAGGAGGTGATAAGCGTGAGTGAAATTATCAGAACACCAGCGATCGCAAAGATAATCGGTTGTACGGTGAATCAAGCAAGATATAATATCCGGAATAATGTTTGGCACTTTGGAAGGGTGGTAAAGCGTGGAAACAAAAGATTTTGTGAATCAACAATAACGGATGTTGCAAAGTATATTGGAATCAGCAGGGAAGAGGCAATCCGGAGACTTGAAGGAGGTGAGGACAAGCAGTGACATACAAAGAGTATCTAAGATACAAACGCAACAAAAATCGAGCAAAGAAAAGGAGAAGGAAAGATGGAAGAAATTAAAACAGAGGAGCAGATGAAGGAGATTCAGGATGCGATTACATATTATCATGAATTACTTGAGAGTAATGAGATGTTAGAGAAGAGAAATCAAGCAATGCTGAAAAAGATACGACAGGAAAAGAAGGACAAGCTGAAAGCCGAGTTATGCTGCAAGGTATATGCAATCATAGCAGTTGTGGCTACGATATTTGGATTTGGAATGGTGGTTGGAAGATGTCTTACGTTTTTAACTACAATGGGATATTAAAAAAGCACCCAAGGTTTGCAGACCTTTTAGGGTGCACGTTCAAAAAACACAATTAAATTGCAGAGGATTTCGGAGGGAAAGTCAATTGATTAAAGCAGAATACAAAAAAAATGAAGCAATGGAGTTAAAGATATCCGGTGACTTGGAGACTATTTGGTGTGAAACACTCGAGATTTTGAGAAATTTTCACGCATCAATTTCTAGAACAACGAGTAAGGCGGAGGCAGATTCATTTATTGATTCTTTAGCATTTTTAAGTAAGTTATCAAGTGGGGAATTTGAGGGAAACGCTGGAGAGGTACTTTTTGGCAAATTTTTAGCAGAGAAAAATAGTAACAATTAACCATACATATATGAAAGAGAGGAAACAGTAATGAGTTTAGAAGTAACAATCAATGTACCAGGATTAAAAGAATTATCAGAGGCACTTATGCAGCTGGCAGTTGCAATGGGAGGAAAATCTGTACAAATGGACGAGGCAGCTGTCGGACAAGCCGTGCACGAACAGCAGAGTACGGAAGAAGCTCCTTGGGGGAATGCATCCATTCCACAGCAGAACACAACGGGGGCCGTACCAACTCCTTCAGTACCAGTACAAGCATCAGCACCGTCAGTGCAGGCACCCGCAGCAGTACCGACATCTGAACCGACGTATACAAGAGATGATCTGTCTAAGGCAGCCATGCAGCTGATGGACAAGGGGATGCAGGCGCAGCTTATGCAGCTAATCCAAAGCTTCGGAGTAGCATCTTTGATGGAGCTTTCACCGGAACATTATGGGAACTTTGCGACAGGACTTCGCGGAATGGGGGCGCAGATCTAATGAGCCATCAGGAGAGAACACATGCGGTCTTAAGTGCATCGGGAGCACATCGATGGCTCCTGTGCACTCCGAGTGCAAGACTGGAAGAACAGTTTCCGGATACCACATCAGATGCGGCCAAAGAAGGAACTTTGGCGCATGAGCTGGCTGAGATGAAGCTGAGACATTATTTTCAGACAAAAGAGTTTGGAAAACGGAAATATAACGCCGAGGTTAAAAAACTGAAAACCGAAGAACTGTGGCAGGATGAAATGGACGGTTATACAGAAATCTATAAGGATTACATTAAAACGCTTGCGCTTTCATTTCCGGCAGAGCCTTATTCGGCAATTGAAAAGCGGGTGGATTTTAGTCAGTATGTTCCGGATGGATTTGGAACTGCAGACTGCATCCTGTTAAGTGGAAATACGTTGCACGTAATTGACCTCAAGTATGGAAAAGGGGTGCCGGTCAGCGTAGAAGAAAATCCACAGATGATGCTGTATGCGCTCGGCGCATATCAGGCGTACAGTTTCTTATACGACATTCGGAGCATCCATCTTGTGATCATTCAGCCTAGGCTAGACAGTATTTCAGAATGGGAATGTCCATTAGGGGAATTACTTGAATTTGCAGAATATGTAAAGGATCGTGCGAAACTGGCAATTAATGGAGAGGGAGAGTTCTGCCCTGGAGAAAAACAGTGTCGGTTCTGCAGGGGAAAAGCACAGTGCAGGGCAAGAGCAGAAGAAAACGTAAAGCTGGCTTTTAGCCCGGATAAAGGAAAACTTCCGCCGCTGATCAGTAATGAGGAAATGGGAAAATATCTTTCCACCGGGGAAGATGTGGCCAAATGGCTTTCAGACCTAAAAGAACATGCATTGAAAGAATGCCTTGCCGGACATGAGGTTCCTGGATGGAAGGCAGTAGAAGGAAGAGGTTCACGCGACTGGACTGATATGGATGCAGCATTTGAAGTGTTGAAGGAAAAAGGAATTGCAGAAGAAATTCTGTACGAAAAGAAAGCATTAACACTTGCACAGGTAGAAAAGACAATCGGGAAGAAAGATTTTGCGGAGATGGTCGGCAGTATGGTCGTAAAGAATCCGGGCAAGCCGACCCTTGTGAAGGAGTCCGATAAACGAGAAGCAATTACAAATAAAATCACAGCCGAAAAGGCATTTCAGGAGGAGCAATAATCATGGAAAATTTAACAAACGTAACAACAGGAAAAGTAAGATTATCATATGTACATGTATTCAAACCATACGCGTATCAGCCGGGACAGGAAGAAAAATTTCAGGTAACCATCTTGGTACCAAAGACAGATATGGATACGATGAACCGGATCAATGCAGCAATTGAAGCTGCTAAGCAGAGAGGGGTTTCAGATAAATGGAACGGAGTGTGTCCTCCAATCGTTTCGACTCCGGTATACGACGGAGATGGAGTGAGACCATCAGACGGGATGGCATTTGGTCCGGAATGCAAAGGACACTGGGTATTCACTGCAGGTGCAAAAGCTGATTATCCACCGGAAGTTGTAGACGCGAATCTGAATCCGATTATCAATCAGTCAGAGATTTACAGTGGTATCTATGCAAGAGTGAATGTGAATTTCTTCCCATATGCATTCGGAGGCAAGAAAGGAATCGGATGCGGACTAGGTCCGGTGCAGAAGCTTGCAGATGGAGAAGCATTAGGAGGAAGTGCACCGACAGCTTCACAAGCTTTTGGAGCACCTGCACCTCAGCAGACTGCAGCGCAAGAAACGCAGCAATATCAGCAGACACAACCTACAATAAATCCGATTACCGGATTACCAATGTAGGATATTTAGGGGCGTATGCCCCTTTTCGTAACAGGAGGGACGCAGATGTTAAGGCATTTGAGTATAGACATTGAAACAAAGAGCAGCGTGGATATCGGAAAAGCCGGATTGTACAGATATGCACAGTCAGAAGATTTTGAAGTGTTATTGTTTGCTTATCAGATGGATGATGGAGAAGTTGAGCTTGTGGATTTGGCACAGGGAGAGCAGATCCCGGAAAATGTACAGCTGATGCTGAAAGATGTGGCTGTTGTAAAACATGCATACAATGCAGCGTTTGAATGGTATTGCCTGAATCGTGCCGGTTACGAGACACCATTAGAACAGTGGAGATGTACTATGATACATGGACTGTATTGTGGTTACACAGCCGGACTGGATGCGACCGGAAAGGCAATCGGACTTCCGCAGGACAAGCAGAAACTGACAACCGGAAAAGCATTGATCCGGTACTTCTGCGTTCCATGTAAACCGACAAAGAGCAATGGAAATCGGACATGGAATCTTCCAAGACATGCACCAGAGAAATGGGAATTGTTCAAGGGGTATTGCAAACAGGACGTGGTAACAGAGCATGCAATATTAAAACGTCTGAATTATTTTCCGGTTCCGGAAGAAGAACAGGAGTTATGGCAGCAGGATATCCGGATGAACGCCTTTGGTGTGCGCGTGGATTCGAAACTGATTGAAGGAGCCCTGACGATAGACGGAGTGAGCAGTGCGGAGCTGACAGAAGAGGCGATCAATATTACAGGACTGCAGAATCCAAACAGTACAGCACAGTTGAAAGTATGGGTGGAAAAAGAACTATCAGACAGCCTAGAGGCAGATGTGGAACTTCCGGGACTACGAAAAGAAGACGTATCCATGCTTTTGGAAAGAAACGACCTTTCAAAGGAAATAAGGCGTGTTCTCGAAATAAGGCAGCAGCTTGGGAAAACATCCATTAAGAAATATGTGGCGATGGAAACAGCCAAGGGTACAGATGATCGTGTGCGTGGTCTGACACAATATTATGGGGCGAATCGCACTGGAAGATGGGCAGGACGTCTTGTGCAGTTACAGAATCTTCCAAGAAATTATTTAAAGACGTTAGACTATGCAAGAGAACTCGTTAAGACAAAGAATTATGATGGAATAAGGTTCTTGTATGGAAATGTTCCGGACACGCTTTCTCAGCTGATCAGAACAGCCTTTATCCCATCGGAGGGACATAAGTTTGTAGTTGCTGATTTTTCTGCCATTGAGGCGCGTGTAATCGCATGGCTTGCGGGAGAACAGTGGGTAAACGAAGTATTTGCCACCCACGGAAAGATTTATGAAGCAACGGCATCTCAGATGTTCCATGTGCCGATTGAAAAGATTGTAAAAGGAAACCCGGAGTACAGTCTTAGGCAGAAAGGAAAGGTTGCGACACTTGCGCTTGGATACCAGGGAGGAACAGCTGCGCTGATCGCGATGGGAGCATTGAACATGGGACTGGCAGAAGAGGAACTTCCGGATATTGTACAGAGATGGAGAAATGCGAATCCGAGAATCCGAGATTTGTGGTATGCGGTGGAACAGGCAGCGCTTACAACGATGCAGACGGCTCAGCCACAGGGCATCAACGGTTTGATTTTCCGGTATGAGGGAGAGCTGATGTATGGACAGAGCTTCCTGACAGTACAATTGCCAAGTGGGCGAAAACTTTTTTATCCGAAACCGTTCTTAAAGGAAAATCAGTTCGGAAAGATGGCAATCCATTATTATACAGTCGGACAGCAGACAAAAAAATGGGAAGTGGCATCTACTTATGGAGGAAAAATGACGGAAAATATCGTGCAGGCAATCGCAAGGGACTGTTTAGCTGAAACCCTCAGAAGGATTGAGCAATTAGGCTTGCAGGTCGTATTCCACGTACATGACGAGGTTATCATTGATGCGCCGATGGAAGTAACGGCGGAACAAATCTGTGACTTGATGGCGGAACCAATCAGCTGGGCACCGGGGTTGCTCTTAAAGGGAGCCGGATTTGAAAGCAGTTATTATATGAAAGACTAGGAGGAAACAGATGGATTACAATAGAAAATTATGGATCAGCACGGCCGGAACCAGAAAGGCAACGTACTGGCCGAAGAATGAAATCATGTGGTCTGATTTTGTGGACCGTCTGAAAAATCCGGTAAGAAGTTCTGAAACAATGGAGGAATATCTGGCGCTGGGGAAAAGCCAGCAGGCGGAATTGAAGGACGTAGGAGGATTCGTAGGCGGCACCTTTATCAATGACAGGAGAAAGAGCTCTTATGTACAAGGAAGGGATATTTTGACTTTGGATATGGATAATATCCCAGCAGGACAGACGGATGAAATATTGAAAAGAGTATCAGGGCTTGGATGTGCGGTTGCAGTCTATAGTACAAGGAAACATACAGGATATGCACCAAGACTGAGGGTGCTGATTCCGTTAGACAGGACAGCAACCTCCGATGAATATGAGCCGGCAGCAAGAAAAGCAGCAGCACTGATTGGGATCGAGTTCTGTGACCCAACGACATTTGACGCAAGCCGGTTAATGTACTGGCCAAGCTGCTGTAGTGATGGGGAATATATCTGTAAAAGTTATGATCATCCGTTCTGCAGTCTGGACGGATTGCTCGGGATGTATCAGGACTGGAAGTGCGTGAGCGAGTGGCCGCAGGTACCGGGAAGTGATGCGATCGAGCGCAGAAGACTTGCAAGGCAGGAGAACCCGCTAGAGAAAAAAGGAATCATTGGGGCGTTCTGCCGCACTTATACGGTCACGCAGGCAATGGAGAAATTTATCCCTGGCATGTATGAGGCAACGGATATTCCGGGGAGATATACATACACTGGTGGATCCACAACAGGCGGGGCGATCCTGTACGATGACGATCTATTCTTATATTCCCACCATGCAACGGATCCATGCTCCGGACAGCTTGTGAATGCGTTTGACTTGATCAGGCTGCATATGTTTTCTGACAGGGATAAAGAAGCAAAAGAGGCAACTCCGGTGAATAAGATTCCTTCTTTTCAAGCGATGTCAAAACTTGCAAGGGAAGACAAGACAGTGTCCGGTCTTGTTGTAAAAGAAAAGTTTGAACAGGCAAAAGAAGTCTCCGGCATGAATCCGGCTGAGGATGAAAATGTGGACTGGGTCTTAAGACTTACAAGAGACGGAAATAATAGGATTGAAAAAACAATCAATAACGTGACCATGATCCTGGAGAATGACCCTTTTTTGAAAGGAAAGATTGTGACAGATGAGTTTGCAAGCTGCGGCATGGTGCGTGGGAGCCTCCCGTGGAACCAGAGAGAGGGAGAGGGAAAGCGGAGATGGGAAGATGTGGACTATGCCGGATATTATCGTTATATGGAGACGTTTTACGGGATTACAGGCAAGGAAAAGCTGGACAATGGTCTTCTGATCGTCAGCAGTCAGAACAAGGTCAATGAGGTGAAGGAATACCTGACAAGTCTCAAATGGGACGGTGTAAAGAGGGTGGATACGCTTCTTTCGGATTATCTTGGGGCTGATGATAACCTCTATACGCGTGCAGTAATACGGAAATCATTGTGTGCTGCAGTGGCAAGGGGAATCTTAGGCGGTGTGAAATATGATTACATGCCGATCTTTGCAGGACCGCAGGGGATTGGAAAGAGTACATTTCTTGCAATTCTTGGAAGAGAGTGGTTTTCTGATTCCCTCACAAGTTTCGAAGGAAAAGAGTCGGCGGAGCTGATACAGGGAACTTGGATCAATGAGGTCGGGGAACTGACGGCGATGACGAAGCAGGAGACTAGTGCGGTCAAACAGTTTCTGAGCAAGACGCATGATATCTATAGGGCCGCTTATGGCCGTACAACGAATAAATATCCAAGACGGTGCGTATTCTTCGGTACAAGCAACGACAGCGAGTTTTTAAAGGATTCCACGGGGAACAGAAGGTTCTGGCCGGTAGATGTAGGAGAACATAAAGCAAAGAAATCAGTATGGCAGCAACTCCCTTTGGAAGTGGATCAGATATGGGCAGAAGCCTATATGTACTGGGCAATGGGGGAAGACTTATTTTTACCGAAAGAGATTGAAAAACTGGCAGAAGAACAGCAGGAAAAACACAGGGAGTCTTTTGCAAAAGAAGGTGTAATAAGGGAATTTTTGGATAGAAAAATCCCAGCAGACTGGAATAGCATGAACCTATTGCAGAGGCGGCAGTACCTCCAGGGAGGGATGCAGACAGCAGAAAAACAGGTTCTGGTAGACCGGGAAAAGGTATGTGCTGCAGAGATTTGGCAGGAATGTTTTGGAAGTGATATCAAGTACATGGGAAAAAGAGACAGTATGGAGATTAATAATATTTTACTGAGCATAGGCGGCTGGAAAAGAAATAAAGCAACGCAGAGATACGGCTTTTATGGAACCCAAAGAGGGTTTGAGAGGGTGTGAACAAGGTAGTGTAACGTTCGCGAACAAAGTATGGTTTTCGTGAACAAAGTCAAAAAAAATGAAAAAAATTAGAAAAATCACGAGTTTGTTCACATGTTAACGGGATTGTCACATAAATGTTCACGGTTGTAAACCAGTAAATATAGGTATCCACAGATATATGTGAACAATGTGAACAAACTTTTATATAAAAATAAAAAAATAAAAATAAAGAGTACACGTACGCTATATGTATTACCTAACGCGCCTAATAGAGAGTACACATACGCGTGCGAGGTTGTAGATGTTGCAGGAGGTGTGAAAATGTCAGAGAAAGAGAAAGAGATTGAGAAAATACTGGTGGCAGAAGTGAAGAAGTTGGGAGGTAAGGCATATAAGTTTGTCAGTCCCGGGAACAGCGGGGTGCCGGACCGGATTGTAATATTCCCGAAAAAACCCCCGGTGTTTGTGGAATTGAAAACGGACACAGGCGTGCTTACGAACCTGCAGACTGTACAGGTGAAAAGGCTGAGAGAACTTGGCCAAACGGTGGAAGTAGTAAAGGGGATAGTCGGATTGATCAAATTTTTCGGGAAATACGGATATCCGCAAGTGAGCATTCTACTTTCCGGAAAATACAAAGGGGTGAAAACAGATGGAGTTTAAACCACACGGCTATCAGAAACACTGTATTGAAAAGATCATCGAGATAAAAAAAATCGGGTTATTTCTCGATATGGGACTGGGAAAAACGATCACAACATTAACGGCCGTGAAGGAATTGAAATATAACCGGTTTGAAGTACGGAAAGTGCTTGTGATCGCACCGAAGAAAGTGGCCGAAGGAACATGGTCCAAGGAAAAAGATAAATGGGAGCACACGCAGATGCTGAGGGTATCTCAGGTACTTGGAAGTCAGACAAAACGCATCCGTGCACTGAACACACCGGCAGACATCTACATCACCAACAGGGAGAATGTAGTGTGGTTAGTGGATTATTACCGGAACAGCTGGCCGTTTGACATGGTGGTGATCGATGAATCCAGCAGCTTTAAGAGCCATAAAACAAAACGGTTTAAAGCACTTGCAGGTGTGGGAACAAGGATCAACCGTCTTGTAGAGCTTACGGGAACCCCATCCCCGAACGGACTTGACGACCTGTGGGCACAGATCTATCTGTTAGACGGAGGTGAACGACTCGGAAAAAGATATACGCAGTTCAGGGAACGGTATTTTGATCCGGGAGAACGCGGGAACAATGTGGTATATAACTACAAGGCAAAGCAGGGGAGCGAGGAAAGCATTCTGAAAATCATTTCCGACATCTGCATCAGCATGAAGGCAGAGGATTATCTGCAGCTTCCGGATGTGACATACCATCCAGTAACCGTTACCCTGGATACAAAAGCAAGAAAGGCATATCAGGAACTGGAGAGAAAAATGGTGCTGGCACTTCCGGAGGATGAAGAAGAAATCAGTGTGACAAGTGCAGCGGCGTTGAGCAATAAACTTCTGCAGCTTGGGAACGGTGCGATTTATGACGAGGATCGAAACGTGCATGAAATTCATAACTGCAAGATTGAGGCATTCATGGAACTGGTGGAATCTCTTCAGGGAAAACCGGCATTAGTGTTTTATAATTTCCAGCATGATAAGGAACGGGTCTTAAAGGCACTCGCAAAGACAGGGTTACGCGTAAGAGAGTTAAAGACCACACAGGATGAGGATGACTGGAATAATCGTGAAATTGATATTCTTCTGACGCACCCGGCAAGCAGTGCCTATGGGTTGAACCTGCAGCACGGAGGAAACCATGTAATCTGGTTCGGTCTCACTTGGAATTACGAACTGTATACCCAGGCAAATAAAAGGCTGCACAGGCAGGGGCAAACGGAGAAGGTAATCATTCATCAGTTGGTGTGTGATGGCACAAGAGACGAAGATGTAGTACAGGCGTTGGAACGAAAAGATGATGTGCAGAATTACGTGATGCAGAGTTTGAAAGCAAGGATAAAACGGATTAAGGAGGAATCAGGAAAATGAACAAATACGAAACAAAGATGGACAAGATAACAACGGAATTTGCAGAGCATATCTGTGACAATCTGTGCTGATATCCGCACATGGCAGATGGAAAGTCTTTAGAAATTATATGTTCAGAATGTAAAATTTGCAGGGAAGTGATAATTTGAGCTATGGAAGAACACGGAAACAAGCAAAGCTGGACGAAGAAAATACCTTTGATGATATTATAAAGCGAGGACCGTCAGAAAGTGCGAAGAGGGCATTTAAACACGATGTACGTAATGTGTACGGAGTGAAGCAATGCCTGACGAAATGGGGAGTTGACTTGAAGGGAGCGATTACCGATGGACAGAACAATACTAATTGAGTACGCAGATATGAAAGGGGAAATAAAAGATTTACGAAGAAGGATAGAGAAAGATAAAAGAGCGTTGGAAAAACTCAATAAAGAAACTGTAATAGATACAGTATCCCGTGGAAAGAAAGGAAGAAAATCACTTGGAACGGCAAGAGTTGAAGGAAAACCACGGATGACAATCGAGCTAAAGAAAAACGCATACATAAAGAAAATAGATCAATTGGAACGGTTAGAAACAGATCTGTTAGAGAAACAAACACAAGTGGAAGAATACATACAGCAAATTGAAAAAAGTGAATTGAGGATGATGCTGAGATTTTATTACATAGACGATCTTCCATGGTATAAAGTAGCTATGCAAATGAATCAAATCTTCCCACAGAGAAAAATAAAGTACACAGAAGACAATTGTAAGCAACGACATAAAAGGTATTTTGATAAATTATAAAAATGTCACTCAATGTCACGGGAAAATGTGCTAGTATGGTAAAAACGAAAAGTGTACAAACACGAAAGCGGCAGCAGACAACAATTTGTTGCGGCTTTTATTAATTTGATTTGGCAGGATAGAGTAATGGTAATTCGCTAGGCTCCTTATCTAGAAATGTTGGTTCGATTCCTTCTCCTGCAATTGAAGAGGTGATGATATGTTAAAGTCTTGTAGCTATTGCGGAAGAATTCACGATAGCAAATATGTGTGCAAACAGAAAGAACAGAAGATTAGAGAGAGACAGTCATATAGGACAGAAAAAAGTAAACAATCTCGTTCTTTCCATAACTCTAAGAAGTGGCAAGATAAAAGAGAGGATATAAAATTCAGAGATAACTATTGCTGTCAAGTATGCGCAAGAGGATTACATAACCCTAGTAGACAATATGAAACAGAGGATACATCTGTGCACCACATAGTTCCGTTGGTAGAGGACTATGAGAAGAGACTAGACGATGACAACCTAATTACATTGTGCTCTAGGCATCATGAGATGGCAGAAAAAGGCGATATAGATAGACGCGAGTTGCTACGAATTGCGAAAGAACAAGAGAAAAACTTCGATTTTCCAGTTTGCTAGGGTACCCGCCCGGGGTTCGAAATGAATTTTCAGACAATTTCACCACACCGACGCCCCATCATGATTTATAATTTATTCCCAAAATGAGAAAGGAAAGGAGGAATTTATATGGCTAGACCATCAAAGCCAGCAAGCGTAATCAAATTGGAAGGCAAATCGCATAGAACAAAAAAAGAATTACGGAACAGGGAGCAAGCGGAAAATTCTCTCCTTTCCGGAATGAAATTAAAAGAGTCGGAAGAAGTGAAAAATAATCCGAAAGCACATCAGGAATTTTTGAGAGTCAAAAAATTATTATCCGGAATCGATAAGAGCGATGACCTATACGGAAGTGTAATCAACAGGTACTGCTTAACGCTTGCGGAGTGTGCGGATTTCGAAGAGAAAAGAGAACATGCACAAGAATTGATGGATAAGTTAGAAATGCGTTCCGATGAAATGGAGTTTGTCGAGTTTCTGAAATTACAAGACGGACTTGCAAAACAGCTTATATCCTACGATAAGCAAATACAGGCAAAAAGAAAGATGCTATTTGACATTGAAAAAGAAAACGTCATGACGATCGCATCTGCTCTACGGAGCATTCCAAAAACACCAGAAAAGAAAAACAATGCATTGAAAGAGGCATTAAGTGGTTAAGGATGGAAAGGCTTACGTTTATGCCAAATGGTGTGTCGAGGAAAACGTAGGATATGCACCGATATATGTTAAAAAGCAATGTAAGAGTTGGCTACAGATAGCAGATGGGAACGATGAAGATGCTTTTGTTGATGAGAAATCCTATGAAAAGATATGTAAGTTGTTAAAACTTATGGTACATCCAGATTTGAGATGTTCGATATACGATGGATTGGAAGATTATGCATGGCTGTTTATCGTGGCAACGCTTTGCACAAAATTAAAGAATACAGAGCGGGATATAAGATTTTATACAACAGCAGTATTAGAAATCGCACGAAAGAATTTTAAAACATTCAATAGTGCGATTATTTTTATACTTTTAATGCTGACAGAACCGGACTTCTCTCGATTCTTTTCTGTAGCTCCTGATTTGGCACTTTCTTCCGAGTTGAAATTAGCGATTCGGAAAATTATAAAGGTAAGCCCAGCGTTGTATGACGAAGACGAGCCGGCATTTAAAATTTTAAGAAGTCAAATCATTTGTCTTTTGAATGACAACGAGTATACACCACTTGCATATTCAAATGACGGTATGGATGGAAAGATGGCACATGCGTTCCTGGTGGATGAATGTGGGGCGATGGACGAATATCCGATTGAGGCTATGAGATCCTCTCAAATCACATTGTTCAATAAGCTCGGGATTATCATTAGCACACAATATCCGAATGATGACAATTCCATGATAGACGAGATAGACATTGCCAAGAAAACGCTTGACGGATTACTGGATGATAGACGAACATTCGCTTTGCTTTACGAACCAAACGATGAATTAAAAATTGGTGAAGAATGGCAGACGAACGATTTATGTATCTACCAGAGTAATCCGGTAGCTTATGCACATGGATACATCTTTGATGAGATTGTTAAGAAACGTGCAATCGCTGTTCTGTATGAGAATAAGCGAGAGAATTACTTATGCAAGCACAATAACATCCTTTACAAAGGGCTTGGAGTTGAGGGATACATAGATATACAAAAAGTAAAGCTGTGTAGGATTGAGAACAACAAAGAGTTTTGGAGAGGAAAGAAAGTATGGCTTGGCTTGGACTTGTCGCAGACGGATGACAATACGGCTCTCGCAATGGTAACAATCGTTGACGGAATTGTTTATGCAAAGGTCTTTGGCTTTGTTCCGACAGATAAAGTGGAGTTCAAGAGCAAGAAAGAACACGTTGATTACAAGCGCTTGATTGCGAATGGAGATTGCTTCTCTTGTGGAAATGAAGTGATTGATTATATATTCGTTAAGAATAAGATTGTTGAGATTGAAAGTGAATACGGTGTTGAAATTCAACAGATAGGATATGACAAATGGAACGCATTAGCAACTGTGCAGCAGTTGGAAGAAGATGGTTATGAATGTGTAGAAATCAAGCAGCACAGTTCTGTATTGCATCAACCAACCAAATGGTTGAGAGAGTTGATACTGGAACGGCAATTCTGCTATATGTCAAACAGAATGTTGGAAATCAACTTTCAAAATGCAAGGTGTACGGAAGACACCAATAGAAATAAGTATGTGAACAAGAAAAAATCAGAGGGAAAAGTCGACATGGTAGTAAGCCTTATCAATGCAATGTACTTGCTACAACAATATGTGATGTATGGTTCTGATGATTTTATAGTACAGGTAGGATAGGAGGAAAATACGAATGAATTTAATTGAAGACTGGGGAGAAGTCCTGTCAGGGTACGTTCCTGACCTCCCCAAAAGTACCGGAAGACATGGCGAAAGGCTGTGTCTTATTTTAATTCCATAGGTAGGGTGGAAATTTTGAAAAACCTCTTGACTTTTGCCTAGACATATATTATATTATGCCTAGGCATAAAAGAGAGGTGAAGAATATGTCGCCGAGAACAGGAAGACCGATTGTAGGAAAAGAACCAAAGAATAAACAAATCGCATTAAGGGTAACAGAAACAACTGTGAGAAAATTTCAAGAATGTTCAGAGATTACTGGAAAAACAAAAACAGATTTGCTTGAAGAAATGGTAAATGACCTACACGAAAGTCTGAAAAAAGAAAAATAAGAAACGCCCGACCAACCTACCAAGTCAACGAGCGTTTCTGCTAAGAAGTTTCCTTCTGTAAATATTATAATGCAGAACGGAACTTCTTTCAAGACAATTTTGAAAGGAGTTTTTATTATGAATGATTTAATGATTTTTGAGGAACACGAAGTAGAAGTATTTGAATTGAATGGAGAAGTTTTATTTAATCCATACCATGTGGGTGAATGTTTGGAGCTTAGTGGTGAGGCTGTAAGAAAAGCCGTATCTAGGATGAATGAAAAACAGGTTATTAAGGTCAGAAATTCGGATGTGACTAATAGTAACATCCGAAAATTGAATAATGCGGGAGAGAATTTCCTCACAGAAAGTGGAGTTTATAAATTGGTATTTAAGAGTCGTAAGCCAAATGCAGAGAAATTCACAGACTGGGTTACAGATGAAGTTCTTCCAACTCTCCGTAAAACAGGATATTATGAAGTGCCAAAGAAGAAAGAAGACAAGAAGGAAAAACTTCCATCAGTAAACCAAATGGTAAAGAACATCAAAGGTGCATTGCATGACGCAGGGGTAGATTCCAAGTACATAGCAGCCGAAATTGTTCGCATTTATTCCGACAATGGGTATCCAGTAAAAGTACCATTGATTTCGGACGTTCCAGCTTTGTGGGATTGCACTACAATGGCGAAAGAACTCGGAATATTTTCAGAGAGTGGCAGACCCCATGATAAAGCCATAAGTGCAATTATTCAGAAATTGGATATCTTCACGGAAGAGATTGTAAAAACTGCTTATAGTAGAAATGGGCATGACGGTGTTACAGTGCAGTATAAGGATTCTGTATTACAGAAAGCAAAGGAATGGCTTGAAGAGAACGGTTATCCTACCATGATTGAGTATCGTCTATCGAATGGCAATATCAACAAATGCAAAGTTGTGTATCAGGAGGTGGCATAAGATGAATGAAGGTCAATGTTTCGAACAATGTATACCTAAGATAGCAGAAATTATTATAGAAGCCAGAAAAATGACAGCAAAAGAATATTATGAATGGAAAGAAGAAACTATTCGTAATATGAATGGAAAATTAACAGATTTTACGAAAAAGATATTTCTTGTTATAGAGGAGTATCTACCAGCACTTAATTAACAATACGATAATCAGAGCATCTATCAAATCGGTAGGTGCTCTGATTTTACTAAATAATAAAATATTGCATGGATAGGAGGAAACTTAAGGAAATTTTTTAAACGAAAGGAAAGAGCAGAACCGCAAAATATAATTGATGAATCGGCGATTGCAGAACCGTTGCTAAAAGCATTACTCGGAAACGATGAAATGACAAGAGAAAAAGCAATGCAGATTCCGGCACTGGCTGGAGCGGTAAATGAAATTGCGGAAACGGTCGCTAATGTGCCGATTAAGCTGTACAAGCGTGGCGCAAAACGAGTAGAAGAAGTAAAAGGGGATTGGAGAACACACCTGTTGAACGAAGATACTGGGGATACGCTCGATGCTAACATGATGAAACAGGCACTTGTGAAAGATTATTTGCTTGATGGGGATGGGAATATCTATGTGGACTGGGTTGGAATGGATATACGGTCGCTACGGTATGTTCGCTCTGATTACGTATCTTATGCACCAAACACAGATGTGATATTTAAAGAATATGCGTTGTTGGTACAGGGAAAAAGGTATTTCCCGGAACAATTCGTAAGAGTGTTGCGGAACACACGAGATGGAATGAAAGGGATTGGTATAGTTGAGGAAAACAGCAAAATTCTAAGCGTTTCTTATAATTCGCTGAAATACGAGGAAGGACTTGTAAAGACGGGTGGAAATAAGAAAGGATTTGTTAAATCTGCAAAGAATCTGACTCAAGAAGCTATGGACAAGTTGAAGGCAGCGTGGAGAAAACTGTATAGCAATAATACGGAAAATGTAATTATTCTAAACAATGGTTTAGAGTTCCAGGAAGCCTCTAATACATCCGTGGAGATGCAGTTAAATGAGAATAAGCAGACGAATGCAAAAGAAATTCGCACAATCCTGGGTGTTCCAGATAATATCGGAACTGAGCAAGGAGATAAGGCATTTATAAAATATTGCGTAAATGCTTTCCTTGGTGCTTTTATGGTAGCGTTAAACAAATCCATGCTACTAGAAGCTGAAAAAGAAGACTACTTTTTTGCAGCAGACACATACGAACTTACAAAAGGTGATGCTGACAAGCGTTTTGGTGCATATAAAGAAGCAATCGAAACTGGATGGATGCAAGTGGATGAAGTGCGTGAAAAAGAAAACATGGAACCACTTGGATTAGAATTTATCAAATTAGGACTGCAAGACGTCTTGTATGACCCAAAAACGAAAGTGGTATATACACCTAATACAAATCAGTCTAATAGGCTAGGAGGTGAGAAAGAAGGGCAAGAATTGAAATTAGAGCAGATGGAGACAGAGAAAAAGTCATCATTGACGGATATGTCAACGTTGCAGACAGAGACAGCCGACCAATCCCAGACCGAAAAGGAGGATATTTCATTGAAAGAATAGCTCCTGGGGTATTCAGGAGAGCGATCGCAAAAGCGGACGAGGTAAAGATTCTTCTAAATCACAAATGGGACAAGATGCTGGGTGGAACAAAATCTAATCTTACGCTCAGAGAAGATGCTATTGGTCTGAGAGCACACGCTGAGATTGACAATCCGGAAGTTGTGCAGAAAGCGAAAGAGAAAAGGCTTCGTGGTTGGTCATTTGGGTTTACGAATCCAACCGAGGAAAGAGCAGACCGAAACGGAATGCCAGTAAGAACGATTTCGGATTTAACACTAAAGGAAGTGTCTTTAATTGATGACACAATGAGGCCGTGGTACACATCTACTACGGTGGAAACAAGAGCCGGAGAGAATGGAGAAGAAACCTTCGAAATCCGTGCAGAAGAATTTGAAGCCGATTATATCGGTTTTGAAGATAAAAAAGAGCCGGAAACTAAACCGGACAACAGTAAACTAAAAAACATGATTAAGAAATATGGAGGAAATGTCTAAGGAAAAAGAAAAATATTAAGGTATTAAACGAAAAAAGAGCAGAACTCGTACAGGAGCTTGAATTGCTGAACGCTACGCTCGAAGCAGAAGAGAGAGCTATTACAGAAGAAGAGGAAAAAAGAGCAGATGAAATTTCTGCAGAGATTGACAGAATCGACAAAACCATCGAGATTCTGAACAAGATGGCTGAGAAGATGACTGAAAGAGCCGAGGAAGAGGAAGAGGATACAGAGGAAAGAGCAGAAGAGGAAGTGTTCGCTGATTTCCTTCGTGGAACAGTGACAGAAAATCGCGCCGCCAATCTTACTTTTGGGGATAACGGAGCAGTTGTTCCAAAAGCAATTGCGCAGAAAATCATCAAAAAAGTGTATGATATCTGCCCGGTTCTTGAGAAATCAACAAAGTACAATGTGAAAGGCACTCTTTCCATTCCGTACTATCCATTAGAGGATAAAAATGATATCACAGTTGGATATCACGAAGAATTTACAGAACTTACATCCAGTGCCGGAAAATTCGGTTCTATTGATTTGAAAGGATTCCTTGCAGGTGCTCTTACGCTTATTTCAAAATCCTTGATCAACAACAGTCAGTTTGACATTGTAAGCTTCGTGATTGACCATATGGCATACAGCATCGCTCGATGGGTAGAAGGTCAGTTACTTAATGGAACAGCTTCTAAAGTAGATGGATTAAGCAAAGTAAAAAATGTTGTTACTGCAAAGAAGAGCGATGCTATCACAGCGGACGAACTGATTGACTTGCAGTCTGCGGTAAAAGATGCATTTCAGCAGGATGCAGTATGGATTATGTCTTCTAAGACAAGAGCAGCTATCCGAAAATTGAAAGACGGAAATGGCAGATATCTCTTACAAGATGATGCAACATCTGCGTTTGGCAACATGCTTCTTGGAAAGCCCGTATACGTTTCCGACAACATGAAAGATATGACAACGAGCACAACAGCAATCTATTACGGCGATATGTCTGGGCTCGCAGTTAAAATCACAGAGGAAATGGAAGTACAGGTTCTACGCGAGAAATACGCAACACAGCACGCAGTAGGAGTCGTGGCTTGGATGGAATTTGACTCTAAAGTGGAAAACGAACAGAAGTTAGCTGCGCTTAAAATGGGGGCATAATTATGACGATTAGCGAAGCATTAAAAGAACTCATTGTTGCAATAAAAGGCAGTGGGAATGAGAAAGATATAAAAGAAGAAACAATTGCGGACGTAATTAGCTACATGGCTGAAAATTGGGATTCGATATCAGGAGGGGTAAGCCAAACAGGGATTACAGTAGATACCCTAAACGGAGCTACAGACGTGGGAAAATCTGTTATGAAGGCAGTGTCTCAGGAAGCCGCAAGAACTGCAATAGGAGCAGGAGTACAGTATACATTGCCTGCGGCAGGAAGTGCTATTGGAGGAGTTAAGAAAGCCGGTGCAGTTGCAGCAGTATCTGCACAGAACGCAGGAACAATCGGTGGGCAGTTTGCACAAGCGGAGGTACAGAAGATTGCTACGCTTGCAGATGCCAACAAAACGGCAATTAACGAAATTATTTCGAAATTGAAAGCGGCTGGAATTATGGGATAGGTGATAAATAAATGAGGTGTAATAGAATGTATTGGAGCTATTGCACCTTTTGTTGATTGTTGGAATTTAAAACCGATAAGAAAGGCGGTGGGAAATGAAAGTAAGCGAGATCACGAAAGAAACGATTCTAAATCACATTAGGGAAGATGCGGATAATTTAGAAGATGAGGATATATCTCTATTGGAAGCTATGAAAAAGGCATCTATTGAATTTTGCAAAAGTCAGACAGGTCTCACGCAAGATAAATTAGATGAGCATGAAGATTTAACAATAGCGGTGCTTACTTTAATTTCGGACATGTGGGATAATCGATCGATGACGATACAAAAAAGTAATATAAATATCGTAGTTGATGCTATTTTAGGCATGCACAGAACGAATCTAGTACCTACACCTGATTCGGAGGTGGTTTGATGGATGCTGGGGCATACACACAGAAGATAAGCATCGAAAAGCTATCGCACAACTATGACAGTATTGGAAATCCGGTAGAAGAATGGAAACCTTTTAAAAAGACTTATGCGTACATGAATGGATTGTCTGGAAAAGAATACTGGGAGGCTGCCACATTAAATGCTGAAAATACAGTTGATTTTGTGTGTAGGTGGAAGAAATTTTTTGATGAGATAGATACAAGAAACTATCGAATCGTTTGGAAAAAGAAGGTATTCAATATCAAGACAATTGACAACATACAATTTAAAAATGATATTGTAAAAATAAGGGCGGTGAATTCAGATGGCACGTAGTGGTAAACATGTGAAAGTTGATGGACTTGCAGATGCTATTTTGGATGAATTAAAAAAATATAGCGAAGAAGCAACGGAAACGCTTCACAATACAGCGAAAGAAGTTGCAAAAGATGGTGTAAAATCTTTAAAAAGCACATCACCAAGAGGAAAAGGAAGTAGAAAAGGGCATTACGCTGATAGTTGGTATGTAAAAACTGAACGTCCAAAGAAAAGTAAATCATCAAATATCATTCACAACAAAATGAAACCAGGACTTACACATTTGTTGGAGCGCGGACATCAGCTTCGACAAGGAGGGAGAGCGAAAGCAATCGTACATATTAAGCCGGTTGAAGAGTGGTGCAATGAAGAATTTGAAAAACGAATAGAGGAGAGATTGGGAAGATGATGCTAACAGAATTAGTAGAGGGTCTAAAAAATCTCGGGTTCCAAGTAGCATACAGCCATTTTGCAGAGGGTCACGTTCCGAAATGTCCGTACATCGTCTTGCAAGGTATGGGGAGTGACAACTTCTCCGCTGACGGAATTGTGTATCATGAAATAGAAGATATCGACATTGAACTGTACTGTGACAAAAAAGACCCAATTACAGAGAAAAAGATTGCTGATTTTTTGACAGCAAACAAAATTTATTACGAAAAACAAGAAACTTATATTGAATCAGAAAAAATGATTCTAGTGATTTTTGAAATATAGGAGGTATTTTAAGGAGTAAAGTAAAATTTAACATTAGCAATGTACACATTGCATTAAAACAGGGAGGTGGAGCTTATGACGCACCGTTTAAACTTCCGGGAGCTGTGTCAATTTCGCTCGAACAGCAAGGAGAATTAACACCATTCTATGCAGATGGAATAAAATACTATGTAGCTGCATCGAACGGTGGATACGAGGGTGATTTGGAAATGGCGTTGATCACTGACGAATTCCGCGAAAAAATCTTAGGAGAAGAGAAAGATAAAAATGGAATATTGATTGAAAATTCCAATGTCGAAGCAAAAGAGTTTGCGCTTGGACTACAGATTGACGGAGATACAGAACCTACACTTTTTTGGTTCTACAATTGTACGGCCACAAGACCAAATCTTGAAGCCAAGACTACATCGGATTCTAAAGAGCCTGATACAGATACTGTGACTCTTTCTTGTGCGGCATCTGCAGATGGAGCGGTTAGAGCCAAAACAACAAAAGAAAGTTATGCGAAAGTAAAAGATAAATGGTTTACAAAAGTGTATAAAAAAAATGATGAATTAGCACAGAGGTGAACAAGATGAGAAAGACACTTACAATTAGTGGGATTGAATGCAACTTCAAAAGTTCTGCAGCAATCCCAAGGATGTATCGCTTAAAATTTGGGCGGGATGTCTTTGTAGATATGCAGAAATTACAGAAACAGGTGGCATTACAAGAAAAAATAAAAAAAGAGTCTGAAAAAGATACAGAAAGCACTCTTCCGATTGATTCGCTAGAGATGTTTGAGAACATTGCATTTTTGATGCATAAGCACGGAGATCCAAACCAGCCATCGGAAATTGACGATTGGTTAGAACAGTTTGAAACGTTTAGCATTTATGAAGTTCTTCCGGACATCTTAGAAATGTGGGGATTGGAAAACAAGCAAATGTCCACAGCAAAAAAAAAGACAGAGAAATAGATAGGGAGGTCAATACCGCATTGTTCATGCTTCGGTGTGTTCAGTGTGGTATTTCTATTTCTGATTTGGAACTTCTCAGTATTGGGATGGTGAACGATATGTTTATCGAGATGAAAAACGACGAATATGAGTATCCTGTGATGGGAACTCAAGAAGACATTGATAGATTATAAGGAGGTGTTGATAGGTCAAAAAGAATAAAAGGGATAACAATTGAACTTGATGGCGATGCGACAGGGCTAGATAAAGCGTTAAAAGGCGTAGAAAGTAGTTTAAACAGCACTCAAAGAAGTTTACAAGATGTGAATAAACTTCTGAAATTAGACCCGTCTAATACCACCTTGCTAGCACAAAAGCATAATTTACTTCAAAAAGAGATTGAAGAAACAAACAATAAGTTAAAGGTTTTAAAAGAAGCAAATAAAAAAGCTGGAGAAAGCGTAAAAAATTACGATGCATGGGAAAAGGCTTATGAACCGATAAGACAGGAAATGGAAAAAACCAAAAATTCTATTTCTGAATTGAAGAAAAAAATGAAAGAATTAGAAGATGTTGGAGATATTGACACGGAGGAATATAAGAAACTTCAATCGGAGTTGAAAGAATCCAATAGCCATCTGAAAGAATTGAAAAAGCAAGCAAAAGAGACTAGTGATGAATTCGGTAATCCGATAAGTACATCGCAGTATGAAGCTCTTCAAAGAGAAATTGTTGAAACAGAGCAACATCTTAAGACATTAAAAAATACTGCCGGAAGTGGAAGCGCAGCACTTGAAGAGGTATCTGCCGTCATGGGCAAAGTAGGAAGTAAAATGAAAAGCGCAGGACAAGCCATCATGCCAGCTTCTGCGGCTATGGCTGGACTTGGTGCAGTGTCTGTCAATACGGCAAACGATTTTGAAAGTGCGATGTCGCAAGCGGCAGGAGCACTTAATATGCCGATGTCACAAATGGGCGAGCTTAGAGATTTAGCAATTAAAACAGGACAAGAGACTATTTTTTCTGCAAAAGAGTCAGGACAGGCAATTACAGAGCTTGCAAAAGGTGGATTAACAGAAGCAGACATTAAAACTGGTGCTCTGAAAGCAACAATGGACTTGGCGGCGTCTTCCGGAATGGACTTAGGAAATGCGGCAAATGTAGTCGTTCAAGCAATGGGTGCATTCGGGCTTTCGGCAGAGGAGTCGGCATTGGCGGCAAACGCTTTAGCAGGAGCAGCAGCATCATCATCTACAGATGTAGAGCCGTTGACGCAAGGGCTGGCGCAAGTGTCCGCACAAGCATATAACGCAGGATGGAGCATGCAAGAGACAACTGCTGTGTTGGGAAAGTTTGCGGATGCCGGAATTGTTGGAAGTGATGCAGGAACATCTTTAAAAACAATGTTGCAGAAACTGGCGGCACCGACAGACAAAGCAGCTGAAATGATAACCAATCTAGGAATCCAAACACGAGATTCGAGCGAAAATCTTCTTGGTGCATCTGACATGGCTCAAGAACTGCAAAACAAGCTTGGTAGTTTATCATCTGCACAAAGAGATGCCGCGTTGCAGACAATTTTTGGATCCGACGCAACGAGAGCAGCAACTGTACTAATGAATAGCGGTTCGGAAGGACTAGCGTCTTATATAAAAGCTACAAACGACCAAGAAGCGGCGCAAAGACTCGCCAACTCGCAGATGGGAGAAGGGTCTCTAGCAATCGAAGAAATGAAAGGTTCTCTGGAAACCGCAGCGATTACAATTGGTAGCAAATTAGCACCGGTGATTACGAAAGTAGCAGAATTTATCACCGATTTAGTAAACAAATTTTCGGCTCTTCCAGAGGGGGTACAGACTGCTATTGTTGTTATAGGTGCAATTATTGCAGTGCTAGGTCCATTGTTAATGATAATCGGACAAGTGGCAATGGGAATTTCGTCTATATCGCTAGCTTTTTCTAAAATGAGTGCATTAGGTGGACTGATTAGCAAGCTTGTCACTACGGTAAGTAAAATGCTAAAAGGATTGTTCGTTGTAATACAAGGGCATCCGGTCATTGCGATTATAACTGCTATTGTTGCAGCTATAATTCTCTTATACACAAAATGTGAATGGTTTAGGGATGCTGTGCACAGTGTCATTTCTGCAATCTGCTCATTTTTTACAGAGACGATTCCAAAAGCATGGGATAGTCTGGTCGAAAAGTTTCAAGCAATACCAGAATGGTGGGCTGGAATCTGGCAGCAGGTAAAAGACTTTTTTATACAAACATGGCAGACCATTATGGAGAATCCTATTGTTGTTGCAATCGTTTCTACGATACAGGCACTATTTCGAAATATGGTGACAACAATACAGGGAATCTGGTCTGGACTTGTTTCTATTGCATCTGGAGCTTGGGAATTATTAAAAAATACAATTCTGGGTCCGGTTTTATTACTGATAGACTTAGTCACTGGGAATTTTGAGCAGCTAAAGCTAGACGCACAAAATATCTGGAACAATATTAAGGAGGCTGCAAACCAGATATGGTCTGGAATTAAAGAGGTAGTAGCATCTTTAGTGGATGGGTTGGTAACAAGGGCTCAAATTTTGCTACAGGGCTTTCGGGATGTAATAAGCCAAATTTGGAACAACATTAAACAAACAGCATCACAAGTGTGGGAGAGCATAAAGAGCTTTGTTGTAAACACAGCAAATAATCTAAAAGAATCCGCAATAAATACTTTTAAGAATCTGGTATCTGGAATCAAAAATATCTTAAGCAACTTGGGGGAAGTTGTAAAAAACGGCTTCCAGTCTGCAATAGACTTTATAACATCCTTGCCAGGAAAAGCATTGGAATGGGGGAAAGATTTTATACAAGGATTGATCGATGGAATTAAGTCGATGATATCTAAAGTCACAGATGCAGTAGAAGGCGTGGCAAAAAAAATTCGCTCATTTTTGCATTTTTCAAGACCAGATGAAGGACCGCTCAGGGAGTACGAAACATGGATGCCGGATATGATGAATGGTTTGGCGAAAGGAATATATAGCAATATGCCTGTGTTGGAAAAAGCAGTGAGCGCAGTATCGAAGACGATGAGTGGAGATTTAAGTAGAGGTTTATCTATGAATCCTCAAATTGCTTATGCAGCCAATCAATCTGTAAATGTAAACAACGATGTGACGGTGATGGTGGGGAATGAGCAATTTAAAGGGTATATTGTAAAGACCGCATCAAATGGCATTTCAAATATGCAAAAAAGATATACATCGGCAAGAGGAGGAAAATATGTTTGATATTGAGTATGGAGGAATTGCAGCTGATTCACTTGAAGTTAAGATTTCAGAACGTCCGCATATTCCGACACCAAAAAAAAGATACAAATCAATTTCTATTCCGGGGAGAAGTGGAGATTTGATTGAGGCAGATGGAGAATATGAAGATATCGAAATTCCTATCAAAATGAATTTTATAGCAGATCCAGAAGAAGGGGGAATGAAATACCGTAAGATAAAAAAATGGTTACTCAGTGGTGCGAATGTGCTTGTGTTTTCAGACGATGCAAGTGTTTTCTTTAAAGTTAAAAATGTATCTATTGATGATATAGGAAGAGTTGCGAAAGTGGGGTGGACATTTAAAGCATTATTTTTATGTGATCCGTATACATATCTTTTGGATGGAATACGAGAATATAATGTAGAAGAACTAATATATAATCCTTATGAGGTGGCTCATCCAATATATAAAATTGCCGGAGAGGGCACTTGTAGCATAACCGTAAATGGAAAAGTAATAACTGTAAATGTCGGGCAGAATATGACGATTGATACGGATAGAATGTTAGCGTATCGTGAAGATGGAACGCTAATAAACACATCCATTACAGGGGAATATGAAGATATGTACTTGGTAGAAGGAGAAAATATAATCCGTGCGTCAAAAGGTTTTAAGATAACGGTGATTCCGAACTGGAGGTGTTTATAATGATACAATTATACAAAGCGGAAAATAAGAGTTTTGAATGTAATGGAGATATGACTCTGATACCCTCGAAAGCAACTGTTCACGTTGTGATGAATGGTGCGTGGGAAACTGAAATTGAACATCCGATTGACAAAGAAGAACGTTGGAGATATATAAAGGAAAATGCAGTTGTAAAGATGCCTTCTTTTAATGGTGAACAGCTTTTTCGGATAAAGAAGAAACGCAAGTCGGATTCGGGAGTTGCTGCAACTCTTGAACCGATTTTTTTTGATGCGAAGGATGATTGCTTTTTGACAGACATAAGACCGACGAAAAAGAATGGACAACAGGCTTTGGATATTATGACATCACCGAATAACAAATATACAGGAAAGTCAAATATAACAATACTATCAACGGCGTATTATGAGTACATGAATCTGATTGAGGCGATTAATGGGAATCAAGACAATAGTTTTGTAAATCGTTGGGGAGGAGAAATCTTATTTGATAATTTTACAGTAGTTATTAATGATCGGATAGGAATAGATAACGGAGTAGAACTTAGATATGGAAAGAATATTTCTGTTGATGGTTTATCTGAGGAGATTGATGTAAATGCTGTTGCAACACGTATCTATCCCAAAGCGTTTAATGGACATAAATTGTCAGGAACAGGATATATAGATAGTGATCTGATAGGGAAGTACCCCGTTGTAAAAAGCGTAACGATGTCATTCGAGGATGTAAAAATGATTTCTGACATTCAGGGAGAAAATGATACAGAAGGGATTATTATTTGCAATAATCAAGAAGAATTAGATGATGCATTGATAAAAAAATGCAAAGAACAATTCGATTCCGGATTGGACAAGCCAGTAGTTACAATTGAAGCTGACATGATTTTATTAAAAAATACAGAGCAGTACAAAGACTATGTGATATTGGAAGATGTGAGCCTAGGAGATACAATACATTGCAGGAATAGCAATCTTGAAATCGTAACAGATGCAAGGGTAATTGAACTGGAATATGATTCAATTAGACAGAAGGTAACATCTGTTGTGTTAGGAAGTTTCCAGTATAACTATTTTAATGATGTTTCCGGTATGATTAATCGTGTAGAAGGTGCTATTCGTGGAGATGGAACGGTAGTGGCCACACAAGTACAAGGGATATTGGATGCAGTTAAAACACAGATGCGAGCGCAATCGACAATTGCAAAAAAGCAAAATGTAAGGGCGATGTTATTTGAAGACTTAGATCCTGATTCCGAGACGTTTGGAGCGATGTGCTTAGGAACAATGGGATTCCAAATTGCCAGAGAAAGAACGGCAGATGGAAGAGATTGGAATTGGACTACGTTTGGAACTGGGAAAGGATTTTTTGCAGATTATATAGTGGCGGGAACGATGCTAGCAGACAGAATCTACGGTGGCACACTTACCCTCGGCGGATATAATAATCAGAATGGGAGGATGACTATTCAGGATGCGTCTGGAAATGAAATTGGCAGATGGGATAGTAAAGGGTTTAGTGCAAGCGGAAGATTTGAGAGTAAAAACACATCGGATGGAAGCTCTGTCATTGTAGAAAACGGTTATATATATATCAAAAACAAAGCGGGAAAAGTAACGGGTGCAATTTCGTACATCAATGGTGGAATTACGATAGATGTGTTAGTAGGCAGTAACCCACCTAGATTAACTCTTTCGGAGAATGGGAATATTATGTTGGTTAATGACAATGGCAAAGGTTCTTGTTCAATCGGTGGTGGAGAATTTTTGTCGTTAAGTGCTGATAATATTTCTATCAGCGGGGGAAAAACAGGAACAGCAGAATTCAGTGATGGAAGTTATCTGCAGTTCAAAAGTGGAATCCTTGTTGGGGGGAGAACAGCATCAGGCAGTACTTTTTAGAGAGGGAGAGATGAATGTCAGTAATAGAAACAGCAGTAAATTGGGCTATTGGAATTGCAAATGACAATAGTCACGGATATGATCAGGGCAGTCGAGATGGGCCTAACTACGACTGCTCTTCTTTGTTGTCGTGGGCATATCATAATGCGGGATTAAATACTAGACCGGGATATACACCGGCAACAGGAACTATGTACAGTGTATTTACAAAAGCAGGATTCATAGACGTGACAAGTCAGGTGAATCGTTCAAATGGAAGCGGAATGCAGCGAGGAGACATTTTGCTGAAGCCAGGAAATCATACAGCAATGCATATTGGAAATGGACAACTTGTCGAAGCAAGCCAAAATGAATTTGGCGGCATTACAGGAGGCGCAAGCGGAGACCAGACAGGGAAAGAAATATGGGTACATGGGTACTACAACTTCCCTTGGACATATGTCTTGCGATATCCGGAACAAAGCAAAGGAGTATCGTTAGTCAGATGGATACCAGGATAAGGAGGGGCGATGTTGAATGCAATAAGCAGAATCAATATTGAATTACTACACAAGACGTTACGAAAAAAAATTCCGGTGATACAAAATGACACAGGGAGAAAACTTGAATGTACCGTTACGGATTGTAAGCTTACAAGTGAAATTAAAGCGAGAATTTGGGCTATGAAACCTAGTGGAAAAATGGTATATAACAATTGCAACATTAAGGGTAATGTTGTGACAATTGATTTAACGAATCAATTACTAGCAGAACAAGGTTTGGTAGCCTGCCAACTAGAATTTATAGAAGCGGAAAGTAGTGTATCCTCATATGAGTTTGTATTAGAAGTAGAGAGAGATTTGTCCGGCTTCGGACCGGAATCAGAAAATGAATCAACAGTACTAGATGAATATTTTCTAAAAATACAGAAGGTAATTAAAGATACGGAAAAAGCTATCAATAATGCAAATGAAGCAGCAGCCTACGCAATAAAGGGAGGAAATTATGCGAAGACCCAAGGAGACGATGCAAAGGCAAAGACTTCAGAAGTCGTAACAGCTGTGCAGGCTACAATACAGAAAATTACCGAGGAATTTAAGAATATCAAGGATATACTTGATTCCACAGAAAACGGAAAATTGTTATTGGAGATTCAGCAACTCTTAAAAGACCTGTATCATGTGGCAACAGATGTGGATATTGACAGGATCATTGAGGGGACTTATGTGGATGAAGATGAGCAGGGCAGCATTTTTGAAACAGGTACGAAAGAAGACATCGATGCGATCATAGGAGGAACCTATACGGAAAGTGAGGAAGAAATGGATGCTACGGAACAGGAAATACAGGATATCATTGACCAGTTATTTAAGGAGGTAAGGAAAAAATGAAATACATAACATTAGAAAACTTAACTTCGTTTGCAACGAAGTTTTCGGGAAAAATCACAGAGAAGTTTGTAAAGAAAGAAAGTGGGAAAGGGCTGTCGTCGAATGACTACACCGCAGCAGAAAAACAAAAACTAGCAGGAATCGCGTCAGGTGCAAATGCTTATACGCATCCAACAACGTCCGGGAATAAGCATATTCCGACAGGTGGATCTGCAGGGCAGTTTTTAAAGTGGTCTGCTGATGGTACCGCAGTATGGGGAAATGATAACAATACAACATACTCCAATATGACTGGGGCAACACAATCTGTAGCAGGAAAGGCAGGACTAGTGCCAGCACCGGGAGTAGGGTCACAGGATAAGTTTTTGAGGGGTGATGGAACGTGGCAGTCACCGCCAACAGGGACAACTGTAGAAGAAGCAACAGATTCCGATATTGATAAAATAATCGCAGGAACATTTGCGTAGAGGGGAGGTGGGGATATATGAAGGTAATCACAACAAACCTTCTGAATCGGTTTTATAAAAATGGTGTGAAACCAATTAAAGACGCATTAGCACAAAAATTGGATACATCGAAGGTGATAAGCAACCTGACTACTACAGTTGCAGGGTATGCACTAGATGCAAGGCAGGGGAAGGCGTTGGACGAGAAAATTAGTGAGCTAAAGAGCAAAACAAATTTTGAAATGGTTAAATTTACAAATGGATACATAAAGAAATATGAAAATGGTTTTTTTGAATCATTTGGGAAGGTAACTATTAAGAATCAAGACTTTTCATTCGTTCAGATTGGAACAACAGGATTATATCACGCAAAATATACGAATTTAGCATTTGGAATAACAGCAACAGAAGTGTTGAATATCCAAACAAGTGCGATGAATAACGGTATAGTTTGGGCGGCGCGCCCATCCGTAAGTGTGAGTAAACAGGCTATCGATGGCTATATTGTTCAACTTGGATCAGATAAGCAAAAGACTACATGCATTGATGTATACGTAGCAGGTAAGTGGAAGTAGAAATAAAAGGAAAAGGAGACTAAAACAATATGGATAAAATGATTTTAACAGACAAAACAGAGATTACAATTAAAGAAGGAGCAAGCCTTAATGCTATTACGGCTGTGGTAGAGCAATTTAAAGATTTAGACCCGATTGCATCTGCTATTTTAAAAGAGGGAAATCTGGATGCAGTACAATTTAAGTCAGAGGAAAATATAACTGGAAATTACACCGACATGAGATTAGAATATCCATTATTTCAGGTTAATGTTGTGAATGAAAAAGTGGAGGCAACATTCGCAATCCGTGAAAAAACAGAGGAAGAAAAGAGACTAGATGCCCTTGAGAAAGAACAAAGCGTACAGGATGGAGCAATTATGGAGATGGCAGGGATGATAGGAGGTGAAGCATAATGGTGTTGTTTTATGTTATGAAAATAAAAGATGGAACGATCACAATTGAGGATGTACCAAAAAGATGGAAAGAGGCAGTGCAAAAGATGATAGGTCAATAATGGAGTTGAATGGCATGGAGATCAGAGCAGGACCATAATGGTCTTTTTATTTTGCAATAAATATTTGGAGGGAAATATGAATGAAACAGAAGTAGAAGTAACTCTTGCGGATCATATGAATGAAATCGGGTCTTTAAAACATCGAATGAATGATGTGGAAAAGATTGTGGATTCGGTACACCAACTCGCAAATGAGATGGTTGGTCTTACGAAAGAGATGCATCACACAAACAAAGCAATCGAAAGATTGAATGAAGACGTAGCAGAATTAAAAAGAAAGCCGGCACAGCGTTGGGAATTGGTAATTACGACAATTATCTCGGCGTTAGCTGGCTATTTAATTTCAATGATTTTTTAGGAGGAAATGAAAAATGACAAGAAAGATTAACTGGGAAGTACGATTAAAAAACAAGCAGTTTTGGCTTGCAATTATTCCGGCGGTACTGCTATTAGTACAAGCAGTAGCAGCAGTATTTGGGTACACATTAGATTTAAACGAACTTGGGAATAGGTTGATTGTGGTTTTAAATGCAGTATTTACAGTGCTTGTAATCTTAGGTGTTGTAACTGATCATACAACAAGAGGGATGAAAGACAGCACACAGGCACTTACATATACAGAACCTAAATAATTCAAGTATAAAGCGATAAAAATTTGAATTTTGCAAAAGGAAATCATCAATATGTAAAGAAAATGTGTTTATTTCCATCTTTTAGTTGAAAAATGAGGTATGTATTTGTTATAATATAAGAAAAATAATAACAACATTTATTCAAAAGAAGGGAGTGGGATTGTCATGGCAACAAAAAGTATCTTAAAGACAATCAATATAAGAGATAATAAAACTGCCCGCAATTTCATAGAAGCATTTGAAAAATCGAAAAATGCCCCGAAAGAAGATGTGGAATATACGAGAAAATGTACAGAAATTACAGGAGATAAAATCAAAGAGTTCTTTGATATGTAGAAAGATGTCAGAGTTTAAGCAGTTTAATTTGAGTAGTATACTGGAACAATTGGGAGAGGAGAGAACAAAAAAGATACTCTCCTCTTTTGTTTGTCCTTTAAATGAAGATGTACAAGATTTTTGCAGAACAAAAGCGATTGAATTTTCTAAGAGAGGATTTGCTCAAACTTATCTGATATATTGGCAAGAAGGAGCTGAAAAAGAGTTTATAGGATATTACACAATAGCCATGAAGCATTTTTCGGTAAATAAAAAACAGTTGAGTAATAAATTATTTTCAAGAGTGAGACAACACGGTACATATGACGTTTCAACAGGAGAGTATATTATATCAGCGCCACTTATTGCTCAGCTCGGAAAGAATTTTGATAAGGGAAATGATACTTTAATTTCAGGCAGTGAGATTCTTCAAATGTCGATTGATCGGATACGAAATATACAGCGTGAAATTGGCGGAAAATTTTTTTACTTGGAATGTGAAGAGAAAGAAAAGTTGATACAATTTTATGAAAAGAATAATTTCGTACCATTTGGGAAAAGAAAACTAGATAAAGATGAAACAAATTTGGAAGGGACATATCTAATGCAATTGTTACAGTATCGGGAAAAATAATTTTTGAGAGCTTTGGGATGGGCTCTCTTTTTTTGCGGAAAGAAAGGGGATTTTATTATGGGAACATATAACGTACACGCTGGGCATTGTCCACAGGGAAAAGGAGCAAGTGGAGCAGTTGGCATTTTACAGGAATCTGTGGAAGATAGAATCGTAAAAAACGAAGTTATCCGTCTGTTAAGAGCAGAGGGGAATACAGTCTACGACTGCACCTGCGACGAAAATACCACCGCAAGTGGGTGCTTAAGCAAAGTTGTAGCGAAATGCAACCAACACAGCGTAGATTTGGATATCAGCATCCACCTAAATAGTGGACGAAATGATTACGGCGGAGATGGAAGCACCGGAGGAGTAGAGGTGTGGAACTACGATACCGGAACACAGGAAATCTCGAATAGAATCTGCGAAGCGATTGCAGCAGAATTAGGCATCCATAATCGGAGAACAAAATACAGTAAAAGTCTTTATGTGCTTGCGAATACAAAGTCAAGGGCACTTTTGATTGAGTGCTGCTTTGTTGATGATGCAGACGACGCAAAAGTGTGGGATGCAAAACGCTGCGCAAAAGCAATCGTGGAAGGAATCTTAAACAAAAAAATCAGTACAACAGGAGGTAGCACAGTGAGTACAGTAAGAAGAATTGGACCGGGGTCAGCGCATTTGAATGCAGATTGCCCTATTTACGACAAGACATGGAAAAATGTAATCATCAATGCCAAGCAGGGAGATCACATTACCGTACTTGATTCGGGTACAGAAGGTGTAAAGGTAAGACACAACAGCACAGTCGGATACATGCATTGCAAGTATGTTATGCCGGACATTAAAAAAGGAGATAAGCTTAAGCTTGTAGAGGATATAACCGTCACAATCAAAAAAGGTACTCAATTAGTATCGCAAGACGGCGGTTATATGGGTAATATCGTAAACGGCAACTTTATTATCAATTCAAAATCAGTCGAGAAAATCTAAATAACACAGCCCCATCTCCGAAGAGGTGGGGCGAAAATATTGTATCATCTTACAAAACTTAATAAAATATAATAAAACGGTTTACAACACGTTTACAACAAAAATGCCTGCAAACGGCGTATTTATGTAAAATTATTTTACATAGATTTAACATTACTTGCGTTTTAGATTTAACAGAGGTTCGATATGATATGACCTGTGAAGAAGTTAAGGAATAAAAAATCTTTTACTGAAAAAGGAGAAATGTAAAAATGAAAATGAAAAAGTTTTTAGCGTTAACAGCAACAGTAGCAATGGTAGCCTCAATGGCAGTTGGATGTGGAAACTCAGGTAATTCAGATAAAACAGATGGAAAAGCAGAGACAGAATTTGATGCGGCAAATGATATCTCAGTTGTTTCAAGAGAAGATGGTTCGGGAACAAGAGGTGCTTTTATCGAGTTGTTCGGAATTGAAGAAAAAGACGCTTCAGGAGAAAAAGTAGATAACACAACAGAGGAGGCTAACATTACAAATAGTACATCCGTTATGTTATCAACAGTGGCGGACAATGAGTATGCAATCGGATATGTTTCACTTGGTTCTTTAAATGACACTGTAAAAGCATTGAAAGTAGATGGGGCAGAGCCGACAGAAGAAAACATCAAATCTGGCGAATACAAAGTGGCAAGACCGTTTAATATCGCAACAAAAGGTGATGTAAGCGAGGTGGCTCAGGACTTTATCAATTTTATCTTGAGCACGGAAGGTCAGGCAGTTGTGTCAGAAAGCGGATATATTGCTTTGGATAACGTTCAGGCATATGCAGGAAGCAAATCGGCAGGTAAAGTATCCATCGCAGGTTCATCTTCTATCACGCCGGTTATGGAAAAATTAAAAGAAGCATATTTAAAAGTAAATCCATCAGCAGAGATTGAAATTCAGGAAAGTGATTCTACAACAGGTATGACATCTGTAGCAGACGGTATCTGCGACATCGGAATGGCATCCAGAGAAGTGAAAGAGGAAGAGCTTGCAAAAGGCTTGAAAGCAACTGTAATCGCAACAGATGGTATCGCAGTGATTGTCAACAAAGCAAACACATTGGATGACATTACAAGTGATCAGGTAAAATCAATCTATGTTGGTGATGCACTTTCATGGGATGAAATTATAAAATAAGTAGAGGAAACGAAAGACGATGAAAAAAGCATGGAACGAAAAATTCATGCAGGGAGTGTTCTTCATTGCCGCCTGTGCTTCGGTGCTGGCGGTAGCTCTCATTTGTGTATTTTTATTTGCAAATGGGATTCCTGCGATGAAAGAAATCGGATTTTTACAATTTTTAAGTGGTGAGCGTTGGAGACCTTCCAATGATATCTATGGAATCTTCCCGATGATTGTGGGAAGCATTTATGTGACTGCTGGAGCAATTCTTTTTGGAGTGCCGATTGGAATTTTGACATCGATATTCATGGCAAAATATTGCCCGAAGAAAATTTATCCGGTATTAAAAGGTGCGACAGAGCTTTTAGCGGGAATTCCATCTGTAGTATATGGATTTTTCGGACTGGTTGTGATGGTTCCGATGATTCGAGAACTTGGTATGACATTGAAGCGTGCGGGAATCGTAAAAACAGCAGGAGATGGAAACAGTATGCTGACAGCATCTATCTTGCTTGGAATGATGATTTTGCCAACCATCATCGGTGTGACAGAATCTGCAATCAGAAGTGTTCCGAATCAGTATTATGAAGGAGCGCTTGCACTTGGAGCAACGCATGAAAGAAGTATTTTTGCGGTCGTTCTTCCGGCGGCAAAATCAGGCGTGGTAGCCGGAATCGTACTTGGAATCGGGCGTGCGATCGGAGAGACAATGGCTGTCATCATGGTTGCAGGAAATCAGGCGAGAATGCCGGTAAGTATTATGAAGGGTGTGCGTACAATGACTGCGAACATTGTCATTGAGATGGGGTACGCAACCGGACTGCACAGAGAGGCATTGATTGCGACAGCAGTTGTACTGTTTGTATTTATCCTGATTATTAATCTTTCTGTATCATTGTTAAATAGGAGGGGACACCGTGACTAGAAGTATAGGAGAAAAACTGCGTTCTTATAAAAGAACACCGGGATCATTTATTTTGATGCTCCTCGTGATGCTCTCTGCAATCATAACATTTGCAGTGTTATTATTTTTAATTGCATATATTTTGATCAACGGAATCCCGCATATTAAGCCGGAATTGTTTGCGTTGAAATACACAAGTGAAAATGGATCGCTGTTCCCTGCTTTGATCAATACGATTATTATGACGGCGTTGTCTTTGATCATTGCAGTTCCGTTTGGAATTTTCTCTGCAATTTTTCTTGTGGAATATGCCAAACGAGGAAATAAATTTATCAATGTTATCCGTATTACGACGGAGACATTGTCTGGAATTCCATCGATTGTATATGGACTTTTTGGAATGTTGTTTTTTGTTACAACATTAAAATGGGGGTACTCTTTGCTGGCGGGAGCGTTTACATTGTCGATCATGATTCTTCCGCTCATCATGCGTACTACAGAAGAGGCATTAAAAGCAGTTCCCGACAGTTATCGGGAAGGAAGTTTTGGACTTGGAGCGGGTAAACTTCGAACAGTGTTTCGAATTGTGCTTCCATCGGCAGTGCCTGGAATTTTAGCAGGTGTTATTCTTGCGGTTGGAAGAATTGTCGGTGAGACGGCAGCATTGATTTATACAGCCGGAACAGTTGCAGATATCCCGGATGGAGTGATGGGATCAGGAAGAACGCTGGCGGTTCATATGTACAGTATGTCAAGAGAAGGGCTTCATATGGATCAGGCGTATGCAACAGCAGTAGTACTGCTTGTACTTGTGATCGGAATTAACTGGCTGTCAGGATTTATAGCGAAAAAGATAACGAAAGGAAACGGAAATGGCGAAAATTAGTATCAAAAATCTGGATCTTTATTACAGTGATTTTAAAGCACTGAAAAATGTGAATTTAGATATAGAGGCAAATAAAATTACGGCGTTTATCGGGCCGAGCGGATGTGGAAAATCAACACTCTTAAAATCGTTGAACCGCATGAACGACCTTGTGGAAGGATGTAAGATTGAAGGGGAAATCTTACTGGACAATCAAAATATTTATAAAAGTATGGACGTAAATCTTTTGAGAAAACGTGTTGGAATGGTATTTCAAAAACCAAATCCGTTTCCGATGAGTATTTATGACAACATTGCATTTGGGCCGAGAACACATGGAATTCGCTCCAAAGCAAAACTGGATGATATTGTAGAAAAATCATTGCGAGATGCGGCAATCTGGGAGGAGACAAAGGATAGATTGAAAAAGAGCGCTCTTGGTATGTCTGGTGGACAGCAGCAGAGATTGTGTATTGCGCGTGCGCTGGCGGTACAACCGGAAGTGCTTTTGATGGACGAGCCTACGTCGGCTCTTGACCCGATTTCTACCTCGAAGATAGAAGACCTTGCGATGGAATTGAAAAAAGATTATACTATTGTTATGGTTACACATAATATGCAGCAGGCTGTTCGTGTGTCTGATAATACTGCCTTTTTCCTTTTGGGAGAAGTGATTGAATATAATGAGACAGAGAAGTTGTTCTCAATTCCGTCGGATAAACGGACAGAAGATTATATTACAGGGAGGTTCGGATAGTATGAGAAATAAGTTTGACATGCAGTTAGAAAATTTAAGTGCCCAGTTAATTAATATGGGAAGTCTCTGCGAAAAAGCGATTGCAAATGTGGCAAAAGCAATTCAAAAAGGAGACTTAGAGCTTGCGAAACTTGTAATGAAAGAAGACGAAGAAATTGATCAGATGGAAAAAGACATTGAAAGATTGTGTTTGAAGCTTTTGCTGCAGCAGCAGCCTGTAGCCCGTGATCTGCGTCAGATTTCCGCAGCCTTAAAGATGATCACGGATATGGAGCGTATCGGGGACCAGACTTCTGATATTGCAGATATTATTATCGGAGCAGGCATGTCTGAGGCAAGGGAGATTCCTGTTATCGGAAAGATGGCGGAAGCTACAAGTAAGATGGTGAATGACAGTGTCCTTGCATATGTGAATAAAGATTTGGAACTTGCGAGAAAAGTAATGCTTGCAGATGATGAGGTAGATAAATTGTTTGACCAGACAAAGCAAAAGCTGGTAAAATTAATTGCTGAGGATCATGGAAATCAGGGAGAAAAGGCAATCGATCTGATTATGATCACAAAATATTTGGAGCGTATCGGAGACCATGCGACAAATATTGCGGAATGGGTAGAATTTTCTATCACAGGTGTACACAAAGGAATGACAACTGTATAGGAAAAGATAAAGGAGAATCAAGGGATGATATATTGTGTAGAAGACGATGGAAATATTCGGGAACTGGTAGTATACACATTGAACACGACGGGGATGGAAGCCCGTGGGTTTGAAGATGGAAAATCCTTTATGGAAGCTTTGGCGTTTGAGACGCCAGAGCTTATTTTGCTTGATATCATGCTTCCGGGTGAAGATGGACTATCATTGTTAAAGAAACTTAAGAATTCGGCAAAGACAAAGGAAATACCGGTCATTATGGTGACAGCAAAAGGGGCAGAGTACGACAAAGTAGTAGGGCTTGATGGCGGAGCGGATGACTATGTGACAAAACCGTTTGGAATGATGGAGTTGGTATCGCGGATCAAGGCAGTACTTCGAAGAACCAAAAAAGAGAAGGAAGAGGGACAGTATTCGGTCGGCAATCTTTCCATGGATTTGAAAAAGCATGTAGTGTTTGTCGATGGAAAACAGGTGACTCTTACGTTGAAAGAATTTGAATTGCTCGGTCGCCTTGTGCAGAACCACAATATTGTGTTGACAAGAGATCGTTTATTAGAGGAAGTATGGGGATATGATTTTGACGGAGAGACACGTACAGTGGATGTTCATGTGCGGACACTCAGACAGAAACTAGGAAGCGCCGGTGATATGATTCAGACTGTGCGGGGAGTCGGCTACAGGTTAGGAGAGATCAATGAGAGTTAAAATACAAAAAAGTATGCTTTTGGTACTTTGCATTACACTTCTTACAACCTTTTCGCTTTTGATTGCGGCTACATATTTTCAGTCTCTGAATAATATGAAAGCAGAGCTAAAGCAGGAGGCCGTATATATTCAGACGGCAATCAATATATCCGGGACAAAGTATCTGGAAGATATGGATGCGGCACAGGTGAAGACGAGGCTGACAGTGATTGATGAGAATGGTACTGTTTTATATGATTCAAAAGAAGATGATTTTACATTTGAAAATCACAAAGAGCGAAAAGAAGTCAAGGATGCATTTGCGAACGGTTGGGGGGAAGATTTGAGAAAGTCGAATACCTTAGGAGAGCAGACATATTACTATGCACTAACCTTGAATGATGGAAATATCCTGAGAGTTGCAAAAACAGTAGATAATGTGCAGCCGGCAATTATGGATATGCTGCCTTATATGGCGGTGATTGCGGTTGGAATGTTTTGCTTTGCCTATTTTCTTGCAAAATGGCAGACGTCGAGATTGATACGCCCGATTAATAATCTGAATTTGGAAGAACCGCTTGAGAACAATGTATATGAAGAATTGAAACCCTTGTTGTTAAGCATTGACAAACAGAACAAAGAAAAAGAGGCTGTGGCAAACATGCGAAAGGAATTTTCCGCAAATGTTTCTCATGAATTGAAGACACCGCTTACTTCTATTTCCGGATATGCTGAGATTATGAAGAGCGGACTTGTGAAACCGGATGATATGATTGGATTTTCTGAGCGGATTTATAATGAGGCAAGTCGTCTGATTACCTTGATTGAAGATATTATTAAGTTGTCTAAGTTGGATGAGGGAAATGTTGAAATTGAGCAGGAGGATGTGGATTTATTCGGATTGGCGCGGGAAATTTGCAGCAGACTGGCACCGCAGGCAGAGAAGAAGAAAGTGCATCTGGAAGTGATTGGAGAAACTGTGATTTATCATGGTGTAAAAAGAATTTTGGATGAGATGATCTACAACGTCTGTGAAAATGCGATCAAGTATAATGTGTCAGGCGGTGAAGTGAAAATCTGGGTGGGCAATACACTCAAAGGACCGAAAGTGATTGTTCAGGATACCGGGATTGGAATACCGGAAGACCAGAAAGAACGTATTTTCGAGCGCTTTTACCGTGTGGATAAAAGTCATTCAAAAGAGACCGGAGGAACCGGTCTCGGACTTTCGATTGTGAAGCACGGTGCGATTTTGCACAATGCAGAGATTACAGTGAACAGTAAAGTTGGAGAAGGAACAAGAATGGAGATTTTGTTTGAACAGGATAAATCTTCAGACTAGCAGGAGGAAGTCTGAGATCTATAGTGGATACCAAACTCCATCGATTCCAATTGCATCTATCTGCGTCCAATCGCAGCGGTTCGAGAAGCCATAAATCCAACGGAATCCTTCAAAGGAATCATCTTGAACTGCCTCACGACTGGAATGATTTATTCCAACTTTCTTTTCTGTTGATGATTTTCCTGTCAAAACGTCTTCTTTACCATTCTTATAGCGGAAAGTAATCTGGACGTCCCCGGGATCTTCAGGAAAATTGGTATCTGTATCTCCTTCTGCCCATATTGTGATTCCAAGTGGAGAGTATTCTAATTTTGTATACATTTCAGATTTTCCTAAAGCTATAGATTTTGGTTCTATCGTCTTTTTTAGTGAAACGGTGAGATATTGTGTGGATTTTGGAATGTTGATACGGATATTCTCCTGTTCCCCGTTTATGTCCAGCCAGTAATAAGCTTCTTTTTCATTTGACAGATCAGTATAATAACACATGCTTGCCGCTTTTGAGGCAACCGGACCTGGCAGCTGCTTCAGTTCTTTTTCTGCTTCTTTTGTCAGTGCTTCCAGTTTTATCAGTATACGTCCGATATTACCATCATATGCCATGTCTACAAGGGAGAGAGAATAATCATCTGTCGAAATTTTTTGGTCTGAAGTAAGGACTTCTTTTTCGTTTAGACCAAACATTTTTTTTATAGACCATCCAAGTTCCTCAGATGCCACCGCATATGCACCGCCACCCAATATTGCTGCCAAGACGAAACCAGCCGCCAGTCGTTTCATAGTCCGTAAAAATCGAACCTGCTTTTGCTGCTTCATATTCTGGTGAACTTTTTTGAGTGTCATATTTCGAATTTTCTCTTCGTCACAGTTGACAGAATCAGACTTTATGTCTGTAAGCAATACATCTTTTGAATCCAAATGTCCAAATAATTCATACAGATTTACTTTTTTCATGAGTCACTCCTCCTTCTTTGAATTTTGTGATTAGTTTATCGCGCCCTCGGTATAATTTGGATTTCACAGTAGATATGGGTAACTGCATTGTATTGGCGATTTCATTCAGTTTAAATCCGTAAAAATAATATGCCAACATCAGATGTTGTTCAACGGCATTAAGCTCATTTAGCAGTTCCCGAATTTTTTCGATTTGTTCTTTTTCACCGAAATATTCATCCACACAGATAAAATCCAATACACTCTCTTCTTCAAGAACAATCTGTTTATGTTTTTCTCGTAAGCGGTTTCGTGTTTGATTTCTGGCAATCTGTGCTAAATATGGTTTCAAAGTATTGTGATTTTCAAATGACTGCTGTGATTTCCATAAGGAAAAAAATACGTCAGAAACAATTTCTTCCATATCTTCCTTTTCTAAACAGTCACAGGAAATCCCTTTTACAATCGTATAAACATATCCGGTATATTGTTTCATAAGGTTTTCCAATGTTTTTTCATCCAATACCAGTTTTTTCATCTTATTGAAATCCCCCCTTTCACTTACCTATACACAAAATCAAAGGAAAAAGTTTCATTAAAAAAGAAATATTTTTAATAAATTTGTTGGAATATACAAAAAATCCGAGGAGAATTCACGTGTTAGAGGATTCTCTTCGGATTTTTGAAAATAAAGTCAAAAGTAATTATGCTTCTACAAATACTTCTTTACCCATTCCGCAGATTGGACATACCCAATCTTCCGGGATATCTTCAAAAGCTGTTCCAGGAGCGATTCCGTTATCTGGATCACCAACTTCTGGATCGTATTCATAGCCACATGGTTCGCAAATATATTTCTTCATAGTAATACCTCCTTATAAATAACATGATAGATCAGTTACTATCATAATCTTTTTGACAAAATTTATTCTAGCAGAATTTTTGATAAATGTCTAGATAAAAATAGTAATCTTTCCTATTTTGTGCAATTTGCATAGATGTTATGTCTGAAAAGTTTGTGCATATATTAATAAAAAGAGAGAGTGGGTGTTTGGATGAAGAGAAAAATTCTGATGTCTGTATTGGTTTGCTTGTTTATTTTAGGAACGTGTATGGGTGCGGTGAGAGAAATATCTGTAAGCAACACAGTCAACGGCAGAGAATTGCCGATTTATTCTGTGGAGACAGAAGCAAAGCAGGTGGCGCTTTCCTTTGATGCAACATGGGGAAATGAATATATGAAGCAGATTTTGGATGTGCTGGATAAATATGATGTGAAGGCAACGTTTTTTCTTACAGGAAACTGGGTAGGGAAATATCCGGAAGATGTAAAACAGATTCAGCTTGCAAGGCACGATATCGGAAATCATAGTGAGAATCACAAAGCGATGAGCCAGCTCTCAAAGGAAGCTTGCAAAGAAGAGATTGTATCTGTACACGAAAAAGTAAAAGCTTTGACGGGGATAGAGATGAAATTGTTTCGAGTTCCTTATGGAGATTATGATGATCAAGTGATCAGGACAGCAAAAGCTTGTGGATACGAAGTGATACAGTGGTCGATTGATTCTCAGGATTGGAAGGATTATGGGAAGGAAAGCATTGTAAAAACTATTTTAAAAAATAAAGAATTAAAAAGTGGGGCGATTATTTTGATGCATAGTGGAGCAAAATATACAAAAGATGCTTTGGAATCTGTGATTTTGGGGCTTCGAGAACAAGGATATGAATTGGTTCCGGTGTCAGAACTAATTTATAAAGAAAATTATCATTTGGATGTGACCGGAAGACAGATAAAAAATAAATGAGAAATTAAGACTGATAAAATCATTTTAGAAGTAATTGACAAACGTAAAGCAGGTCGATATAATTATAAGAAACAAGGGCGTTTTCCGTGGAGTGAGAACGTCCATTTTTATTTCAGGATTTGGAGGGATATCAGTGAGAAACTATACAAAAAGAGACATATACAGACTTGTAGAAGAAGAGGATGTGGGCTTTATCCGGCTTCAATTTACAGATATATATGGAATGATGAAAAATATAGCAATCACGACAAACCAGCTGGAAAAAGCGCTGGATAACCGATGTGTGTTTGACGGTTCTTCCATCGAGGGATTTGCAAAGGATGAGGACTCGGATATGTATCTGTATCCGGATTTGAATACATTTGAGATTTTTCCGTGGAGACCACAGCAGGGAAAGGTTGCGAGACTCATTTGTGATGTGTATCGTCAGGACGGAACCCCTTTTGAGAATGATCCGCGGCATATTCTAAAAAAGACGGTTGAGAAAGCAAAATCTATGGGATATCAACTACAAGTAAGCCCGAAGTGTGAGTTCTTTTTGTTTCATACAGATGATCATGGACTCCCGACAACCGTATCCCATGAAAATGCAGGATATTTTGATTTGGGACCTCTGGATTTCGGGGAGAATGCAAGACGTGATATGGTCCTGACATTGGAGGATATGGGATTTGAGATCGAGACCTCTCATCATGAAGCGGCTGCGGCACAACATGAGATTGATTTTCGATATGATGAGACATTGGCTGCCGCCGATAAGATGATGACATTTAAACTTGTGGTAAAGACGATTGCAAAACGGCACGGACTGCATGCAACATTTATGCCGAAACCAAAATCAGGAGAAAATGGTTCGGGTATGCATCTGAATATGTCTCTGACAAAAGACGGAGTGAATCTGTTCGCTGATGAGAACGGTGAGAATGGACTGAGTCAGGAAGCAAGTTATTTCATAGGAGGAATTATGGCGCATATTCAGGCGATTACACTGATCACCAATCCGATTGTAAATTCTTATAAAAGACTCGTGACAAGAAGAAAACCGGTATTTCGGATTCCGGCAGAGCGCGGGGAGAAAACGAGAGTTGAGTTGCGAAGTCCAGATCCATCTGCCAATCCATATCTCGCATTTGCAGTGTGTCTCGCGGCTGGATTAGAAGGAATTGAAAAGAAGATCCTTCCGCCAGAACACATGGAAAAATATAATGAGTTACTTCCGGGAAGTCTCCTGGAAGCAGTCAGAGCTTTTGAAGAGGATACATTTGTTCAAAATGTTTTGGGAGAAGATCTATCAGCCAAATATGTGATGGCAAAGAAAAATGAATACCAGCAGTTCCGAGAGTATGTGACAGGCTGGGAACTGGAAAAATATTTGCACAAGATTTGAGTCTTTCTGTAATGAATAACCCGTTGAGCCGAAGGAGGTAAGTATGAGTAAAATTATTGTTGTGTTTCCCAAAAAGGATACAGCAACGAATATTCGTAATATCTTAGTGCGAAATGGTCTGGCGGTTACAGGAATCGGGACGACAGGAGCCCAGGCAATACAAAGTGCGGAGACGTTGGATGAAGGAATTGTGATTTGCGGTTATAAGATGCTGGATATGATGTATACGGAATTGCGGGAATATCTGCCGGATACATTTGAGATGCTTGTGATCGCATCTCCGGATAAATGGGGAGATGGGATTGTAAACGGCGTGGTAGGACTTACGATGCCGCTGAAGGTGCATGATTTGCTCAGCACGCTGAACATGATGCTGCAGGCGATAGAAAGGCGGAGAAAGAAGAGGAATGCGAAGCCGAAAGCCCGCAGCGAGAAAGAACAGGCGTTACTGAGAGAAGCGAAAGTATTACTGATGAACCGTAACAATATGACTGAGGACGAGGCTCATCATTATTTGCAAAAATGTAGTATGGACAGTGGAACAAATATGGTAGAGACGGCACAGATGGTACTAAGTGTTATGTCAGGATAAGAGAATTAGGAGAAATGAAATGAAATTTACGAAAATGCAAGGTTTGGGAAACGATTACGTATATGTGAATTGTTTTAAAGAGACTATTGAAAATCCGCCAGAGATGGCGAAAAAGGTAAGCAACCGGAATTTTGGAATCGGTTCGGACGGATTGATCATGATTAATCCGTCTGATGTGGCTGATTTTGAGATGGAGATGTACAACGCGGATGGTTCGAGAAGTGAGATGTGTGGGAACGGAATCCGCTGTGTTGGAAAGTATGTGTATGATTACGGTCTGACAGAGAAAGAGCATATCTCTGTTGAGACACTTGCCGGAATCAAATATTTAGATTTGACAGTGGAAGATGGAAAAGTGAAACTTGTAAAAGTAGATATGGGAAATCCAGAGCTTGTGCCGGCAAATATTCCGATTGTGGCGGATGGGGACCGTGTGATTGATGAGCCTATCAACGTGAATGGAACGGAGTATCGTATGACCGGAGTCTCAATGGGAAATCCTCATGCGGTCGTCTATGTAGAAGATGTGAAAGGACTTGATATTGAGAAAATCGGTCCGGCATTTGAGAATCATGAGCGTTTTCCGAATCGTGTGAATACAGAATTTGTGAAAGTGCTTGATCAAAATACAGTTGAGATGCGTGTGTGGGAACGTGGGTCGGGAGAGACGATGGCCTGCGGCACGGGAGCGTGTGCAGTCGCAGTCGCATGTATTCTAAATGGACTTACAGAAGATAAAGTGACAGTAAAATTACTTGGAGGGGATTTACAAATCGAATGGGATAAAGAGGCGGACAAGGTATATATGACCGGTCCGGCTGAAGTTTCATTTGACGGAGAAATAAACCTATAAACGGAGGGAAAAGAATATGTTTAAAATAAATGACAACTATTTGAAACTGCCGGGAAGCTATCTGTTTTCGACAATTGCAAAGAAAGTGGCTGCCTACACACAGGCAAATCCGCAACAGTCAATCATCCGGCTTGGAATCGGCGATGTGACACAACCGCTTGCTCCTGCGATTATTGATGCACTTCATGCGGCGGTAGACGAGATGGGAGTGTCGGAGACATTTCATGGCTATGCGCCGGATTTGGGATATGAATTTTTAAGAAGTGCAATCGCAAAAAATGACTATGTCCAAAGAGGCTGCGACATCTCAGCGGATGAGATTTTTATTTCGGATGGTGCAAAATGCGATTCTGGAAATATTCAGGAGATTTTCAGCAAGGACAATAAAATTGCAGTATGTGATCCGGTTTACCCTGTGTATGTGGATACGAATGTCATGGCAGGGCGCACCGGAGTGTATGATGCAAAGACAGAGATGTGGAGCGATGTGATCTATATGCCATGTACTGCTGAAAATGGATTTGCACCGGAACTGCCAAAGGAGACACCGGATATCATCTATCTTTGTTTCCCGAATAACCCTACAGGTTCGACGATTACAAAAGAACAACTACAGGTGTGGGTTGATTATGCAAATAAAGTCGGAGCTGTCATCATATATGATGCGGCGTATGAGGCATACATTTCAGAAGAAGATGTGCCGCACAGTATCTATGAATGTGATGGGGCGAGAACTTGCGCAATCGAACTTCGCAGTTTTTCAAAAAATGCCGGATTTACGGGTGTCCGTCTTGGATTTACAGTCATTCCAAAAGAGTTGAAATGTGGAGATGTGACACTGCATTCACTGTGGGCGAGACGTCATGGTACAAAGTACAATGGGGCGCCGTATATTGTTCAGCGAGCAGGAGAAGCTGTGTATTCAGAGGTTGGAAAAGCGCAGCTGAAAGAGCAGGTAGCGTATTATATGAAAAATGCAAAGACGATTTCGAATGGTCTGAAGGAAGCGGGTTACACTGTATCAGGTGGAATCAATGCGCCATATATCTGGCTGAAAACACCTGATCAGATGACTTCATGGGAGTTCTTTGATTATCTGTTAGAGAATGCAGGAATTGTTGGAACACCTGGTTCTGGATTTGGCCCGAGCGGGGAAGGGTATTTCCGACTGACAGCGTTTGGAACATATGAAAATACAGTTGCAGCGATCCAGCGGATTCAGAAATTGTAATAAAACAAAGGAACGTGGGAAAATTTCTCACGTTCCTTAAAAAAGAATTATCTATTTAAAATTAATTTTGTCAATTCAACTGGCTCTACAATTTTTCCGTCTTTGTATACGCGCATGTTACCAGAAGCGATCTCATCGATTAGGATTACTTCGTCGTTGTTGTAACCAAATTCGAATTTGATATCCCATAAATCAAGACCGATTGATTTTAAATCATCAGCAACGATCTTTGTAATCTTTAATGTCTGTTCTTTCATGCTTTCGAACATCTCAGGTGTCATGATTCCCAAAGCTGCAAGACCTTCACTTGTAACAAGTGGATCGCCAAGAGCATCATTTTTGAATGTACATTCTACATATCCACCGTCTAATACAGTCCCGTCTTCCATGTACTCTCCATATCTGCGAATAAAGCTTCCTGTTGCAACAAGGCGGCAGATTACTTCAAGTCCGTGTCCGAATACAGTTGCTGGAAGTACTTCCATAGTAGCTTCTTCTACATTCGCACTTACATAGTGTGTTTTGATTCCGGCTTCTTTTAATAATTCAAAATAATGAACAGAAGTCTCTAAGTTTGCTTTTCCGATTCCTTCGATTGTTAAACCAACAGCGTTTTCGCCTGGATCAAATACTCCGTCTTTTCCAGTACAGTCATCTTTAAATTTTAATAATACATTTCCGTTGTCAAGGCTAAATACGTCTTTTGTTTTTCCTTCATAAATCTTTTTCATCTTAAAATATCCTTTCTGTGTTTGAATTAAGGGCTAGAATAAAAACCTTACCTTTATTTTTTATCACAAAATTGGAATTTGTACAATTTATTTTTGGTAAAGATTTCAAAAAAAGTGATTTTGTATAAAAAAATAAAAAAAACAGATTAAAAATTAGATACATCGTATCTGTAATTCTATGATATGTTCATTTGCATCTTCTGACTGATGGATGTCAACCCTAAGAATTTCAAGAACAGGATCGACAGGTGTCAATCCGTTTTTGGATGCATAGTCAAGCATTTTTGGTATATATGTGGCGTTTTGGTTGCAGCTTCCCTGATAGCAAAGTGAAAGATAATTACCGGCGGGAAGTGTGTCGTTTCCGTGCTCATCAATGATAAATACAGCCTGATAATCCTGAAAATGTTGTTTGCGCACATCGTTTAAAGCAAGAAGAGAGCCAATACGATTATTTCCGATGATATAAAGATTGTGTTCATCTTTATTTAACAGCTGCTTGATCAGAACGTCCATCTCCTCATCTGTCTGGTAACCGGACTGTATCATATGGCAATGTCTCGTATGGTGATAAGTCTGCTCTATGATGCCAAGAGGATGGCGCCTGACGTCTTTTAAAGTCTGAAGACGATTTTGAACATTTTCTCTCAGCGCATATAATTCTTCCAGTTTGTTATCAATTGCAGACAATTCCTGTTCAAACAGAGATTCGGTAGAGGTGATGCTGCGGTTATTCAGATAGTCTTTAATCTGTTCCATTGAAAAATCCAGATTTCGCAGGTCACGAATGACATTCAGACGCCAAATATCATGAAGGCTATATAGCCGGTAGTCATTTTCGCTGCGCTTGGGAGTCAAAATCCCAAGTTTTTCATAATAACGCAAAGAATCTGTTCCAATGTGATAAAGTTTTGCGATTTCCCCAATTTTAAAATATTTTTTCATAATGCATATCTCCTATTTATTCGCTGGCAGGTACAGAAGTTTCGTCTAAATTGAAATTTTGGACAAAATCAATCAATAGTGACGATACCATAACAGTTATTACAGAAAAAATGATTCGTTCAAAAGGAATGTAAGACAAAGACAATCCAAGTACCAGAAAATCCGTAAACAGATAGGATCTGGAAAGGCGCCAACGCGTCACTTTTGAAATTGTGAGTGCCAGCGCGTCATCACCACCACTTGAACCGCCTTGCCGAACGATCAGACCAACTCCGATTCCGACAAAAATACCTCCAAGCAAAGCGCAGGCAAGTGGATAAGGTGTCAGATCCGGAATGACCGGAGGGAATAATTCCCAAATTTCAAAAAACAAAGAGACGCTGAGCGTAGAGATAATGGAAATCTTGATAAATCTACCGCCCAAATATTTGAAGGCAAGCAGATAGCAGGAAATATCCAGTATCGGAGTGATAACAGAAGGAGAGATGCCAAACCAGTGATTGATAAGCAGCATCATGCCAAGCACGCCGCCTTCGGTAATTCCTGTCTGTTGATGAATATTGTAAATTCCAAAAGAACAAATGGCAGCGCCAAGTACGATCCATGTGATCTTTTTAAGAGTAAATCCGTCTGTGAACCGTTCCCAAATCGTTTTCATTATGAAATACCTCCTAGATTTGATAATCAAATAGTAAACCTTAGTATAGTGCCAAGGTCAAGGGATTTCTAGTGCGAATTGTAAGAAAAAACAAAAAAATAAAAAAAATTTAAAAAAGTGCTTGCAATTTTTTGAAATATATGTATAATAATATTTGTTCGCAAGAGAACACAGAACATTGCGGAATGGTGTAATGGTAGCACAGCAGACTCTGACTCTGTTAGTAGGGGTTCGAATCCCTTTTCCGTAGTTACAAAAAACGGAGTGTGGCTCAGCTTGGTAGAGCGCTACGTTCGGGACGTAGAGGTCGCGTGTTCGAATCACGTCACTCCGATTTTTTATTGGAATATTGTTTGGCGATAAGCTTTGAGATGAGATGGCAGAGATTATGTTATTTTATCTGAAAGCTTATTTTTTGTTGCGCAGGAAATCTTTAGTGCTTATTTTAGTAGAATACTATTGCTTAAATTCGGAAAAAAAGTTACTATATTTACTATAAGAAAAGAGAATATAGAAAAGAAAGAGAGAACGCGCATGAAAAAAGTAGAAAAAAGAAACTTTCAAAGTGTAAAAACAAAGCCGGGGTATGTCCGTACGGCGTTGCCTTTATTGTTGTTGGTTGTTTTTGCGATTATGGGATTGGTAATCGTGGAGATGATTATGGAAAAAGATTCTTACAAACCAGGAAAGATTACGGGTACTCATTACGAAAGTGAGATGCTGGGTATTTCTTTTGACGCGCCGGAAGGATTTGAGATGTCTTCTCAGGATCAGATTGATGAGCAATTGAAATCAAGTGTTTCTTTTGCTAATGTAATGAAAAGTACAAGTGGAAGACGCATGGAGATGGCAGCGATATCGGAAAAAGGAACATCTGTCAGTGTGATTACATGGAACATGGAAGGTGACGATATGTCGGCAGAACAATATGTGGAGTCCAGTAAAAAGACGGTTATGCAGCAATATGAGACGAAAGTAAAATTTACAAATGACGGAGAGATATTTTCAAAAAAAATTGCAGGTGAGACATACGAATGTCTGAAACTTGATTTTACATCGGATGACACAAAGCGATGCAGTGAGTCGTATGTCCGTATGGTAGATGGATATGCGGTGCTGATCGGTATTGCGTATGGACCTGAGAATACAGCGGAGCGAGATGCTGTTTTAGAGGCTGTAAAAGCATTGTAAAAAGAGAGGGGAAAAGATGTTTGGAGAAGTGATCAGACTATGGGAAAACGGAGAATATTCGTATCCGCTTGCATGTGGATTTGTACCGAATCTGGTGAGTTATATTCATGAAGATGAAAAAATCAGACCTTGCATGATCATCGTTCCGGGCGGTGGGTATCGATTTGTCTCGCAGCGGGAAGGTGAGATTGTGGCAAGAACGTTTTATGATAAGGGATATAACACGTTTGTGCTGACGTATACGACTGATTTGACGATGACAGAACCGTTAAAGGAGCAGCCGATGAAAGATTTGGCGCGTGCCATCCGCAAGATCAGGCAGGGAGCGGAACGATATCAGATAGATCCGGAAAAAGTTATTTTGTGTGGATTTTCGGCAGGTGGTCATCTTTGCGCAAGCGTGTGTGTACACTATGAAGATATTCAGGATGAGCACAGAGTGTATAAACATTTCTCGTGCAGACCGGACGCGGTAATTTTATCCTATCCGGTTATTACTTCCGGAGTATATGCGCATAGAGGTTCGTTTGAAGCGTTATACGGAAAAGAGCCTTCTGAAAAAGAGATGGAATATATGTCGCTGGAAAAACATGTGACAGAGAAAATGCCGCCTTGCTTTGTGTGGCACACGGTAGATGATCAGACCGTGCCGGTGGAGAACAGCCACTTGTTTGCAAGAGCCTGTAAAGATCAGGGCGTTTTGTATGCGTTCCACATATTTTCACATGGAAAGCATGGCTTGTCACTTGCCAATGAACAGTGGGCGAGCAGAGAATGCGGAGGCGCATATACAAAAGAGCAGATGCAGCTTTTAGTAAAAAGTATCGAAAATGGAACGATTACATTGCCGAAAGAGGCAGAAGAAAAAGTTTATGAAGAAGTCACAAAGGTTCGACCGAAAGATGAACCGAATGAGGAAGTGTCTATTTGGCCGGAGCTTGCCGACCGTTGGGTGAAAGCAATTTTGGTAAACGTTAAGAGGAATGTCCGATAAAGGAGGAGCCTGATGAGAAGACGAAGATGTAGCTTATGCGGCGGAAAACTGGTAAACAATAAATGCGTGGAGTGTGGTCTGGACAATTCAAAAAGTGATACATCTTACAGAGTGAATGAAAGCAAATGCACTCATGAGCCTTTGACGCATGTACATCATGAGGCGGAGAAAGTTTCGAAAGCCCATACTGTGAAGAAGGTGCCGGCAAAACAATTTCAGAAGGGCAAACATACGGTTAAGATTTTCGTTGTCATAGGGATTCTGATATTTGTAATCACTGGATTTGCCCAGATTGCTCAAAAGATACAAATGAGCAGTTGGAAAGAAGAATCTGTGGAGGAATATGATCCATATAAGTATTTGGAGAAGACACTGCCTGAGACAGGAGAGCACTTTGAGGAGACCTACACGGGAGGAGAATATATTGTCGGGCTGCATATTCCGGAGGGGCAGTACCGGGTAGAATTGTTATCGGGAAGTGGAAGCGTTGATTTGGAAGACAGTGAAAACCATGTGTACTATTCTAAATTTTTGGCAGATGCACAAGAGGAAGGTGTCGAAAGAGAGATAGAAGATTTCCGTTTGTTTGCAGGGGCGAAAGTAGATATAGATTCACAGTTGGAAGTAAAATTCATCTCTGAGAATGCACAGGTGCAAGGAATGAAATCAGGAATGGAAAATCCTTTGACAGAAAGCGTTGAGATCAAAGAGGATGCGGTTGCGGGGAAAGATTTTCCGGCGGGAGTTTATGATGTCACGTTTCGGCGTCCTGATGAAGAGGAGTATGGAATGGGATATATGAAATACATTGTGCCGGGTACCATTCGCGAAGAGGATATTGAAGAGTATGAAATAAGCACAGGAAGTGTTCTGCTTGGAGAACCGGAGGAAATTTACCACAATGTGGTGCTGCCGGAAGGAACGACCGTGACGGTGGAAGAAGGAATTATCATTCTCACACCGAGTGAGAAAATTGAATCGGAAGATTATGGGGCATATTATGCAGATCAGTATGTAGAATAGTATCAGGGCAGAGTGATTACACTCTGCCCTGATACTATTCTACTTTATATTCTAAGATATAGTCGTCCATCACATAACCTTGTCCGATATCGGTTACTTCGGTTCTCACTTTTTGAAATCCGAGATGTTCGTAGACTGCAAGTGTGCTCTCGTTAAAACGATTGCAGGTAAGCCAAATCTTATTCAGATTTCTCATCTTGCAGATCTCGATAAATTTCCGGAACATATAAGATGCGATTTTTTTGCCGCGAAAATCTTTATGTACATAGAGCTTGCTTAAAAACAGGCTGCCATTTTCTTCGTGAATGCCGGCAAATCCAGCAAATGTGTACTCGTATGAAAATAAAAAATATTCATAATCATGATTGATCTGGTCTGCCAAAGCCTCCGGTGAAAGAAATTTTTCGAGCATATAATCAATCTGTTCTGTTGAAAGAATCGATGAGAAGTGTTCATGCCAGATTTCATCTGCAAGTGCGGAAACAGAAAAAATAAGCTCTTCATTTGTGACGGGAATAATTCTTAAACCATCCAAGATAGTAATCCTCCTTTGCTTGAGTGTTGCTGTTCACAGTAACACGTGATTAAGTTTTATTGTAAAGGAAGAAAGAGTCGTATGTCAATGGTAACAATTTATGCTATAATGAAAATAGTTAAAGTTGTTACTGAACAATAACTTATAGTTTGTTGGGAGGCATTTGAATGGAAGATTATGTGAGACTGAGAGAAGTAAAAAAGATATATAAGATGGGAGAAGTGGAGATTGCGGCTGCGGATGGAATTGATTTTTCTGTTGGAAAGGGAGAATTTGCAGTTGTTGTCGGAGCAAGTGGAGCGGGAAAGACTACTGTTTTGAACATTTTAGGAGGAATGGATACGGCGACGAGCGGAGAGGTGATTGTAGATGGAAATGATATCACAACCTATAATACAAAGCAATTGACGGCATACAGAAGAGATGACATCGGATTTGTGTTTCAGTTTTACAATCTGGTTCCGAATCTGACTGCGCTGGAAAATGTAGAACTGGCACTTCAGATTTGTAAAGATCCTCTGGATGCGATGGCGGTGCTTGAGGATGTCGGACTGGGAGAACGAGCGGCGAATTTTCCGGCGCAGCTTTCCGGCGGAGAGCAGCAGAGAGTTTCTATCGCAAGGGCGCTGGCAAAAAATCCGAAATTGTTACTTTGCGATGAGCCAACGGGAGCGCTGGATTACAATACAGGAAAAGCAATATTAAAACTGTTGCAGGATACGTGTCGTAAGAAGGGGATGACGGTCATTTTGATTACGCACAATTCGGCGATTGCACCGATGGCAGACCGTGTGATTAAAATAAAGAACGGAAAGGTTTCTAAAGTGACATTGAATGAGAATCCGATTTCGGTTGAGACGATTGAGTGGTAGATAAGTATGAAAAAACGAGCGTTGAGAAAAGATTTTTATATGGAGATACGAAAAAGCCTGGGACGTTTTTTGTCGATATTTTTTATAGTAGCATTGGGCGTATCATTTTTTTCCGGAATTCGAGCATCGGAACCGGATATGAGAATTTCCGGAGATGCCTATTTTGATGAAAAAAATCTGATGGATATCAAGGTGATCAGCACGATGGGACTGACAAAAGATGATCTGCATGCGATTGAAGGACTTTCAGATGTAGCTAAAGCAGAGGGCGGTTTTAGTCAGGACATGCTGCTTAATATAGATGATAATCAAAAGGTTCTTCATGTGATGTCTATTCCGGAGTCCATGAATGAGTTGACGGTAAGTGAAGGAAGAATGCCTGAAAAAGAAGGAGAGTGTCTTGTAGATATAGATTTTTTAGAAGGTACTTCTTATCGGATTGGTGATACGATTACGCTGACGGGAGAAAATTCCGGGATATTGGAGGTCAAAGAGTTTAAAATCGTGGGAACAGGAAGCAGCCCGTCCTACATCTCGTTTGGAAGGGGAAGCAGTCTGATTGGAACAGGAACGGTCAGTGGGTTCCTCGCTGTGACAGATGAAAATTTTTCTCCGGATACCTATACAGAAATTTATGTAAAAGCAGCCGGGGCAAAAGAGGAAACTGCGTTTACAGAGGGGTATCAAAAGAAAGTGGATCATGTGATTGATGAGATTGAGAAAATTACAGATGCCAGATGTGAGGCGCGGAAACAGTCTCTGGCAGCTGAGGCGAACAAAGAGATTGACAAGGCGAGACAGGAGTTGGAAGACAGAAAAGCGAGCGCGCAGCAGGAACTTTCTGATGCAGAACAAAAGCTGAAAGATGGAGAGACACAGATCCAGAATGCGAAAGCAGAAATTGCATCTGGAAAAGAGCAGATTGAAAATGCGAAACAGACCTTATATCAAAAGCAGAAAGAACTGGATGCCGGACTAGAAGAGTATCGCATCGGAAAAGAAACACTGGATAGCCAAAAAGAAGAATTAGAGAAAAAAGAAAAAGAATATCAGCAGCAGGCTGAGGCGGCAGTGCCACAGATTGAGGCTGCCGAGAAGCAGATTGCAGATGCCAGAGCCAAGTTAGACGCGGGATGGCAGCAGTACAATACCATCAAAGACAGCGAAGACCCAAAAGATCAGGCAATCGCAGCAGAGCTATTGAAACAGTTGAATGTAGGGGAGGCAGAACTTAAGGCGAACATAGAAAAGCTTACTGCGATGAAAAATCAGTTGTCAGAAGGGAAAATTGCGATTGAACAGGCAAAAGAGCAGCTGAGCGCCGGAGAAGAATCGCTCTCTTGTGCACTGCAGACAATCCAGAACGGGCAGGTTCAGATTGATACAGCGTGGGAAGAGCTGCATGAAAAAGAAGAGACACTTGAGAGTGGAGAAAATACTTTGCAGGAACAAGAACAGACGCTGATTAAAAGTAGGGAAGAGTATGAGACTGCAAAGACGGAGGCGCAGGCAAAGATTGAGGAAGGGGAACAAAAGATCAAAGATGCCGAGAAGGAGATTGCAAAGATAGAAACTCCGACATGGTATGTATATGACAGAAGCACTTTGCCGGAATATTCAGAATATGGAGAAAATGCGGATCGCATGCGGGCAATCGGGAAGGTGTTTCCGGCGTTGTTTTTCCTTGTGGCGGCACTGATCAGCCTCACGACAATGACACGAATGGTTGAAGAGCAGAGAGTGGAGATCGGAACACTTCAGGCACTCGGATACAGCAAGATTGATATTGCGAAAAAATATTTGAATTATGCGCTTTTGGCAACGTTTGGAGGAAGTGTTTTCGGGGTGCTGATTGGAGAGAAACTATTCCCGTTTATTATTGTGTATGCCTATAAGATTATGTATCAGCATCTTCCGCATATCATTGTGCCGTATCATGTGTCATATGCGGTCATGGCTACAGCAGCCGCAGTATTATGTACATTCGTGGCAACACTGGCAGCCTGCTATAAAGAACTGATGGCATTGCCGGCGGTATTAATGCGCCCACCATCACCAAAACAAGGCAAAAGAATTTTTTTAGAGCGTATTACGTTTATTTGGAAACATTTAAGTTTCATTTGGAAATCCTCTATTCGTAACCTTTTCCGATATAAAAAACGGTTTTTTATGACGATCATTGGAATTGGCGGTTGTATGGGATTGATGTTAGTGGGATTCGGACTCAAAGATTCCATTACCAATATCGCAACGCTCCAATATGGAGAATTGCAGGAGTATGACGGGATGGCATATTTGTCTTCGGACTTATCAGAACAGGAAAAGATGAGTTTAAGGGAAACGCTTGAAGGCGAACATCAGATTGATACGTATTCGGAAGTCATGATGAAAAATAAGACAGTGAAGAGCGCGGCAGGAGAAGAGGAAATCTACCTGAGTGTTCCGGTAAAGGAGCATGGTTTGGAGCCATTTATGACATTTCGAAATCGTGTTACAAAAGAAGAATATGAATTGACAAATGAAGGTGTGATATTAACAGAGAAGGTAGCCACCGAATTAGATGTGAAATCAGGAGATATGATTACCATACAAGAAGATACCGGTGACGTAAAGGTGAAAGTTGTGTCGGTATGTGAAAACTATATTGGAAACTATATGTATATGACAACCGGATTATATGAAGAACTTTATGGAAAAGAGCCGGAAGAAAATAGTATTATGTTCAAGATGAAGAAATATGATGAAGAAGGTTTGATGGGAATCGGGGAAAAACTGATTGAGCAGGATGCAGTTTTGAACGTGACATATACAAATAATATGGAAGAGCGGATTGCAGATATGCTCGGCAGTCTGAATCTGGTTATTGTGGTACTTATTATCTCGGCGGGAATGCTGGCGTTTGTTGTGCTTTACAATTTGAATAACATTAATATTACAGAACGAAAACGAGAACTTGCAACCTTAAAAGTGCTTGGGTTCTATGATAAAGAGGTTGCATCGTATGTATTTCGGGAAAATATTTTGCTGACAATTATTGGATCGCTGGTTGGAATGGGAATCGGAAAGATTTTGCATCAATTTGTGATTGTTACCGTGGAAGTGGAAGGAATTATGTTTGGAAGAAATATTGATTTTCCAAGCTTTTTGTACAGCTTTTTATTCACGGTTGGATTTTCATTGTTTGTGAATTGGGTAATGTATTTCAAATTAAAGCGTATAGATATGGTTGAATCACTGAAAAGTGTAGAATAGTTTATGAGAATTTAATAAAGTTCATAAGATTATTAGCACTCACTTTAAAAGAGTGCTAATTTTCTATTGACATTTAAAAATCAGAGTATTAATATATCAAATAGATGAGGCAAAACGCCGAGAATTGATAATTAAAGATAAAAAGGAGTTGTTAGAAATGGGTGCAAAACACGGTAACCTTTCAATTAACAGTGAAAATATTTTTCCAATTATAAAAAAATGGATGTATTCAGATCACGACATTTTTGTGCGTGAGTTGATTTCAAATGGTTGTGATGCGATCACAAAATTGAAAAAGTTAGATATGATGGGAGAATATCAACTGCCGGATGACTATAAAGCAAGCATCAAGGTAGTGGTAAATCCGGAAGAAAAAACATTGAAATTTATTGATACCGGTATTGGTATGACTGCGGATGAAGTAGAAGAATATATTACACAGATTGCATTTTCCGGTGCAACAGAATTTCTTGAAAAATATAAAGACAAGACAACAGAAGACGATATGATCGGACACTTTGGTCTTGGATTTTATTCGGCATTTATGGTAGCAGAGGAAGTTCACATTGATACATTGTCTTACAAAGAAGGTGCGGCTCCGGTACACTGGACATGTGACGGCGGCACAGAATATGATATGGAAGAAGGCAGCAAAAACACAGTTGGAACAGAGATCACGTTGTTCCTGAATGAAGAAAGTGTGCAGTTTTCGAATGAATATCGTGTGAGAGAAGTGATTGAAAAATACTGTTCTTTCATGCCGGTAGAGATTTTCCTGTCAAAAGAAAATGCAGAACAAGAATACGAGACAATTTTGGAAGAGGAATTGAAAGATGATGATGTCATCGTGGAACGTATTCATGAAGAAGCAAAGATGGAAGAAAAAGAAAATGAGAACGGCGAGAAAGAGATGGTGGAAGTTTCACCGGCAGTAGATAAAGTGAAAATCAACAAACGTCCGGTTTCTCTGAGTGATACAACTCCACTTTGGACAAAACATCCAAATGACTGTACAAAAGAGGATTATATCGAATTTTACCGCAAAGTGTTTATGGATTACAAAGAGCCATTGTTCTGGATCCATCTGAATATGGATTATCCATTCAATTTGAAAGGTATTTTGTATTTCCCGAAAATCAACACAGAGTATGATTCCGTGGAAGGAAAGATTAAATTATACAATAATCAGGTATTTATCGCAGATAATATCAAAGAAGTCATTCCGGAATTCCTGATGCTGTTAAAAGGTGTGATTGACTGTCCGGATCTTCCGCTGAATGTATCACGTAGTGCATTGCAGAACGACGGATTTGTAAATAAAATCTCAGATTACATTTCAAAGAAAGTGGCAGATAAGCTTACAGGAATGTGTAAGACCGACAGAGAATCTTATGAAAAATACTGGGATGATATCAGCCCATTTATCAAATTCGGCTGCTTGAAAGATGAAAAATTCTGTGACAAGATGAGTGATTACATTTTATTCAAAAATATTGACCATGAATATTTGACACTCAAAGACTGCATTGCAAAAAATGGCGGTGCAGAAGAGACGAAGGCTGAAGAAGAAAAGACAGAGGCATCAGAGGGCGAAAATACAGAAGAAAAAGCAGAAGAGAAGAAAGTAACAATTTACTATGTGACAGACGAACAACAGCAGAGCCAGTATATTAATATGTTCAAACAGGAAGGTTTGGATGCAGTGCTGCTGACACATAATATTGATTCTCCGTTTGTGACGCAGCTTGAGCAGCGCAATGAGAATGTACAATTCCAGCGTATTGATGCAGATTTGACAGACACATTCAAAGAAGAAGTTGCAAAAGAGGAAGAAGAAGCATTCAAGGCAGATACAGAGACATTGACTGATGTATTCCGCAAAGCATTGGAAAATGACAAGCTGGAAGTTAAAGTAGAGAAGCTGAAAAATGAAAATGTGGCATCTATGGTAACATTGTCAGAACAGTCACGCCGTATGCAGGAAATGATGAAGATGTACAATATGTACGGAATGGATCCATCTATGTTCGGAACAGATGTGACACTTGTATTGAATGCAAATCATCCATTGGTACAGTATGTACTCAAAAATAAAGATGGGGAACATGTACCAATGTTCTGTAAACAGTTATTTGACCTTGCGATGTTGAGTAACAAACCGTTGAATCCGGAAGAAATGACAGCGTTTATCAACAGAAGCAACGAGATTATGATGTTATTGGCAAAATAATAAGAGAAATAAAAGATGCGCAAATCCACAGGTGGGTTTGCGCATTTTGTGGCTATGGAATAAATTTAGAAGAATTGGAGGATTGTGATGGAGATTAGAAAGTATCAGGCAGAAGATTTGGAAGAAATTGTGCAGCTTTTTTATGAGACAATTCAAACTGTGAATCGAAAAGATTATTCGCAGGAACAGGTGGAAGTGTGGTCAAACCGATGTGAGAATCTTAGAAAAAATAAAACAGTTTTTGAAAAACTTTATACAGTCGTTGCTGTAGAGGGAGAGAAGATTATAGGATATGGAAACATAGACAGAACAGGATATTTGGATCATCTGTTTGTGCATAAGGATTTCCAAAATCAAGGTGTGGCAACGGCAATCTGCGATGAGTTGGAACAGCATGCCAAGAAATTTGGGATTCAAAAGATCAGCGTACATGCTTCCATTACGGCAAAACCGTTTTTTGAAGGACGAGGATATGTGTTGGAAAAAGAGCAGCAGGTGGAGTTGGAAGGTGTGAAGCTGACAAATTTTGGGATGGGAAAATTCATTGATTTTAGGATAGGCAAGATGGAGAAAATGGAGTAAAATGAGGTTATAAAGAAAGGTCGATTTGAAAGTAAGGAGGGGAAATATGTCGGAAAGAATCAGTAATATTATGTATCAGTTTTCACAGCAGATGAAGAAAATATTTAGGATCACCTTGGTAACATTCATGTTACTTAGTCTGTTTGGATGTTCGCAGAAAGAACCGTCAGAGGTTAAGAAGCATGCGGAAACTGATTTTTTGGAAGAACAGAAAGTCAGAGAAGACGAAGCAACCGTAATTAGTACTTATGATGTGACTGATCCGGAATTCGTTGAAGAGTATTCTGAACAGAATAAGCTGGTAACGAAAGTTAAATATTATGAAATGAGTGATGGTACATGGAGGACAGACACGCATACCTATAAATATAGACTGGAGATAACAGGAAGAATGAATGGAGCAGCTAAAGATCGTACATTTGTTTTCCTGAGTAACCTAGAGGATATTACGTTTGGACAGGCGTGGAAAGCAAGTGGACTAAGCAGTAATACGGCTGACTATTTCGAGGAAGAGGAAGCAAAACTTGTGGCTGTGAAATAGAATAGGTTATCGTAGGAGCGAAGTGGAAAGACAATCCTATGATTATTATCAAAAAGCTCTTTGTAATGGCTCGCATATTGCATATTTGGTTTTGGACGAAAACTGTGTTGTTGGTGCGGGTGGTGTTAGCTTTTTTCGAGTAATGCCGACCTACCACAACCCAAGCGGAAATAAGGCATATATAATGAATATGTATACAAAGCCTGATTACAGAAGGAAGGGCATTGCCTATAAAACATTAGATATGTTGATTAAAGATATTAAAAGTAGAGGCATTTCAGCTATTTCATTAGAGGCGACGGAGATGGGGAGACCATTATATGAGAAATATGGATTTGTAAAAATGAATGATGAAATGGAATTGCCAGAATAATTAGATATTACTTCACACATGGAAGTACCAAAACTTGAGTCTAGAGAAGGTGGCAGAGTATGAAAAAAATTGGAATGGTGTTGTGCGTATTTCTTTTTATGATTTCTATGACGGCGTGTAGTTTATTAAAAGATAACCCAGTTCATTTAGGCGTGAATGCAGTAATTACAGAAATTGATGAGGGAAACAACAAGATAACTGTAAAAGACGGTGCAGAAGAAGGCATTTTAGGTAAAAACTGTCTTATTGATTGTTCATCCATTCCTATGATTTACTGTGATTATGATACAGGACAAGTTGTAAGTATATCATTTGAGGATTTACAGGTTTAAGATGAAATCATTTTGAGTATTCGAAATTCAGAAATAGAGAATTCTAAAGACGAGGACGATAAAGCAAGGACGCTCAAGGTTGAACAGTTGCAACTGAGTACGCAAAGAATGAAATAGTGATTTGCCTAGGAAGATAGAAAAAAGTGATTTTAGAATATTGAAAACGTGGAGGGATGGACTATGGGAGTTGTAGACGAGAAAGATTATATTATGCGAATGATAAAAGAAATGGTACAAGTATTGTTTTCTTTGGGATTTGGGAAGAAATATGTTTCTGTCGAATTAGAAGACGAAAATAAATATGAAGTCTCAGGAAATACGCTGAAATATTTTTTCGATATGATTGACCAGGGAGATATAAACGAAGCCGAGAATCTTTTGCTGGAAGATCTCGATTATACAAATAAAGAAGAAGTCATGGCGGCGGCATTTTTTTATCAATATCTAAGTCAAAAAGACGATGATTTTTTGAGAAGAAATGATTACACGAAAGAAGAAGTGCTTTTTGGGTTTAAGCAGTTACTTGAAAAATCCGGATATGAAGACTTAGTTCGTTTAATAGGACGTATTGATGAGGAAGAACGATAAGGTGCGAAAACACTCATTTTACCACGAATGAATGAAAATAAAAAGTAATAGAGATACCGTGACCTCTATTACTTTTTCATCTTATAAGACTTCTGCGTTAATCTCTTTTTTCAAAAAGAATCTTTGAACCATCTGATCCCATGCTTCTTCCAAAGACTTATCCAAAGTGAACAGTCTCATGGAAGCTCCGGTGACGCAGGTAAGATTCTGACCATCATATTTCAGATTGAGATACAATCCCTGCACATCTTGTGGCTGGAAATTCAGTTCCTGCTGTTTCAGTAATCTTTCAATATTCGCCTCTGACAGTCCGAATACAAAGCGAAAACTGAGGGGAGTTTTTTTACCCTTGATCAAAGAAAATGCGTACTCTCTAATATCTTTCCACAAAGAATAATCTCGGGAAGGAGCCAGGTCTTTCTCAAAAAAATCTTTTTTGAGAAATCCATTAATGGAAAATGTATTATAGGTGACAATTTCTCCTTCTATGAATAAAAATGAGTCGAAGGTGTCCGATAATAACAGCTTGGACATACATTCTTTTACTTCCGGTAATTTTAATGCAATCATGAGAACCTCTCCTTTTCATTCTTTTTCAAGAAATATATTCCGGCAATCAGTGTAATGAATTCAGCAAGCGGTACAGATACCCAGATTCCAATGACTCCGATAAGCGGAGGCAGCACAAATACAAAGATAATTGCAAGTACACACCCTCTGGAAAGACAGAGGAACAATGAAAGCTGTGGTTTTACTGTAGATTGAAAATAGCCAATGATAAACATATTCAATCCGATTACAAAGAATCCAACAAAATAAATACGAATTGCAGTGGATGAAAGCGCAAGTATTTGTTCATTTGGATTCATAAAAATATAAGTAAACAAATTTGGTACGATCAATCCTAAAATAGCCGGAACGGAGCAGATGATAAATGCAGTTTTCAGTCCCAGTTTTTTTACAGTCTCAATACGATCAATAAGGCCTGCACCATGATTGGTTGAGATGATCGGCTGAGAAGCCTGGTTGATTCCGTTACACAGGCAGATGACTACAATAGCGGTATTTGTAATGACACCATACATGCTCACGCCGATATCGCCAATATATTTTAAAATCTGTAAGTTGAAAACAAACATAACAATTCCGGACGAGACTTCCACAAGAAAGCTTGTAAATCCATTTTTGTAGATACTTGTGATGAATACAGGTGAAAATTTCTTTAAGCTAAAATGCAGTCCGTTTGACTTAGAGCGAAAATGGAACAGCAAAATAACAGTTGTAAGTACGGATCCAAGCACACTTGCAATTGCTGCTCCTGCCATGCCCATTTTACAAGGAAATACAAAAACAATATCTAAAACAACATTCAGGACACCGCCGGATACAACGGCAATCATGGAAAGCTTTGGTGCACCATCATTTCTTACAAAGGTTTGTAGAAAAGTGGAGAATGCAAAAAAGCCAAGTCCCCAGATCACGTACGGCGCGTAATTGAGTACATAAGGCATTGTTACATCTGTTGCGCCAAGAAAACGTGCGATCGGTTCCATGAAATTTAAAAATAGAATCATGTATAAAATGCAGGTGATGGCATTCAAAAGTACTGCGACAGAAAAATAACAGTTTCCGGTCTGAGTATCTCCTTTTCCGCGGGCGATTGACATTAAGACAGAACCGCCGACACCAAATAAAAGTCCGGTGCCAAAGAAAATATTAAACAGCGGGAGGATGATATTTAATGCAGCCATAGCATCAATGCCAATGCCTTTCCCGATAATAATTGTGTCAGCAAGTACATAAATAGACGTTACCATCGTTCCGCAGATAGAAGGAATGAGGTAACGAAAGAATAATTTTCGTACTGGCTCGGTTGTAAGTGTGTTTGTCAGCATAAAAAATCTCCTTTAAATAAAATCCAATAATGGTATTATAGCAGATACGTTGACTTTTGGAAACCAAAACAGTATCATGAAAGTTAAACAGCAATAAAAGGAGTAAAAAGCATGCAACAGACAAACTATATAGATAACTTACTTTCGCTTATCAGGAAGGCAACCTCACAGTTTCATACAGTGGAAGCAGTGAAAGATCAGTTAGCAAAGCAGGGATATGAGGAACTGTGTTGGAAAAACAACTGGAATTTGCAAAAAGGCGGGAAATATATGGTGATTCATCATGGCTCCAGTATTTTTGCATTTACGATTGGGAGTCGTTTTCAAGAAAAAGAGAGTTTCCGAATTGCGGCAGCACATGGGGATTTTCCGGGATTTCGTATCAAACCAAATCCGGAGGTGACTACAGAAAAATATGTACAACTTAATGTGGAGAGTTATGGCGGGGTGAATTTGTCAAGCTGGCTGGACCGCGGACTGTCTGCCGCCGGACGTGTCGTCTTAAAATCTGATGATATATTTCGTCCAAAAGTTAGTCTCGTTGATCTCGAGAAAACATTATTTACGATTCCGAATATTGCGATTCATTTGGAACGAGAGATGAATAAGGGCGTAGAATTGAATAAGCAGACACAGATGCTTCCGATTGTGGGAATCTTGGAAGAAGAGGTGGATAAAAACTGCTTTTTGAGTGCGCTTGCGGAAAAGCTTGGAGTGCAGGTGGATGAGATTTTGGATTATGAATTGAATCTGTATAATGCAGACAGGGCAGAGAAGATAGGATTGAACGAAGAATTTCTCTCGGCGCCGAGACTGGATAATCTCACGTCTGTTCAGGCGCTTGTCGATGGAATTTTAGAAGGTGAACGAAAAGAAGGGCTGAATGTGATCGCGATATTTGATCATGAGGAAGTCGGCAGCAGGACAAAGCAGGGAGCCGGATCTATGATGCTTCCGTATTTGCTGGAGAAAATTTATCTTTCACTTGGAGGGTCTGAACAGATGTACAAGAATGCACTTGCGGAGGGGCTTTTGATGTCTGTGGATGTCAGTCATGGATTTCATCCAAGCTATGGGGGAAAATATGATCCGACAAATAAGAATATGTTGAATCAAGGGTTCTGCATTAAAGAAGCATGCTCGCAAAGCTATGCAACAGACAGTGAAGCGGTCGGAATCGTGCAGCAGATTTGTGAAAAAGAACAGATTCCGTATCAAAAATTTGTAAATCGTTCGGATGTGACAGGGGGCGGAACACTCGGTTCAATCGCATCGGCGATGCTTCCGGTGAGAACGGTAGATTTGGGTGTGCCGTTGCTTGCAATGCATTCCAGCAGAGAACTGATGGGAGCAAAAGATCAGGAGAGTCTGACCAGATTTATCAAGGCATATTTTAGTTTATAGGAGAAAAGATGAGAGAAAATCAAACTAAAGAGACAACAGTAAGATTGAATAAGTTTTTGAGTGAGGCAGGCGTCTGTTCCAGAAGAGAGGCAGACCGTCTGATTGAAAACGGGAAAGTGACCGTGGATGGAAAGCGTGCAGAGATGGGAATGCGTGTCAGTCCTTCCCAGAGAGTGTGTGTAGGCAAGAAAGAAGTGCGGCAGAAAAATGAGATGGTGCTGCTTGCGGTCAACAAGCCGGTTGGAATCGTCTGCACAGAAGAAAAAAAAGAAAAAAACAATATTATTCGGTTTTTGAATTATCCGACAAGGGTCACATATATCGGAAGGCTTGATAAAGATTCAGAAGGGCTGCTTTTGATGACAAATAATGGAGACATTATCAATAAGATGATGCGCGCAGGAAATCAGCATGAAAAGGAATATAAAGTTACAGTCAATAAGCCGGTGACAAAAGAATTTATTGAGAAGATGGCGGAAGGTGTGCCGATTCTTGATACGGTCACGAGAAAATGTAAGGTGGAGATGCTCGGAAAATATAAATTCCGGATTATTTTGACACAGGGACTCAACAGGCAGATTCGCAGGATGTGTGAATATCTTGGCTATAAAGTGACAAGACTGGAACGTATCAGGGTAATGAACATCACACTTGGAGAGTTAAAGCCGGGGGAATACCGGAAGGTGACGGAAGCAGAAATTCAAAAATTATATGAATTGATTAAGGATTCTTCCAATGAGACGGTGATCCCAAAGAAACAAGAACAATGAGGTAGAAAGCATGGAACAAAAAAAACAGCGTATGCAGGAACTGGTACAATTGCTGAATGAGGCAGGAAAGGCATATTATCAGGGAGCTGCGGAGATTATGAGCAACTATGAATATGACAAACTTTACGATGAGTTACTTGCGTTGGAAAAAGAACTGGGAATTACATTGGCGTCAAGTCCTACAGTCAATGTAGGATATGAGGTGCTAAGTGAACTTCCGAAAGAACGGCATGAAAAACCGATGCTTTCTTTAGATAAAACGAAGGAAGTGTCGAAATTAAAAGAATTTCTGGGAAGCCAGAAAGCAAGGATTTCCTGGAAATTAGATGGGTTGACCATAGTGCTGACATATCAGAATGGAACTTTACAAAAAGCAGTAACAAGGGGAAATGGAGAGGTCGGAGAGGTTATCACTAACAATGCGAAGGTATTTAAGAACCTGCCGCTTCATATCTCTTATCAGGGAGAATTAATTCTGCGTGGAGAGGCCATCATCAGCTATCGTGATTTTGAAAAAATCAATGAAGAGATTGAAGATGTAGATGCAAAATATAAAAATCCAAGAAATCTGTGCAGCGGTTCAGTACGCCAGCTGAATAATGAGATTACTGCAAAAAGAAATGTGAAGTTCTTCGCATTTTCACTTGTAAAAGCAGATGATGTGGACTTTAAGAATTCCAGAATTTATCAGATGGAATGGTTAAAAGAACAAGGATTTGAAGTGGTGGAAGGATATGAGGTCACAGCCGGCACGATTGAAGAGCGTGTGAAATTCTTTTCGGAGAAGATTGCAGACAATGATTTTCCGTCAGATGGTCTGGTGCTTGTATATGATGACATTGCATATGGGCAGTCGCTTGGTACAACCTCCAAGTTCCCGAGAGATTCCTTTGCGTTCAAATGGGCAGATGAAATCAGGGAGACAACTCTTTTAGAGATTGAGTGGAGTCCGTCAAGAACAGGGCTTATTAATCCGGTTGCAATTTTTGAACCGGTGGAACTGGAAGGGACGACGGTGAGTCGTGCGAGTGTTCACAATATCAGCATTATGGAAGAATTAGAGCTTGGCATTGGCGATACGATCGCAGTCTATAAAGCAAACATGATCATTCCGCAGATTGCAGAAAACCTGACACGAAGCGGTGTGAAAGATATTCCTGAGGAATGTCCGGTCTGTCATGGTAAGACAGAGATCCGAAAAGTCAGTGATGCAAAGGCGCTCTACTGTACGAACGAAGAGTGCGGGGCAAAGCATCTGAAATCATTTGCGCTGTTTGTGAGCAGAGATGCACTTAATATTGATGGACTTTCAGAGGCGACATTAGAGAAATTTATCGCAAAGGGATTTATCAATCATTATTCAGATATTTTTCATCTTGAGCAGTATAAAGATGCGATTAAATCCATGGAAGGATTTGGCGAAAAATCTTATGTAAATCTACAAAAAAGTATTGAAAAAGCACGTGTGACAACACTGCCAAAACTCATTTACAGTCTTGGAATAGCGAATATCGGACTTGCCAACGCAAAGGTAATCTGTAAAGAACTGAACTTTGATATAGAGAAAATGCTTCATGTTACAGAGGAAGAATTGAGTGAAATATCGGGAATCGGTCCCGTGATTGCGAAAGCGTTTGTTTCCTATTTTGCAAAAGAGCAGCATGTGGAAGAATTCCGAAGACTTTTAACAGAATTGGAGATACCAAAGGAAGAAGAGAGCAAAGAGGCTCAGATTTTTGAAAATATGAACTTTGTAATTACAGGAAGTGTGGAACATTTTGCAAATCGAAATGAAGTAAAGGCTGTAATTGAAAGTAAAGGAGGAAAGGTGACGGGCTCTGTCACTTCTAAGACAAACTATCTGATTAATAATGATATAGAGTCAACCTCTTCAAAAAATAAAAAAGCGAGAGAGCTGGGGGTTCCGATTATCTCAGAAGAGACATTTTTAAAAATGCTGGAAGGTGAATAAAGAATGCAGATAGAAGAACTCGTTCCATTTTGGGCGAAACTTACAAAAGAAGAACAAGAAGAACTGAAAAACAGGATACTGGTACAGAATGTGAAAAAAGGAACCATTATACACAATGGTTCGGAGGACTGTACAGGGCTGATCATTGTGGAAGAAGGACAACTTCGTGCATATACGCTGTCGGAAGACGGGAAAGAGATCACATTATACAGAATGTTTCAAAGAGATGCATGTCTTTTTGCGGCATCCTGTATTATGAATAATATTCAGTTCGAGGTGATTATAGAGGCGAGAGAAGATTCTAAGGTGCTGACAATACCGACCTCTGTTTATCAGAATTTGATACATACCTCTCTTCCGGTTGCAAATTTTACAAACGACCTCATGGCGTCGAGATTTTCAGATGTGATGTGGGTGATGGAACAGATTTTAAATAAAAGTGTGGATGTGAGACTTGCCGCACTGCTTGTGGAAGAGATGGAGATTACAGGAGAGAGCATGCTGAAAATGACACATGAAGAGATCGCTCACCATCTGGGAACGGCAAGAGAGGTGATTACCAGAATGCTGAAGTATTTTCAGAAAGAACAGCTTGTCAGCCTGTCGCGCGGGAGCATTGAGATCATAGATGAAGATCGTCTGTATGAACTTGCGAAAGACAGCAGAAGATAAAGTGTGACAATGTCACAGAAAGAGAATGTCAGATCCTGTATGATAGAGTCATCAAGAAACAGAAAATTATATTGTAGGAGGAAATAGATATGTCAGTAATGAAAGTAACAAACAGCAACTATACACAAGAGGTTTTGGAGTCAAATGTCCCGGTATTAATTGACTTTTTCGCAGACTGGTGCATGCCTTGCAAGATGTTTGCGCCAATTGTAGATGAGGTGGCAGCAGCACATGAAGGAAAAGTAAAGGTCGTAAAAATCAACATTGATGATGATCCGGAACTGGCTCAGGAGTATCGTGTGATGAGCATTCCGACGTTGAAGCTTGTGGATGCAAAAGAAGTTAAAGGAACGAATGTAGGAGCGATGTCAAAAGCAGAGCTTGAGAGCTGGCTGCTCGGACACGGTGTACAACTGTAGGAGATGTGAGATGGAAAATAAAAATTTTTATGATGTGATTGTCATCGGAGGCGGTCCCGGAGGATACGGGGCTGCGCTTTACACATCAAGGGCAAACTTAACCACGCTTGTAGTAGAAAAATTCGCTCCGGGCGGACAGATGGGGACGACAGAGATCGTAGAAAATTATCCGGGCTTTACAGAAGGAATCAATGGATTTGAACTTGGAATGCAGATGAAGCAGGGCGCAGAGCGGTTCGGCGTGGAGACAAAGATCGCGGAAGTGCAGAGTGTGGATTTAGAAAAACAGCCGAAAGTTATCGTTACATCAGATGGAACATACGAGGCGAAGACGGTTATTCTTGCAATGGGAGCTTATCCGAGAGAGCTTGGACTTCCAAATGAAAGAGAACTGAGAGGTCGCGGCGTATCTTACTGCGCAACCTGTGATGGAATGTTTTACAGAGGAAAGACAGTTGTGATCGTAGGTGGTGGAAATACTGCGGTTGCAGATGCTTTGTTTTTATCTAAAATCTGTAAAAAAGTATATCTGGTGCACAGAAGAGATGAGTTGAGAGCATCCAAGACATATATGGATTCCCTGAACGAGGCAGAAAATCTGGAATTTATCTGGAATTCAGAAGTGGTGGAAGTGCTTGCAGATGATCTTGTCACCGGAGTGAAAGTGAAAAATAAGGAAAATTGCGAAGTGTCTGAAATTGATTGTGACGGAGTGTTTGTTGCAATTGGAAATGTGCCAAACACAGAGCTTGTCAAAGGACAGATTGACCTCGATGAAGGAGGGTATGTGCTCGCAGACGAGACGACACGGACCAATATTCCGGGAGTGTATGCGGTTGGAGATTTGAGAAAGAAACCGCTCCGGCAGATTGTGACGGCGGTGGCGGACGGTGCGGTGGCATCGAAGTATATTGAGGAATACATTGCGGTGGGAGAATAGCTCTCACCGTTTTTAGTTTATAAAAAGTTCACTTGTGTGATAAGAATATCTCATATATAATAAAATCATATGTAGGAAAGAAGGGATAACTATGGCAGAAAAAGATAATATAAATGAGATGGATATAGATATAGACAGCGAGAAAAAAGAAGTTCCGGAAGTAGTGAAGGAAGAGAAAAAAGAGAATGAAGAGTATGAGAAATTCTGTTTTATGTGCCACAGACCGGAGAGTGTTGCAGGAGAGATGATCGATCTCCCGAATGATATTTGCGTTTGTTCAGACTGTATGCAGAAAAGTTTTGATATGATGAACAATAATAAGTTTGATTTAAGTCAGCTGATGAATATGCCGGGCGTACAGTTTTTAAATTTGTCGGACATGGAGAATATGATACCAAAAAGGCAGCAGGTGAAGAAGAAAAAGCCGGAAGAAAAGAAGGCGGAACCTGTGTTTAATATCCGTGACATTCCGGCACCGCATAAGATTAAAGCACAGTTAGACGATTATGTGATTGGACAGGAATATGCAAAAAAGGCAATCTCAGTGGCTGTTTATAACCACTACAAGCGAGTTGCGACAAATACGATGGATGAGATTGAGATTGAAAAATCCAATATGTTGATGATCGGACCAACCGGAAGCGGTAAGACATATCTTGTAAAGACACTCGCGAGACTTTTAGATGTACCGCTTGCGATCACAGATGCGACATCATTGACAGAGGCAGGATATATTGGTGATGATATTGAAAGCGTGGTTTCCAAATTGTTAGCGGCAGCGGACAATGATGTGGAAAAAGCAGAGCGTGGAATTATCTTTATTGATGAGATTGACAAGATTGCAAAGAAGAAAAATACGAACCAGAGAGATGTCAGCGGAGAATCCGTACAGCAGGGAATGTTAAAATTGTTGGAAGGAAGTGACGTGGAGGTGCCGGTAGGCGCGAACAGCAAGAACGCAATGGTGCCGCTCACGACGGTCAACACGAAAAATATTCTGTTTATCTGTGGGGGAGCATTCCCGGATTTGGAACAGATCATCAAAGAGAGATTGAATAAACAGGCATCGATGGGATTTATTGCAGATTTGAAAGATAAATACAACAATGATAAAGATATTTTGTCGAAAGTAACAGTGGAGGATATTCGCAATTTCGGAATGATTCCGGAATTTATCGGGCGACTTCCGATTATCTTTACCCTTCAGGGATTGGATGAAGACATGCTTGTCAAGATTTTAAAAGAGCCAAAGAATGCAATTTTAAAACAGTATCAGAAGCTTTTGGAACTTGATGAAGTAAAATTGAACTTTGATGAGGAAGCATTGCATGCGATTGCAAGAAAGGCGATGAAGAAAGATACTGGAGCGAGAGCGCTTCGCTCAATCATTGAGGAATTTATGCTCGATATTATGTATGAGATTCCGAAAGATGACAATATTGGTCAGGTTACTATCACAAAAGAATATATAGAAGGAACGGGCGGTCCACTTATTGCGATGAGAGGACAGGAGCTGATTACCGGCTAAGATTCAGGGGTGGAAAAATAAATTTTCTGCCCCTGATTTACGGTTGCCTGAAAAAGAAAAAAGTGGTTGTAAAATGTTCAAAACAGGTGTAAAGTGTAGTTTGGATTTGGCAAAAAAGAAAGACAGAAAGAGAAAAGGAGTGTAGAGTTTATGGAAGGTTACAGTTATTTGTTAGATCTGGCAATTATTTTGCTTTCGACGAAAGTGCTAGGACTTGCTACACGTAAAGTACAGATGCCACAGGTTGTGGGAGCACTATTGGCAGGATTGCTGTTAGGACCGGCGGCATTGGGGTGGATTACAGAGACCAACTTTATTCATGAGGTAGCAGAGATAGGTGTTATTGTGTTGATGTTCTGCGCCGGTATGGAGACAGATATCAAGGAGTTAAAAGAAAGTGGGAAAGCTTCTTTTATCATTGCATTATTTGGTGTGTTTGTTCCGCTTGTTGGGGGATTTGCGGCAGCTTGGTTCTTCAACAGACCTGACTTGATCGCATCAGATGCATCCTGCTCAATCTTTTTACAAAATATTTTTATCGGTATCATTTTAACGGCAACATCGGTAAGTATTACGGTTGAGACATTAAAAGAGCTTGGAAAGTTGAAGACACGTTCGGGAAATGCAATTTTAGGAGCTGCCATCATAGATGATATTCTTGGAATCATTGCGCTGACAATCGTGACAAGCATGGCAGATTCTTCTGTAAATGTTACGGTAGTGCTGTTAAAGATTTTAGGTTTCTTCGTATTTTCGGGGATTATCGGAGTGATTTTTTACAAAGTATACAAACGATGGACAGAATCTTCCGAGAAGGGATTGCAAAGACATGCGATTATTGCGTTTGTGTTCTGTTTGCTGATGGCATATATTGCGGAAGTTGTGTTTGGAGTAGCTGATATTACAGGTGCATTTATTGCAGGATTGATTATCTCGAATACAAACAAATCGATGTTTGTGCGAATTAAGTTTGATACGATTTCTTATATGTTGTTGTCGCCGGTATTCTTTGCAAGTATTGGATTGAAAGTAGTGCTGCCGGAGATGACACCGGCGATTATCTGGTTCTCAGTGGTGCTTGTCATTGTGGCAATCGTTACAAAAGTAATCGGCTGTGGAATTGGAGCAAAGGTATGTGGTTACCAGAATTATCAGGCAAAAAGAATCGGAGTTGGTATGATTTCCCGTGGTGAAGTGGCGCTGATCGTTGCAAGTAAGGGAACGTCGCTTGGACTTCTCGGGGGCAATTTCCTTGGACCGGTTGTCATCGTTGTAATTTTTACGACCATTATCACACCGGTGTTGCTGAAAATTGTATTTAAAAAGGCACCTCCGATTCCGGTAAGTGAGACGATTACGGAGTCAGAAAGTCTGGCAAAAGAGTTGGAACAGGTGATGAAATCCCGTGGAGAAGAACGAAAATAGGTTGGAAGCCGGCATAGAAATATGTCGGCTTTTTGCATGAATCACAAAGTGTTTCATATATTAGATAAAAAATGATGGAGCGATTATGCCGCAGGAAGAGATTTGCAGAAATCGAATCATATCCGAAAATTATCGGGATTTTATTGTGAACCAGCTCAGAGGAAATATATTTGACTCTATTTCTTCAGAAGAACTTTGCGAACAGAGTATGGAATACTTATATAAAACAATCTATGTAGATGGAACGATGGCAGATCCCATTAATTTTGAAAAATATACGTACAATTCGGTGCCGAAGTGCTTTACCCTGATTGATACAGAGGCGTTAAGCCAGTCTGGAATCTTACAGATACAGAATTATCCCACATTGGGACTGAAAGGAAATGGAGTGCTGGTCGGATTTATAGATACCGGAATTGATTATGAAAATCCTGTTTTTCGAAATATTGACGGAAGTACCAGAATTTTGGGAATCTGGGATCAGAGTATTCAGGATGGACAGCCGCCGCAAAACTTTTTGTATGGAACAGAATACACGAAGGAGATGATTGATGCGGCTCTTAGTAGTGATAATCCAAAAGCGCTTGTTCCAACTCAAGATGAAAGCGGGCATGGGACTTTTCTTGCAAGTGTTGCAGCAGGCGGAGCTGATGTGGAGAATCAGTTTTTGGGAGCAGCACCGGAGTCGAAGCTTGCGATTGTAAAGTTAAAACCGGCAAAAAAATATCTGAAAGAGTTTTACCTGATCACAGAAGAAAAAGAGTGTTATCAGGAAAATGATATCATGCTTGGAATGAGGTATCTGAATGAACTGGCGAATCGATATGATATGCCGCTAGTCATCTGTATTGCACTTGGTTCGAATATGGGAGGGCATAATGCGACGCTTCCAATCACAGGGCTTTTAGAGATTTATGCCAATATAGCGAATCGGGCAGTTGTGATCGGGGGAGGAAACGAAGCGAATCAACGGCATCATTTTTATGGGAAATCTGAGAATGTAAACGATATCAAAAAGGCAGAAATCCGTGTGGACAGCGGAATGAAAGGATTTACGATGGAACTGTGGACGGACATCCCCAATATTGTGGCAGTCTCCATTATATCGCCTTCGGGAGAAAGAATTTCACGGGTACCAATCCGGCGAGAAGTGACGGAGGTACATCGTTTTGTGTTTGAGGGAACGACTATTTTTATCAATTACAAATTACTTGTGGAAAAATCAAATTCGGAATTGATATTTTTTAGAGTAAAAGATCCTGCCCCCGGAATATGGACGATTTTTATAGAGCCTGTGGAGTTGGCAGATGGCGTGTTCCATATGTGGCTTCCGGTCACAGAACTTTTGGAAGGAGAAGTTTATTTTCTGCAGTCCAATCCGGATTATACGATCACGGAGCCTGGAAGTACGGTTTCCGGGATGACAGTTGGATATTATAATGGAGATGATAATAGTATTGCTATTCGATCGGGAAGAGGATATACTAGAAGTGAAAAAATCAAACCTGATTTTGTGGCTCCGGGAGTAAATGTAACGGGAGCAGCAATGCGGAATCAATTTACAGAGCGTACAGGTTCCAGTGTTGCTGTCGGGATTACGGCAGGAGCAGTTGCACTTATGCTGGAGTGGATTGTGTACCAGCTCGGGGAGAGCGGGATTGATTCCATACAGATTCGCAATCTTTTAGTTTTGGGAACAGATCGCAAGCCCGGCGAGACATATCCCAACCGCGAGTGGGGATACGGGGCTTTGAATCTATATGATGCATTTGATGCAATCAGGCGTATTTGACACATGAAGGGAGAAATGAAACATGGGAGACTTTTTTGAAGATTTAGGAAAACGAATTACAGAAACAGCAGGAGCAGTGACGAAAAAGACAGAAGAAGTTGTTGAGACACAGAAAATAAAAAGCCAGATCAGAGTGGAAGAACGAAATAAAGAAAGAGATCTGCAGCATCTTGGAAAGCTGGTTTATGACCGTTTCCAGAAAGGGGAAGTGATTGATACAGTATTTGTGGAGCTGTGCGAGGCTGTTGCACAACATGAAGACGCAGTTCAGTCCTATTTAAAAGAACTTGCGCAATTGAAGGGAATGGAACTTTGCAAGAACTGCAAAGGCGAATTGGAATCTGATATGGCATACTGTCCAAAATGTGGAACAAAAGTAGAAGAAGAGATACACTTTGACACAGAAGAAGCAAAAGAGACGACAGCAGATGAGGGGGTAGATGACTCAGCCATGCAGACAGTAGAGGAGACAGAGACGGTTTCAGAAGAGGAAGTATAGATGCTTGCTGTAATTTTGACGCTTTTGATAGGAACCTTATGTGGGATTGATTTATATTTGAAGTCATACATTGAGACTCATTACAAAGAGGGGGAAGAAAAGAAGATTCTCGGTGACACAATCTCAGTTCGAAAAGTGCATAACAAAGGGATGGCGCTGAATAAGGGAGAAGAACATCCAAAAAGAGTGCGAATGCTATCGGGGATTGTGACTGCGTTGCTCGTGTTGTATTATGTTTTTCTGTTTCGGAAGAAAGGCGGATGGATGCGCAAAAAGGGAATTGCACTTGCCATTGCAGGAGGAGTGAGCAATACTTACGATAGATTTGTGCGAAAATATGTAGTGGACTATTTCGGATTTTGCACGGAGTGGAAAAAATTCGAAAAGATCACGTTTAACTTGGGAGATATGTTTATCTTTCTTGGCAGTATTTTAGTTGTGATATCTGAGATTTTTTCAAAAAAGCGATAAGAAAAAAGATGAGCCCCGCGGGAAATCGCGGGTCTTTGTGCTATAATAGGAAATTCCGATTTTTGTTGGAACAATGAATGAAAATAGCCCGCACAAAGTCGGGCATGAGAACAAGATGACGCTCGTTAGAAGATATAAAAACCTTCTACACCAGCCTCATCGGCAAATAAATCATCTTCGTTTAAAAAGAAATCCATATCCAGAAGTTCATCCTCGCTCATATTGCGAATGTCCTTAGATGTCATTCCTTCTGGTGGATTGTCCATGTATTTTTTGCGTAATTCCTCGATATTAGATTTCATGGTAGTATTCCTCCTTTGAGAGGATTATATCATAGAACGTGAAAAAAGAAATCATGCAGAAGAACGCTTTCCGAAAGATTTGGACATTGCTCTCTCATAGAGTTCTTCGAGGGATACGCGCTTATGATTATAATAGAGTTCCAAAAGCTCCATTTTCTGTTTGCAATTCGGACACTCTAAAGGATCATAACCAAAAGAAGAAAGAATGGCAGTCCGCCATTGGTTGAAACTCCGGTAAATACGATGTTTGCTTTTCGAGATCGCACGATAAAGTTTTTCGTCTGTTTTTCGATGTCTGGCATATAAGCCACCATATCGAATCATTTTGAAGTGCTTCTCAGGGATATGACGAATTAATCGTTTGATAAAATCAATTGCCGGGAGAGTTTCTACAATATATTTATTATCTTCATGCCGATTGTAATGGAAGGTAACAGTATCACCATCATAGTTGTCTATTCTGGATGTAGCAATTACAGGCCGACCAAGATAACGTCCAATGTATTTGATGACTGTTTTGGAATCAGAAAGATTCGGTTTGGCATAGACATAGAAGCCCTGCTTATGGTCGTTGTAACATTTGGACTTGATTTTTTTAAAAGAAGGTCCAATTTTAGAATGCATTTCATTCAGGAGTGCAGTGCGGAACGCATTGCGAAGGTAAGAATAATTAAAATGACTGACATGACGCCAGAAGCCATCATCACTAAACCCACCTTCTGAAAGAAGGCAATGGATATGAGGATTCCATTTGAGGTCTCTGCCAAAGGTATGTAAAACCATGATAAAGCCGGGAGTGAAGTTTTTGGATTTATTAAGTTTGAAAAACATAC
>OLQA01000096.1_pt1 | contig 76459 bp, 76 predicted proteins | sample 1673151 | NCBI WGS metagenome assembly OLQA01 (sample SAMEA3136760, study PRJEB25190) | human gut metagenome | biome: human gut; feature: human-associated habitat; material: faeces | place: Austria | collected 2013
GCGTTTCAGCGCTTCTACGACATGATGATTGTGCACCAGCATGCCGAGTACATAGATATTTTCATTGGGATAGTCTAGTCGTGCCTGCTTCGCCATCGATATCGCGCGTACCACACCTTTGCAATAGCCGCGGGGCGTTACTTTGATCAGTTCCATCTTCATCACCTGTCTTTGTTTGTCATCGCATTCATTATAATGGAAAGAGGAAAAAATGAAAACCGGAAAACGCCGATAAAAGTATTTTTACTTGTGAGAAAGTGAAAAAACCGCTATAATAATAACGATTTTTCAGGATTCAGAGAAATGAGGTAGAGGCAATGAGTTATCAAGACTATCAATTAAAAGAGGCGACACGCCGTTTTATCGCATACCAGCGCTTTACAGAACCGACCATGATCCAGCAGGCGGTCATTCCTTACGCATGCAAAGGAAAAGACATCATCGGGGTATCGGCGACGGGTTCAGGGAAGACCCATGCTTTTTTGATTCCGATCATGGAACAGATCGATCCAACAAAGGATTTTGTCCAGGTCGTAATCACCGCGCCGACCCGTGAGCTCGCTTTACAGCTTTATCGCAATGCACAGGATATGGAAGCGTGCATGGAAGGACTGCGGGTAAAACTGATTACCGGCGGTGTCGAAAAAAGCAGAATGATGGAACAGTTAAAGCAGCAGCCTCATCTTGTGATCGGAACACCGGGACGCATCAAAGATCTGTTTGTAAAGGAAGCAGTGCTGCGTTTAGAGAAGACCCGGATCCTTGTCGTGGATGAAGCTGATATGACGCTGGAATTCGGCTTTTTGGAAGATGTCGATGCGATTGCCGGCAAGATGGGCGATCATTTACAGATGATGTCTTTTTCCGCAACGATTCCTCAGGAGCTGCAATTCTTTTTACGGAAGTATATGAAGGATCCGCGAGTGATTCAGATCGATCATGAAAAAAGCCTTCCCGCTATTACGCATGTGCTCATTCCCTGCAAGCATAAAACTTATGAAGAAAAACTGTTGGAACTGCTGCCGCTATTTCAGCCATACGTCTGCCTGATCTTTGCCAATACGCGAAAAGAGGCCGCTTCGGCAGCACAGCTGTTGCGTGATCACGGCTATGGAATAGTGGAACTGCATGGTGATCTTACCAGCAGAGAGCGCGTAAAGGCGATGAAGGAACTGCGTGAACAGAAAAAATCTTATGTCGTTGCGACAGATCTGGCGGCTCGCGGGATCGATATCGAGGGTATCACACATGTTGTTTCTTTGGGCTTTCCGAAAGAGTTGAATTTCTATATTCACCGCAGCGGCAGAACCGCACGTGCCGGTCGCGATGGGATCTGCTATGCGCTGTATCAGAAGCAAGATCAGCATGCTGTAGAGCTTTTGACGAAAAAAGGTGTGCAGTTTATACAGAAAGGCATTAAAAACAATGCTTGGCAAGAGATCCGCGTCAATACCAAGAAACCAAATGAAAAAGAAATCCTGATCGAAACGCAGATAAAGAAAGTAGCCGGAAAAAAGAAAAAAGTCAAACCGGGATACAAAGTGAAACGACGCGCTGAATTGGATCAAGCAAGACGCAAAGCAAAGCGTATGTTGATTCAGGAAGACATCAAGCGCCAAAAGAAAGAACGTGCAAAAGCGAAACAGATCGAAAAAAGAGGGATGTAAATGAAAATAGGAAGTCATGTGTCAGTCAGTGCACCTGATTATTTTAAGGGGGCGCTAGAAGAAGCGTTAAGCTATGAAGCAAACGCTTTTATGATCTATACCGGGGCACCGCAGAATACGAAACGCACTGCTATCAGCAAGATGAAGGCTGCGGAAATGCGGGAGATGATGGAAGCAAAAGGAATTCCGCTTACCAATGTCATTGCTCATGCGCCTTATATCATCAATTTAGCCAATACGACGAATCCCGCGACCTTTGAACTGGCGGTCGAATTTCTGGCAAAAGAGGTCGAACGGGTCAAAGCGATCGGGTCAAGTGTATTGGTGCTGCATCCGGGTTCCCATGTCGGAGCCGGTGAGGAAGCGGGCATCGCGCAGATCGTGAAGGGTTTGAATGAAGTGCGGCAAATGGTCGATTTCGGTAATGTGAAGATCGCACTGGAAACGATGGCCGGCAAAGGCAGTGAGATCGGTGCGACTATGCAGCAGATCAAAATGATCCTTGAACAGGTGGAGGATGCTTCCTGCCTGGGGGTTTGTATGGATACCTGTCATTTACATGACAGTGGGGTGGATCTTACACAGTTTGACGCGTACTTAGACGCATTTGATCGTGAAATTGGGTTAGATCGCCTGCTTTGTATTCATATCAATGATTCTAAAAATGAGCGAGGCGCTAGGAAAGATCGCCATGCCAATATCGGATTTGGCAAGATCGGCTTTGATACGCTCAATCAGATCGTGCATCATCCAAGACTGGCAGATGTTGTCAAAATATTAGAAACGCCATATGTTGAAAAATGTCCGCCTTACCGCCATGAAATCAAAATGTTGAAAGCGGGGACATTTGATGCGCGGTTATTGGAAAAGATCATAGAAGATGGCAAGCAATAGCCATCTTTTTTTACTGGAGATCAATGAGATTGCGCATAGATCGATAGGTATGATCTGGGGCATGCGTAAATCAGCAAAGAACAGATGGTGCGGATCATTTCAGTTATCCTCATATAAAAAATAGAGAACATTTGAAGCAAGTTAGGCTGCAAGCGAATTTTGTGACAATTCACATCGACTTTTCTAACGGTAATTGAATGGCAGAGCAGTAAAAAAGCATATCTTCAGCTGATATGCTTTTTAGCTGTAAATGAGGGGAGTGCGTCATGATCCTGCTTCCTGCAATTTTGCCAGTGTCAGTATCTCCTCTTTTAAGCGAGCAACCATCTGTTCCTGCGGCAGTTTTTCAACGATGACACCGCGCTTGATCAATAGTCCTTCCTGCTTGCCGCCGGCAATCGCAATGTCCGCATGCTTGGCCTCTCCCGGTCCATTGACCGCACAGCCCATGATCGCAACGCTGATATCGGCATGGATCGTCTGTAAAAAAACTTCTATTTCATCAACGACGCTGCTGATATCCCATTGGGTCCTGCCGCAGGTCGGGCAAGCGATCAAGTTCGGTACATTGTCAAGCAAACCGACGCTTTTTAATAATTGCTTTACGATCGGGATCTCTTTGCGCGGATGTCCGTTTACGCTGATCCGGATCGTATCGCCAATACCTTCATGCAGCAGATAACCTAGAGCATAACTGCTTTTGATCGCACTGGAGGTGATCGTGCCGGCTTCGGTCACGCCCAAATGCAGTGGGTAAGGGAACTGTTTTGCCGCTTCTTGGTATGCTTCGATGCAAAGCTTTGGATCAGAGGACTTAAACGATAAGACGATGTCATAAAAGCCCAGATCTTCTAAGATCTGCACATGCCGCTTAGCACTTTCGATCATACCGGCTGCTGTCGGCTTGCCATATTTTTCATGAATATCTTTTTCCAAAGAACCGGAATTGATGCCGATTCGAATCGGCACATGATGGCTGCGGCATGCCTCTACCACTTTTTCTACATTCTCACGAGAACCGATATTGCCGGGATTTAAGCGAATTTTATCGATTCCGGCTTCTACCGCCATGATCGCAATGCGATAATCAAAATGAATATCGGCAACCAGTGGAATATGCACCTGCTTTTTGATCTGGGGAATGGCTTTGACATCGGCTTCGTCAATGACGGCCATGCGTACCAGTTCACACCCCATTGCTTCTAATTCTAAGATCTGGGCAACGCTTGCCTCTACATCGCTGGTGCGGCTTGACAGCATCGACTGAATGATGACGTGATTGCTGCCGCCCATGGTAAGTGAACCGATCTGCACCGGTCTAGTCTGTGTTCGTTTGATCATATTTATGTACCTTATTTCAACGAGTATCCTTGAAATCCTTTCATGCCCATTATAAACAATCTCGTATTTTTTGACAATGACTTTATCGTACCCTTCCTAAATGGAGAAATGATCCGGTGACAGATTCACACAAATATAAAGATGGTAATTTTATAAAAACTTGATATAATATAGAAGTCGATCAGCATGTTGATGAGAAAGGAGCACGATTCTATGTTTTCGAACCCGTTTAAGAAAATGGATCAGGAAACGCTGCGGCACAGCAGTGATCTGTTAAATAAGCAGAAGAATTATAACAAAGTCATCAATCTGCGCATCAGTATCGCGGCAGTGGCGGTTTTGTGCGTCTTTGGCATCATCGCTTTTCGACTGTTTGACATTCAATATCGAAATCATGACAGCTATACGCTGAAATTAGAGAATTTTGCCTCAAAAAAGCAAAAGACGGTAACGCCGCGCGGTCAGATCTTAGATCGCAATGGCAATGTCGTAGTGGCGACAAAGGAGTCTTTGAACATTACTTATACGCCGCCCGAAGAATTGGATGAGGAAACGATATGGGAGAATGCCATTCATTTTTATGAACATTTCGGAAAGGCGGACTATGAGCCGACAAATCAGGAATATCAGAGTCTGTATTTGCAGCTGAGCGATGATAACGGCGATTCTTTGCTGAGTGAAGAAGAACAAGAGAAAGTGGCAGCGGGGACGTTAAGTGAAGCAAAGGCGGAGCAGTTAAAGCTTTCTCGGGTCAATGAGGAAATGATCGCTTCCATTCCTGAAAGTTATCGCAATGCGTACGGCATCAAGTTGATGATGCAGAAAAGTCCTGCAAGCGAAACCAAACTGATCAAGGAAAATGTATCTAATGAGCAGGTTGCTTATCTTTCCGAGCATACTGCACAGTTTGAGGGGTTTGATGTTTCAAATGGCTGGATGCGCGATTATCCTTATGCTGATACGCTGAAAGATGTCATCGGACGTATCGGTACGATCCAGGAGCAGGATCAGCTGTATTATCAGGCGCTTGGATATGGCTTGAATGAGATGGTGGGCATCAGTGGGCTGGAACTGGAGTATGAGGATCTGCTGTCAGGGAAGAAAATGGTCAATGAGATTACTTATGATGAGTCCGGCAATGCCCAGCTAAATGAAGTATCGGCGGGGAAGAAAGGCTATGATTTGCAGTTAAGCATCGACATTGAGCTGCAGCAGAAGATCGATGAGATCTTATTGAATACGATGCGTACGATCGGTTCCAATGAAACATCGAAATATATGCGCAATCTTTTTGTTACGCTGATCAATCCACAAGATGGCTCAATCTATGCGATGAGCGGGGTGCAAAAGGATGAAGAAGGCAATATTTATCTCTATGCCAGCGGTAATTATCTCAGTGCGAATTTGCCCGGTTCGGCGGTAAAGCCGGCAGTGGTTTATATGGGTCTTGCCGAAGGTGCGGTTTCCCCGGGAGAGATCATCGTCGATGAACCGCTTTATATCAAGGGCAGTGCGCCAAAAGGTTCTTATCGCAATTACGGTCCATTGGATGAAATCGGTGCTTTACAGGTTTCCAGCAATGTCTATATGTTTCATATTGCCATTCGTTTGGGGCATGGTACTTACGTAAAAAACGGACCGCTTGATCTGGATACAAGCGCTTATTCATTGATTCGGCGCTATTATTCGATGTTTGGCTTAGGCACAAAGACCGGCATCGATCTGCCAAATGAGGAAATCGGTGTGCGTGGTACCGAAACAAGCAGCGGACTTTTGTTGGACTATGTGATCGGCCAGTATGAAAGCTATACGACCTTGCAGTTAGCGCAGTACACGGCAACGGTCGCAAACGGCGGTAAGCGGATGAAGCCGCGTTTGGTTACACAGGCGTATGAGGTAAACAGCAAGAACGTCGTCTATCAGAACAAGAGTGAGATCCTGAACTATGTCAACGGCGATCGCGCTTATTTTGACCGGGTGCATTTAGGAATGCGCACCTGTGTTACGACAAATTATTGTGGCAATATCAATCGTTCTGATGTGCAGGTTGCTGCTAAGACCGGAACCGCTGAAAATAAATACTATAAAGATGGAGTCGGCTATGATTCGCCAAATGCCATTCAGTTAGGATATGCGCCATATGACAGCGATACGCCGAATTTGGCATTTGCCTGCATGGCACCTAATTACAGCAACGGTGATAAACTGCAGCCTAATATCTGCGGTAATACCATCATGCCGCAGGTTTTAGAAGAATTTTATAAAAAGTATTAGTAATCTGAAAGCAACTATGATATAATCATTACGCATGTAGGTAGAGGAGGGACACTATGAGAGATCGTATTACTTTCAAATGTTCAGAATGTAACGAAGAAAACTACATTGGAACACGCAATAAAAGGAAACATCCGGAACGCATGCAGATCAATAAATTCTGCCCGCGTTGTAACAAAAAAACCGTTCATAAGGAGAAAAAATAAAAAGGGCCGTCTGATTGGTCTTTTTTATTAAGAAACACATATGATAGAAATCGTACCAGTAATTGTCGATCATGAATTTGCCTGTAACTGTTATCTGATCTTTCAGCAGGGACATGCATTGATCATTGATCCGGGAACAAAGAATCATCGCATTGCCGATGAAATTGAAAAACGTCATGCACAGGTAGATGGCATTGTTTTGACACATGGCCATTTTGATCATATTGCCGGTGTGGATCGGCTAGTGAAACGCTATCACTGTCCGCTTTATCTGCATGAAGCAGATATGGCGATGCTGCGGGATCCTTATCTTAATTATTCCATTGCGGCGAATCCACTTACCGTCCAGGCAAAAGCTGAGAAGCTGGGAGCAGGGGAACAGCAGGTTGGAACTTTTCATATAACGGTCATCGATGCGCCAGGACATAGTGAAGGCAGCGTCATGATCCTGATCGAAGATCATTTGTTCAGCGGTGATGCACTGTTTCAAATGGGCATCGGACGCACTGATCTGCCGGGTGGCTCCAATTCAAAAATGATCCAGACGCTGCGGATGATCAAAACACTGCAGCCGGCGTGGCATGTATATCCGGGGCATGGACCTTTTACGACCATTGAGCAGGAGCTGCTATACAATCCTTATTTGGCGCAGGTTTAGCATAAGGAAAGGAAACGGGAATGATGATTTCCGTTTTTTTTTATATGCTTGAGAAGATCGCATTTATTTTCATCACTGTCTTAGGATAAAAGACAATCTTTCGCGTATAGAAAATACAGGAGGAAGGATATGCTTAATGCTCACAAGGGAAGGGGGATAAGAAATGAAGGAACGTTTGATCAGATTGCTATTGACCGCCCAAAGGCATGGTGCTACTGACGTGCATTTTTTATTAGAGGATGAGCGATTACAAGTATCTTTGCGCGCATTAAAAGGGATTCGTGTGATCGATGATCCGTTATTTGACCGTGCTTTCTTTCAGTATTTGAAATATTTGGCAAACTTAGATCTGGGATCAAAGCGGCCGCAGTCCAGCGCATTTACATTATCACTGAATGGGAGCATGCAGTACTTTCGTTTTTCACTCATTGTCAATCGTTCACTGGAAACAGCGGTCTTACGTATTTTAAGCAATCATCCGCAGTTAAAAGTGCAAGACCTGACCAAACAAAAGCAGTGTGTTGCGGCGATGGTGAGATGGTGCCGCTTTCGCAGCGGCATGATCCTGCTAAGTGGACCGACAGGCAGCGGCAAAACGACCACGCTCCATGCGTTATTGCATTTGATCGCCAAACGCAAGCAATTAAAGATCATTACCTTAGAGGATCCAATCGAAATTATTTCTCAGGAGTACTTACAGCTGCAAGTCAATGAAGCGGCTGATTTCAGTTATGAGGAAGGGATCAAACAGCTATTGCGTCATGATCCCGATGTTATCATGATCGGTGAGATTCGTGATGCTCATACTGCAAAAATGGCGTATCGCTGTGCATTGAGCGGACATATGGTATTTACCTGTATTCATGCCAAAAGTGCAACGGAAGCCTTAAAACGCATGGAAGAGCTGGGGGTAAGCCGCAGTGAATTAAAGCAGACGCTGACCGCAGTCAGCTCACAGCGGCTCATGACTGCTAAAAACGGGAAAGAGCGTATCTGTATTTATGAGATCCTAGAAAAAGATGCGCTGACACACTATTTGGAAGGGTGGAACATTGAGCATGAACATGATGGAATACATCTGGAAATACGCAAAGCGCTTGAAAACGGCTGGATTTCCAAAAAAAGCGCCGAACAGGACCTTGAAGTTTACTAAAGCAGACTGGCGCTATCTACAAATGCTTTTGGAAAAAGGATATCACTTCCGCGATGCCTGCATGATCATCGGTAAGGACAGTGAGGTGATCTTAGAGAAGCTTGAGGAAGGGAAAACGGTAGATGAAATGCTTTTTCTCAATCACAGCGGATCTTTTTATGAACATATTGCTTTTTTTCTGCAATTTGTATCATTACAGGAAGCAATCAAGATGACGTTCACCTACTTAGATTTTGAAGAGAACATGAAGCGTCAGTTTTTGCGGAAGTCGCTTTATCCGTTTTTTATCTTTCTTTGCGCAGTCATGACGCTGCTCTTTTTTCGCGGCAATATCCTGCCGATGATGCAAAGCGGTTTTGAATTGGAACAAGACGCCTCTTTTTTGCAGGTTGTATTAGATTTTCTCTATATTCTGGCAATTTTATTGCTGCTGGGGTTGAGCGTGCTGCTCTTTTATCTGCTTATTTATCGCCTAGTGCCACGCTTTCATCATAATTGTATGCTTTTGTTGATCGCGCATTGCCGCTGGGTAAAAGATTACTGGTCATATCAGTTTTGTGCTTATTTACGGATATTGATGCAGGGCGGTCTTTCCAGCAAACAGGTTTTTTCCTTTCTTCGCACGAATAGTAAAAAAAAGATAATCGCAGAATGTGCAAAACGGATCGAGGCACTGCTGGAAAACGGTGCTTCCTTGACAGATGCGCTTGCCCAATGTGCATTGCTTTCAAAGGACCTGTTACAGATGATCGAAATCGGCAGCGCGGCTTCTACCCTAGATACATTATTGGGGCAATATTTGATCAAGCACCAGATGCAGATGGAAAAACGCATCAAATCTTGCACGATCGCAATTACGGCACTGGCTTATGGGTATGTGGCGGTCTTAGTGATCTCGGTTTATCAAATCATGTTATTGCCTTTGGAATTATTGGAACAGTTCTAACAGGAGGGAAACGATGAAACAACGTGCAGGTTTTACGATTTTAGAGATGATCATCGTCTTATCAGTCATCGCTTTGATTTTTCTTTTAACTTTGCCTAATATCCAGCAGAAACAAAAAACGATCCAGACAAAAGGATGTCAGGCTTTGGTGGAAGTGGTGAACAGTCAGATTTTATTATTTGAATTAGATCATAACCGTACACCGTCCTCGATCAGTGAATTGATCAATGAAGGGTATTTGAAAGAAGGACAGAATATTTGTCAAGGCGGAAAGGAAATCGTGATCGTGAATGGACAGGCAAAAGAAAAATAGAGAAGGCTTCACTTTGATAGAAACACTCTTCGTGGTGGCGCTGTGTGTGATGATGTATGGTATGTTTGTCGGAAAGAAAGCAACTGCGTTTTCTTTGCGGTTATTCTTGCGGCAGATGAAGCAGTACTGCGAGGAACAGCAGTTTTCAGCGATGCAGGCAGGACAACGTCGCACGATTCGCTTTGAAAATGATCATGCTTTATTCGATCAAGAAAGTGTTTTTTATCCAAGCGGGATCACCTGTGAACCGTACGCGTTTGCTTATAATGCGGCCGGTAATATTTCTAAGGCCGGTACACTGCGCTGCGCAAATGAAAAAGAACAGGGAACACTTGTATTTCAGTTGGGAAGTGGTCGCAGTGTCGTACGATAAAGACGGTTTTCTTTTGATCGATGCTTTGTGTGCATTGATGATCGTTTCGCTGGCGTCAATGCTTGCACTGTCGATCGTACGCTTAAAAAGGATCGATATCCATAGTGAATGGAATCAAAAGCAGGAGGAAACAGCACGTGATTTACAAAAGATGTATGAAGCGCTCGGCCTTTACGATGAGTGAAATGATCTTAGCATTGATCATTGTTTCATTATGTGCGCTGGTGCTCGCCAAAAGCATGTCAGTATTACGCTATGGAACGAAAGCAAGCATGCTGCTCAGTGATGAAATGGCGCTTTGGCAGATGCGGCGTTTGCTTGCACAGGCAGAAGATATCACTTGGGAGAAACAGGTGCTGCATTTCCTGTATCATGATGAAGAGGGTGCATTGCGGATCAAAAAAGATCAGATCGTTCATCAGATCGGCAATGAAATCATGATGATGGAATTGGATGACGCTTATTTTTATGAGGAGGATGGATGTGTTTGGCTTTCATGGAAAAGAGAGAAGGAAGACTATCAAGGGATGCTTTACTGCCCGGCGTAGCGGCTTTTTCTCCGTTATGATGCTCATGTGCATGCAGCTATTGGTATTGACGCTATCTTTTGCTTACCACGATGGTACACAACTGCTTCAATATCGCTTGGCCGAGAATAAAAAGCAGAAGATCGAATGGTATCTGATTCACTATATCAAGCATGCGCTTGCGGAATATGAAGAAGAAGATGAGAGCATTACCGTCGAAGGAGAAGAAGTAACGCTGCATTATGATGATATTACTGCCTATGCAAGTTTTCAAATCAACGGCAAGCTGCTCTGTTTCCGGCTCCAGTATGACGATCTGAGTGATTGTGTCATGGATGTGTCATATATCGAAGATGGCTGCCCATACTAAAAGCGGTGATAAAAATGTGGAATTTAACGATTGTGTCGGTCGGTATCTTTGCTTTGATGATTGGAGCAGGCTATCTCTGTCAATTTCTTGAGGCATCTGCCTTTTCTCTCATTGCGGTCTATGCGCTTTGTTCAGTGCTGCTGCATTTCAAAAAGTATCCGAGCTCGTGCATCGCATTAAAGGCAGAGGACTTTCTGATCGTATGCCTATTACTTTTTATCATGGGAGGATGGTGTATTTTTTTAGCAATTCCGCTTTCCCTCGATATGCTTGCATATGTCTATCTTTCCGCTTTTTTGGCTTACATCAACTATGCATGCGGCATGCGGTTTCGCTCCCTTTTCTAAGTTATTGACAAATAATAGAAAAACGGTAAAATATAAGAGGTTATAGATTAGAGAAAGGTGAGAAAAATATGATTAGTTCAAATGATTTGAAACCGGGCATGACCATTCAGGTCGATGGCAACATCTATGTGGTATTGGAACAAAGCCAAAATAAAACAGCCCGTTCGGCAATGGTAGTAAAGGCAAAAGTCAGAAATCTGAGAACCGGATCCAACATCGAATTGTCATTTGGCGGTGGGGATAAAATCGCTCCGGCACATATCGACAAAAAGGAAATGCAGTATCTTTACGATACTGATGATGCACTGGTATTCATGGACAATGAAACGTATGAACAGATTGAAATCAACAAAGAAGCATTGACATGGGAAATGAAGTTTATGAAACCGAATGACAATGTCAATGTGACGATGTTTGAAGGGGAATTCCTAGGTGTTATTTTACCGGATAAGGTAGCGTTGCAGATCGTGGAATGCGAACCGGCGGTAAAAGGTGATACGGCAACCAACGCGACAAAGAATGCGAAAGTGGAAACCGGCTTGGAAATCCGTGTTCCGCTGTTTATCGAAAATGAAGAAATGGTAATGATCTCAACAGCTGACGGCAAATATGCCGGTCGTGCTTAATTTCTGATTGCGGCAAGGTTTGCCGCTTTTTATATGGAATCGGAAATTTGGAATTTGTGTGATAATTAAGTAAAGTTTACGCTTTTTGTATTCAAATAAGCGGTTATTTGGTATAATAAGAAACGGATATAGGAGGTTTTTTTTATGGAAAAATTATCTCGCGTAAAGAAATATGAAGACCTGAGAAAACAAATTGAGGAAAATGCGGAAACAGAGATGGATCTGGAAAAAGAAACGTCGATGGAAACGCTGCATACAATAGAACCGGCGCATTATAAAAAGGTCAAGATCGAGGATACTTTGCCAAAACGCGAACAGATGGAACAGTTTGAGGAACATACGGATACGTTTCAGTTCAAGAATGAGTTTTTAGATGAATTTATCAATGAAGTGCGAGAGTATAATCTGAAGAAAGGCAACCGTTTGGAAGATGATACGCAGATGGATATTTTATCACAATTAAAGGGTTCTGCTCCCAAAAGAAGTCAATATATTTCCCCGTTGGAAAGTGAGGAATTGACGTTTGGATTGGAAGATACGACAGCTTCTTTAAGCAAAGAGGAAATTGCCAAGCAGGTACAGGAGCTGTTGCAGGATGAGACGCCGCTGGAAGAAGAAAGCATGAGCGGGCATAAGCAAGAAGAAAAGACGGCTTATGAAGTAAAAGCAGTGCCGATGGAAGAGGCTTTTGCCAAGGAAGAATCATCGCAAGAGAAGGCGGAAGCGACGATGGATCTAGGAAGCGTGCTGCCACAGGAAACGATGGCAAGTGATGATGTATCAAAGCTGGTAGAACAAACACAAAAAATGAAGCTTCAGTTAGACAGTTATGAGGAAGAATTGACCGATCTAAACGATGGTTTGGATCGTACGCATCGGATGCTGAATATCATCTTATGCCTTTTGATCGTCTGTCTAATTGCCGCGATCGGATTTGTCGTTTACTATATCTTACAATCGGGAGGTGTCATAAATGCGCTTTAATATTGCGATCGACGGGCCTAGTGCTGCCGGAAAGAGCACGATTGCCAAGATCCTGGCGAAAACACTGGGCTTTGCTCATCTCGATACAGGAGCGATGTATCGCTGTTGTGCGCTTGCGGCACAGCGCTGCAAGATCGATTTAGAAGATGGAGATGCAGTAGCAAAGGTCTTGGGACATACGAAGATCGATTTTGATGCGTCCGGGAATGTTTTGCTGAATGGTGAAGATGTCAGTATGGCAATTAGAAGCAATGAGATCAGCATGCTGGCAAGCAAAGTGAGCGCTTATCCACAGGTGCGTAGAAATCTTGTCGCATTGCAGCAAAAGATCGCTGCGGGACAAGGATACATATTAGATGGACGTGATATCGGTACAGTCGTGCTGCCCGATGCGGCGGTCAAGATCTTTATGGTCGCATCCGTGAAAGCGAGAGCGGATCGCCGTTATAAAGAATATGTGGAAAAAGGCATTTCCATGTCTTATAAAGACGTCTATGATGACATTGAAAAGCGTGATTATCAGGACAGTCATCGTAGTGCATCGCCATTAAAAAAGGCAGATGATGCGATCGAGCTTGATACTTCTGCACTGAACATAGAAGAAGTCGTAGCGGCGATCATGCAGATATTGAAAGAGAAAGGACTGTGGAACTAATATGATTCATGGTACGGTTGCGATCGTTGGACGTCCGAATGTTGGTAAATCGACAATATTTAATCGTATGATCGGTGAGCGAAAGAGTATTGTCGAAGATCAGCCCGGCGTTACCAGAGATCGTATTTATGGAAAGGGAGAGTGGCTGACCAAAGAATTTCGTCTGATCGATACCGGCGGGATCCAGTTGGAACAGCAACCTTTTAGCGAGGAGATCCGCGTTCAGGTAGAAATTGCGATTGCAGAAGCGGATGCGATCTTATTTCTGGTAAATGGACGTGAAGGCTTGACCACAGAGGACCAAGCAATCGCCAGATTGCTGCAAAAAGCAAAAAAACCGGTCGTTCTCGGTGTCAATAAGATCGATGATCTGCATTTACAAGATGCGATCTATGAGTTTTATGCATTAGGCTTAGGTGATCCAATTGCAATGAGCGGCAGTCATGGTATCGGTATCGGTGATGCGTTGGATGCACTGGTTGCACATTTCCCTGAAAAAGAAACAGATGAATATGAAGGAATGACGAAGTTTTGTCTGATCGGTCGTCCGAATGTCGGTAAAAGCTCACTTGTCAATGCGATCTTAAAGCAAGAACGGGTCATTGTGAGCGATGTTGAAGGAACGACCCGCGATGCGATCGATACACCGTTTCAAAGTGATGGGAAGGATTATGTCGTCATTGATACCGCCGGTATCAGAAAGCGCGGCAAGGTGTATGAAAACATTGAAAAATACTCAGTATTGCGGGCAATGAGCGCGATTGAGCGCAGTGATGTTGTCTTGGTCGTGATCGATGGCGAAAGCGGCGTACGTGAGCAGGACAAGCATGTTGCCGGATATGCGCATGAAGCAGGGAAGGGCATTATCCTTGTTTACAATAAATGGGATGCTGTTGAAAAAGATGAGCATACGATGCATCAAATAGAGAAGAAGCTGCGTCAGGAATTTATTTATCTCAGTTATGCGCCGATCGCTTTTGTTTCGGCGCTTACCAAAGCGCGCGTCCAAACGCTTTTACCGCTGATCGACGCAGTGCATGACGCGTCTTTGCTGCGCATTCAGACAAATGTATTGAATGAAGTGATCATGGATGCACAGCTGATGACACCTCCTCCGACCCGCAATGGCAAACAATTAAAGATCTATTATGCTTCACAAGTTGCCACTGCACCGCCGACGATCGTGCTGTTTGTCAACGATCCGGAATTGCTGCATTTCAGTTATAAGCGTTTTATTGAAAATACATTGCGTGAAGCGTTTGGCTTTGAAGGAACGACCATTCGCATTCTCGCCCGTGAAAGAAAGTAGAGGTAATCTTATGAAAACTGTCGTAATCGGAAGTGGCAGTTGGGGAAGCGGACTTGCCCAAGTACTGGCCGATAATCATGTGGATGTTACCATTTACGGCAACTGTACGGAAGAATTACAGGATATTGCTGAAAACCATCGCAATGAAAAGTTTTTCCCTAATGTCGATTTGAATCCGGCCATCAAAGTCAGTACGACGATCGATGTCGTAAAAGATGCGGATATGATCGTTTTATCTGTACCTACGATCGCAATCGAATCGGTATGTCGGGATCTGCTGCCTTATCTGGATCATAAAGTCATTATCGTCAATACCAGCAAAGGTTTTCACCCGGTCACTAACGAACGCATGTCAAATGTCATTCGCAGTGTGATTCCGGAGCAGTATTTAAGCAGTGTCGTATCTTTGATCGGACCAAGTCATGCCGAAGAAGTCGTCATCCGTATGCTGACAACGATCTGTGCGGTTTCCTTAAACGAAGCAGATGCCATTACGGTGCAAAATACCTTCTCAAATGCCTATCTGCGCGTATATCGCGGCAAAGATGAGATCGGCAGTGAAATCGGGGTTGCGCTGAAGAATGCGATTGCGGTGGCAAGCGGTGTATTAAGCGGAATCGGATACGGCGACAATACCAAAGCGGCATTGATCACGCGTGGTTTGGCAGAGATGATCCGTTTTGGTACGGCGATGGGCGGAAAACTCGAAACCTTTATGGGATTGACCGGTATCGGGGATTTGATCGTTACCTGTACCAGCGTTCATTCCCGCAATTTTCAGGCAGGATATGAAATCGGCCGTTCCAATGATGCCAAAGCCTTTTGGGAAAACAATACCAAAACCGTTGAAGGGGTGCGTACCGCTCAGGTCATTCACGATCTGGCAAAAGAAAAAGGCATTGAAATGCCGATCATCGAAGAGGTTTATCAGGTGCTGTATCATGGCAAAGAACCGCGCCAAAGCGCCTATGATCTGATGCATCGGGAATTAAAGGAAGAACACCCTTATCATTCAATGTAAACAAAATGATATTTGCGTTTAGCAGGGAAGATAGCCTTTTTTAGGATATCTTCCTTTTCTTATGATCAGCCATCAATAAGCATATGCGTCCTTTTAGAAGAAAGAGCTGACAAAAAAAAGCAAAGAGAAAAAGCTATCTCTTTGCGATATAAGCATCGATCTGCTGCACACAGTTTTTTGCAACAACTGCCGGTTCTTCGGCGTTTTTGACCGTGATATCACTGTATTGAAGATAAAGTGGCAGACGCTCGCGATACATCTTTTCCACCGCTTCTTTGCTGCTTGAGAGCGGTCGTGTAGGGTCATTGCTGGATAGATTTGCAGGATCACGCTCCAAATAAATGACAATGCTGTTTTGTCCCAGCATTTCCATATTGACATCGTACTTCACAATGCCGCCGCCACAGGCGATCACGCTGTTTTCCTGTTTTGCCAACTGCATGGCAATCTGTGTTTCATAGGCACGAAAACCGCGCTCACCATGCTCTGCGAAGATCTGTGGGATCGATTTTCCGGCTTGTGCAACGATCCTTTCATCCATGTCGACAAAAGGCTTCTGCATTTGTTTTGCCAGCAGTCTTCCGATCGTCGTTTTCCCGGCGCTTGGCATACCGATCAAAACAATATTGATTTTATCGCGCAGCAGCTTCTGATAAATCGTTTCGATGATCTGATCATCGATCTTTTGATGTAAAAAGTGTTCTACTGCATATTTCGCTTGTGCAATCAGCATTTCCAAGCCATTGGCATGGATCAGGCCCAACTGTTTGGCGGTGTAGCAAAGCTTTGTGGTGATGGGATTATAAACGACATCCAATACTGCTTCACAGCAGTGAAACAAACGCAGATCGATCGGAGCAGCATCGTTTTTTGGATACATCCCGACCGGAGAAGTATTGATTACGATCTCCGCATCCAAATGTTTGTGATAGACATCCTCATAGTCTACCGCATCTTTGCTCCTAGCGATATCAACGATGACCAATTCTTTAGGCTGCGCTTTTTTTACGACTGCCTGGATGGCCAAAGAAGCACCGCCGTTACCGATGACCAACACTTTCTTGTTTTGCATCGATACCCGATATTTTTTCACCATATAAGCAAATCCATAATAATCGGTGTTATAGCCGATCAGTTTTCCATTGCGATTTACGATCGTATTGACCGCGCCGATCATTTCAGCTGCTTCCTCTATCTCATCTAAATAGGGAATGACGGCCTTTTTATAAGGAATTGTCACATTGATTGCCTTGAAATCCCGTTTTTCCATGAACGTATGAAATGCACTTTCCGTTAATGGCATCAAATCATAGGTATAAGAAGCGATCTGTTCGTGAATCTCTTTAGAGAAGCTGTGTCCCAGCGCCCCGCCGATCAGTCCATACTGCATATCTATCACCCTCGTTTCTATTGCTTATAGGATACAATAAAACGCTATTGATTTCAATACGCGAACATGATATAAAATGATTGACAGTAAAGCTTTCCTTATCAAAACACAATGTGTGAATGATCGATGAAAGAAAGAAGGGCAGGCGATCAGATGGAAAAAATGATGATGAAAGAGAAGCAAAGCGAGATAAAAGAACCGCTTATCTGTGTACCGCTTACCGGGTCTTCGCCAGAGCGGATCTTAGCAGAAGCAGAAAAATGCAGAGAAGCAAAGGTTGCCATGGTCGAATGGCGCCTGGATTGCTATGATGACTGTTTTTGTTTTCCGAAAATGCTCGCTTTCTTAAAAAAACTGCGGGAAATTTTACATGAACAGCAGCTGCTTGCGACCTTTCGTACGCGAAAAGAAGGCGGCAACAAAGCATGTGAAACAGCACAATACATAGAACTTTATGAACATTTGATCAAGAGCGATTTGATCGATTTGATCGATGTGGAGTTGTCTATGGGAGAAAAGGCCGTCGATCAATTGATGACACTTGCGCATGAAAATAACAGAAAAGTCATTTTATCCTATCATAATTTTCAACAAACACCGCCGCCGGCAACATTGTTACGATATTTTGACCAGATGGCGTCCTTAAATGCGGATCTATTGAAGATTGCCGTCATGCCGCAGACAGAGGAAGACGTGATCCAGCTGATGCTGGCAGCAAGGGAAGCGCATCAACGATATCATAAACCACTGATTGCGATCGCAATGGGGGAATTGGGTAAAATAACCCGTGTCTGTGCTGAATTTTTGGGATCAGCAGTTACTTTTGCGAGCATTGATCACAGCAGTGCGCCCGGACAGATCCCGATTTCACAAATGCGCCGATATTTATCCTTTTTTCACAGTATTGCAGCACAATTAAAGGAATAATAATAAAGAGTGTCGTAATATATTGCTGATTCCTTCAGCACTGATATTTTTATAAAAGATCCTCTATTCCGTTATGAAACAGGATCATTTTTTCGATGGTATTTAGAAAGGACATATGCTATAATGAATCAGCATATGTCTTTTTTGACAAGACGATCGTTTTATAAATCAATGCATGAAAGGATTGAATCAAGATGAATACACAGGATGAAATCAAACGCAGGCGTACTTTTGCGATCATCTCCCATCCCGATGCCGGCAAAACGACGCTGACTGAAAAACTGCTGCTTTACGGCGGCGCTATTTTATCTGCCGGTACGGTAAAGGGGCGAAAAAACAGCAAGCATGCGGTGTCTGACTGGATGGAGATCGAAAGACAGCGTGGAATTTCGGTAACCAGCTCGGTCATGCAGTTTGAATACGACAATTACTGCATCAATATTTTGGATACACCGGGACATCAGGATTTCTCGGAAGATACTTACCGTACGTTAATGGCTGCCGATTCCGCGGTCATGGTAATCGATGCGAGCAAGGGAGTAGAGGCGCAGACGAAAAAACTGTTTAAGGTCTGTCTGCTGCGTCATATTCCGGTATTTACCTTTATCAATAAAATGGACCGGGCAGCGATGAACCCCTTTGCACTGTTAGAGCATATTGAGAAGGAACTCGGCATCAGCACGTATGCGATGAACTGGCCGATCGGCTCCGGCAAGGACTTCAAAGGGGTTTACGAGCGCGATCATAAACAGATTTTATGCTTTGCCGGCGGACAGCACGGACAAAGAGAAGTGGAAAAAGTGGCTGGTGATCTACAAGATGAAAAATTCAGAAGCTTGTTAGGTGATGACTTCTATGAACAGTTGATGGAAGATGTGGAATTGCTGGATATCGCCAGTACGGTTTTTGAAGCAGATAAAGTCCAAAACGGCAGATTGACACCTGTTTTCTTCGGTTCGGCGCTCACTAATTTCGGCGTAGAACCCTTTCTTTCCCATTTCTTGGCGATGACGACATCCCCTTTGTCAAGATATGCCGGTGATGTTGAGATCGAGCCGACTGATGATCATTTCTCTGCGTTCGTCTTTAAGATTCAGGCAAATATGAACAAGGCGCACCGCGACCGCATCGCTTTTCTGCGCATCTGTTCCGGGAAGTTTGAAAAAGGAATGGAAGTGACCCATGTGCAAGCGAACCGCAAGATCAAACTGGCGCAGCCGCAGCAGTTCATGGCTGACAATCGCGAAATTGTGGAAACAGCATATGCGGGAGATGTCATCGGCGTATTCGATCCGGGCATCTTTGCGATCGGCGATACATTATGTACCGGTAAACCATTTGCATTTGATAAGATCCCGACCTTTGCACCTGAGCACTTTGCCCGTGTTCAGCAAAAAGATACGATGAAGCGTAAACAATTTTTGAAGGGGATCACACAGATCGCACAAGAAGGAGCGATCCAGGTGTTTCAGGAAATCAACATCGGTATGGAAGAAATCATCGTCGGCGGCGTCGGTGTATTGCAGTTTGATGTGCTGGAACAGCGTTTGAAAAGTGAATACAATGTAGATATCAAACTGGATCTATTGCCTTTTCAATGTGTTCGCTGGATCGAAAATGAAGAAATCGATCCCAATGCCTTAAATCTGACTTCAGAGTCAAAGCGGGTCAAAGATCTCAAGGGCAGAAATTTGATTATCTTCGCTAATAACTGGGGCATTAAATGGGCATTGGAACAAAACCAAGGATTGATCTTGACCGATATCGGAACGGTGGAATAAAAGCAAGAAAGCATTTTGCAGTGAAAGCAGAATGCTTTTTTCGCGGATCATGGACGAGATGGAAAGTGGCAGCCGTAAGAAACGCTTTTATAGATTGCTGTTTTTTTTGATGACTCTTTTCTTTCTATTTTACCAGTGGTTTGTTATAATGAAAACGCATATTTTAATAAAAAGGGGCTTGATGCATATGAATCGTAAAACAGGGGTGCTGTTGCCGCTTTCGTCATTGCCGGGGACACATGGTATCGGTGATTGTGGTGAGCATGCATATCAATGGATCGATCTGCTTCATGAAAACGGTGTAAAGATATGGCAGATTTTACCGCTGAATCCGCTTGGATATGGTAATTCTCCCTATCAGTCCTGTTCTTCTTTTGCGGGAGATGAAATCTATATCTCCTTGCCGATGCTAGTAAAAGAAGGATTGCTGCCGCAAAAATACAGCAGAAAGAAAGGAAAGCAAAACGATCGAGTCGATTATCCGGCTGTAAAAAAGACAAAACGGGAAGCATTGCAAAAAGCATGCCGCATCTTTTATCATAAGAAGCTGGATCAAAGGCAAGACTATCAGGATTTTTTGAAACTTGCTTTCTGGCTTCCGCATTATGCCTTGTTTATGGCGATCCGCGCGCAATATGGGGATGTTAGCTGGGTGGATTGGCAAAGGGAGGATCGGGACGCACTGCTTGATCAAAACTATGATCAAAGCATGCTGGAAACGGAAAAGCGGTATCATTATTTTGTGCAGTATCTTTTTTTCAGACAGTGGCGGCAGTTAAAGCGCTACGCCGAAGAAAAAGGTGTTTCCATCATGGGGGACATACCGATCTATTTAGGGTTGGACAGTGCGGATGTCTGGGAGCATCGCAGTTATTTCCTGCTGGATAAAAAAGGACGTCCGCGCTTTGTCGCTGGGGTGCCGCCGGATTACTTTTCCGCACAGGGACAGCGCTGGGGCAATCCGATCTATAACTGGAAAGCCTTAAAAAAACACCATTATGATTTTTGGATCGATCGTCTGTACTGGAATCAAATGCTGTATCATATCATTCGGATCGATCATTTCCGCGCCTTTGATGACTATTGGAAAATACCTGCTTCCTGCCAAACAGCAATCGAAGGAAAATGGGAGCTAGGTCCGCGGCATGATTTTTTCAGAAATGTATTTCAGCAGCTTCACGATATACAGATCGTTGTCGAGGATCTCGGCATATTAAGAAAGCAGGCACAGAAATTAAGAGATGATTTCCATTTGATGGGCATGAAGATCATCCAGTTTGATTTAGACGACACTGCTGACAGCTTTTTGAAAGAAGATAAAAAGCATTTGCTGATTTATACCGGTACGCACGATAATGAGCCGATTCGCAGCTGGTATGAGGCATTGGCGCCATCCTTGCAAAAACATACGCGTAATATGTTAAATCGTTTGCAGATCAAAGAACGGCGCATCTCACGTGGATTGATTCGTTTTACGCTTGCTTCTCATGCAGATGTAGCGATCATACCGGCATGGGATCTGTTACATTTAGGAAAAAACGCTCGTTTTAATGTACCTGCGACGATCGGATCACCAAACTGGGAATGGCGGCTTACAACGCTTTCTAAGATAGAAAATGAGCTAAAATGGCTGCATGAATGGATTTTGTTTTATAAACGCTAAGGAATCGCGGGATTCCTTTTCTTTTGGTGCATAATTATCGATTCCTTAACATAAAGTGAAAGTGATAAGGGAGGAACGTTATGAATACACCAGAGATATTGAAACATATTGCACAGCGTACCGGTGGCGACATATACTTAGGAATCGTAGGACCGGTGCGGGTAGGGAAGTCCACGTTCATTAAGCACTTTATGGAACGCTCAGTCTTGCCGTATGTGCAGGATGAATATGAAAAAGCACGTATGATCGATGAACTGCCGCAAGCAGGCATGGGCAAGACGATCATGACGACTGAACCGAAATTTGTGCCGAATAATGCGGCACAGATCGAGTTTGAAGACGGCTTTAAGGTCAATGTGCGATTAGTGGATTGTGTGGGTTTTGTCATTCCTGAAGCAAAAGGCTATAAAGATGAAAACGGTATGCGCATGGTCAGAACGCCATGGTATGATGAGCCGATCCCCTTTAATGATGCAGCACGTATCGGTACCCAAAAGGTCATCAGCGATCACTCTACGATCGGCATTGTCATTACGACAGATGGAACGATTACCGATTTGTCAAGAGAAGCGTATATCGAAGCGGAAAGTGAAGTCATCGATGAATTAAAAACGATCGGAAAGCCGTTTATCGTCGTGGTAAACAGCGCCAATCCAAATGGCACGGCAGCAGCGACCGTTGTAGAAAAACTAAAGGAAAAATATGAAGTGCCGGTATTGCCGATGGCAGTCAATGCGATGAGCGAGCAAGATGTGCATGATATATTGAGAGAAGCGCTTTATGAATTCCCGGTTGCCGAGATCAATATCGACATGCCGGAATGGATCGCGGTATTAAGTGATGAACACTGGCTCAAAAAGAGTTTTCAGGAAACGATCGATGCCAGCATGGCAAGTGTCGAACGCTTACGGGAAGTAGAAAGCATCATAACCGTCTTAAATGAAAACGAATATATCGAAAACAGTCATCTGGCATCAATTGACACGGGTAGCGGTTGTGTAAGTGTAGAGATCGAAATGGTCAACGGTCTTTATAATCAGATCTTAAAGGAAATCATCGGTGAGGAAATCAACAATAAAGCGAAACTGATTTCCTTGATGCAGGATTTCGCCAAAGCCAAAAAAGAATATGATGCGGTTGCCAGCGCTTTGAAAATGGTAAAACAGACCGGATACGGCTTTGCGAGCGCATCACTTTCGGACATTGCTTTATCAAAGCCGGAGATCGTAAAGGCAGGAAGCCGCTATGGCGTGAAATTAAAGGCCGTTGCCCCAAGCATCCATATGATCAAGGTCGATGTGGAAAGCACATTTGAACCAATCATCGGCAGCAAGGAACAAAGTGAAGAACTGATCCGTTATCTGCTCAGAGATGCGGGTGTAGATGATCAATCCATTTGGGAAAGTGATATTTTTGGCAGAAAGCTGTCAGATTTAATTCGCGATGGGCTCAATGCCAAGCTTTCTATGATTCCTGAGGCAGCGCGTGCACGACTGCAGGATATTTTGACAAAGCTGGTAAATAAAGGAAAAGGCAATGTCATCGCAATTGTTTTATAATACATTTTCACACAAATATATCTCATTCTTACGCTTGAAATATCATCTCTATGATGTTATCATATAAGCATGTTGGAGGTAATGTATTATGAACAACACATTAAACAAAAAAGCATTAGCTGAAGCGATTGCGGAAAAATTAGACATCACGAAAAAAGACGCAATGGCAGCAGTGGAAACTGTATTTGATGCTATTTCTGACGCATTGGCAAACGATGGCAAAGTAGATATCAGCGGTTTCGGAAAATTCGAAGTGAAAGAACGTCCTGCACGTCAGGGAATCAATCCTAAGACGAAGGAACCAATGCCGATAGCGGCATCAAAAGCACCTAGATTTAAGCCGGCTAAAGCGTTAAAAGATGCGGTAAAATAAATCTATGTCGATAAAGGAAGCCTTGCACTGTCATGCGCTTCTTTTTTTATGATTAGGAGAGAGAACTGCTTTCACGTAAAAACAGGGTGAGGAGCGTGAGAGGAATGAAGCTGATGAAACAGTTTTTATCACTTTATTTATGTGTGTTATTTCTTTTTTTGTTTTATTTGGAAGATACCGCTGCTGCAAACAAATATGAGATGCCTTATGAAATCACCGCATTTCGAAGCGGAAAGACAGGATTTGAGATCGAAGGATGGGGGCTGATGATCGAAGCGCAGCATTTTCTTGATGCAAACACTCATGCTTATCGATTATTGCTCTATGAAAACGGTGTGCGATCACACAGTTATGCGCTTAAACTCAGAAATGTGGATCAAAGCGAACTGATGCGTATGGTCGGTAAAAGACAGTGTGGAAAAAATGAATGGAATCAAAGTGCAAATACCTGTAATTATCTGTTTCGTAATGTCGGTTTTCAGGGAGTGATTCCTTATCAAGATCTGAGTATGGATCGTGATTATGAGGTACATTTGGAAATAGAAGCGAAACAGAGCGGAAAGCGAAAAGAAATCAGTCTATTTTATCCGATCAGTGAGAAGATCACACACCGCGATCAGGAGTTTGTCTATCAAGCGGTTTCTGATCTGCATGAAACAGCCTTGCAGGTAACGTACGGCGATGTATTCGCGAGAAAAAAGCCAAGTGCGGCAAAAGAATACTACAAGACCGGAAATCTTTGTTCTTATACACATGGAAATGCGCTTTATTTCAGACAAAATGCGATCTTTCAGCATATTTATGAGCGTAAAGTAGTCGATCATACGACATATTATCGCGTCAGCGGGAAAGAGAGCGTCTGTGAAGGCGGATTTCGGCGAGTAGAGGAGGGAAATGGCATTTCACCGCTTTGGATCGCCAGCGCCTTTGTAGACTATCGTGGCAAGCCGCTTACCATTCATACTTATATTGATAATGAAGCACCGAGGCTTTATTTCGACTATGAACCGGTACTTTATCCAAATGAAGTGAAACAATTTGATTTTCAAAGTATTGTGCATGCAACAGATAAAGAAGATGGAAATTTAGACGATAAAGTTATCTTAAAGGATGGAAATGTAGATGTACATCCAGGCAATTATGAATTGACTTATTATGTTGAAGATCGCTATGGTGCATTTGATCAGAAAGTATTGCATGTAACGGTGCGTGAGCCTGAAAATACACCGCCGCATATCAATGCCAAGGATGCAACGATCTATCAGTATGAGCCATTTGATTATCTAAAGGGCGTACAGGCAAGCGATAAAGAGGATGGTGATCTGAAGCAACAGTTGCGTTATACGGAAACCGTCAATACACAAAAGCTGGGTGTTTATCCGGTCACTTACACGGTAACTGACAGCAAAGGTGCATCGGCAGTCAAGACCATTCAAGTGCATGTCATTCGTAATCCGAAAGAAGGACTGCGCTATTTAAGCAGAAAATACCCATGGTATGAACAGAAGATACCGTTAAATTGGAAAGCATATTATCTTTATTTGATAGATCAGTTAAAGAACCGGCAGATTTACTATGAAAACAGCTTTGATCATCCATAATTTTGTAACATAACATAGATTATGCGAAGTAAAGTGTGTTATGTGTGAAAGATATCATGATAAAAAAGAGATTGATGATTTCCTATTCCTCCCCATTCTGATCGTGTATAATAAAAAAGGCATAACAGTTCAAAGATCGAACAATGAACCGTTACAGCCTTTTTATTTTATATAAATTATTCAAATGATTTTAGGAACCCTCATTTCCATCAGCCGCCTGCAAAGAACGAATCTGTTTGATGCCTTCCTGATCCATATATGTGATTTTTAATTGTTTCCCAACAGTTAAGAATACAAGCTCATTTTCATATTTAGCACTGAATGTGATCTTATAAACTGCACCGTTTTCATCACGAAGATAATAAATCGTAGTTCCATCGAGCATCAGTTTTTCAATGTCAGACACAGTAATGATCGCTTCTTCTAAGCTATCTTTATTAACGACATCATCACTGCTTGCACCTAACAGTGCGATCGTTTCTTTCAGTAGTTCATTTAACCCTTCATCACTGTTGACCGTGGCAACTTTTTGGTAGTCGATCGCAGATACGGTCGCATACATCTTAATAATGCCGTTGTCTTTTAATGACATCAGATAAACCGGGTTTCCTTTTACATTGATCAATAAAGGAAAAGTCGATTCATAACCGTAGTTTTTTACTTCCGATTGTGCGCTTTTCATTGCGCTTGTTTCATTGGCACCGGCTGTCTTGATCTTCATTGCTTCATGTGTTCTTAAATTTACCAATACGAAGCCGAGATTGGATTCATCGGAGTTGGCGGAAGTGATGCCGCTGTACAGCCAAATATCACCGTCTTTTTCAAGGTAATTGTAGCCTTCACTCGTAAGTGTTACCCCATTTTGCCCAAATACTGAATTTAAGAATCCATCCTGCAGGCTGCCGTTATCATCTAACTCTTCGACTACGGTTGCTTCCGGATAAACGCGATCAGCCCATTTCGGTATATCGCCGGCGTCATACTTCTTGCTTTCACCAGTGATCGGATCTAAGAAGATCGCTCCGGTCACTTTCTTTCTGGTTCCGACACCTTTATAGGTATAGGTGGAACAAATATACCATGGATGGCCGTCTTCATCAATTTCAAATGAAGGCGAGCCAAAGATCTCGGTTGGATAACTGAAACGCAAATGCCGCATCAGATTATCATTGAACATGCCACTTGGCACATATTTCATTCCTTTTAAGCCGAGATCTTTTAATTTTACCAGTTCTGTTTTCCCGCTGGTGCTGTCAACTGTAATATAGGCCGGAATACCTTCCTCTCTGTTTTGAAAATACTTGATAATGCCATTATAAGTTAACGGAGTGACGCGGTAAACACTGTTGCGGTAAGAAATCTGGGTATATTCATCACTGACATCAAACTGGGAAACCAGTTCACTCATATTCCCCATTACTTTATCGCCTAATCGCACAGAGCTGTCTCTATCGATGATCGGTGTTTTGGTAAAGTCTACTTCCGGAATTTCACTGAAATCCACGTTTTTTACATCAATACGCTGTGCATGATCCTTCGCATTGAAAAAACGTGAGGTAACAAGCGCTGATCCAAGCGGAAAAAGGATCATGCAGGCGAGCACGATCGTACTGATTTTACCTGCTTGTTTCCAATTCCCTGTTCTTTCTTCCACTTGTACGACATGCATGTGCTTATGCAAGCGGGAAAGCCGTGCGCTTCCCTCCTTTGCAAAGGCATATATGATCACCACTACCAACAAAGGCGCTACTGTAAAGAACAAAAACTGCCAAAACTGCGGTGCATGCCAGTTCAGCGGCGGCAACATCACATAAAAATATGCAAATCCATATGCCCCATAGAGCAGGGCTGCCCATAGCCATTTCAATTTCATAGTCAATTCCTCTTTTCCATATTGATCTTATTGTGTTCATACAAGTATTGAAGCAATGCATCGCATCCTTCTACAATATCTCGATACGTTAAATCAAAATTCCCGGTGTACCAGGGATCGGCAATATCTCGGGGATGCTTGCTGAAATCCAGCAAACGGTAAAGCGGTGCATCACTTCCTACAATACGTTTCATATTGGTTAAATTGTAGGTTTCCATACCGATCAGATAATCATATTGTTTGCCATCTTCCTTGGTTAGCTGACGGGCATATTTCCCATCACAGGCAATGCCGTGCGCTTTTAATTTCCTTTTTGTACCGGGATGAACCGGATTACCGATCTCTTCCCTGATTGTTGCGGCAGATGCGATCATAAACTGATCCGCGATCCCTTCCCTTTTTACCAGGTCTTTCATAACAAATTCTGCCATCGGACTTCTGCAAATGTTGCCGTGGCAGACGAAAAGTATCTTAATCATATTTGAAAATCCTCCTAAAATGCCGTATTCTGCCCCGTTTTGCCGCAATTTACCGCCCCTTATTTCGCCCATCAGATTGTTAAATTTATCACAGAATAGGCAAAACGGGGCAAATCGAGGCAAGTTGAGGACACCAATCGTAGTAAAAACGTAGTAAGAATGGGGGTGTGTTACTACTGCGACTATTCTATCATAGGTTGCTGGATTTTTGGAGTGTGGAAATGGAAAGAATGATGGTAACATCCCGAAGTGCTGCTTCTGTGAATTCAACAAAATTGAAGTTATCGCCTTTCTTTTCTATAACCTTCTTCTTTGTTTTTCCTTTCTTGCCATGTATCAAAGTATATCTGCAAAATATCTTCCATTAATTTTGGAAAAGGTTACTTTGCTAGGGAAAAGATTCATTCCCCTTGCTGCCATTCCAACAACACTACAGGCCCACTCACTTAGTTCATCCGGAAGCCGAAAACAAACCGATTCACCATCTTTTAAGATTGTTACTGATGGAATCAGTTTCTGATCTACGCCCACAGATAAAACATCAAAGGTTTGACTACTTCTATGTAGTGGCAACAGAGGTTGTTTTCCCGAATCAAAAAATACCCTTCCACCCCTTTTGTTCAAATATGATTTTTCATCAAAGGGAATTACAGGATCAATGGGCAATTTGCATTTTCTCTGATTAAAATACCTTGCCAACTGTTCGCAAGCAAACGCATTGAAGTATTCACCTTGCATATCTATACCATTTTGAATCTGTTCAACAGATTCAAAATGGTTCATAAAGTTAAGCAAAGCATTGAATAAAACTAAATCATCCGAATATATACCGGAGTAAGATTTATACCAAGCTGGTTGCCACTCACAAATAAGCCGATAAAGTTTTTTATAAAGTCCTAATTGAACTTCATTCAGGCAGAACCACCCCGTATCCAAAATCTTCTTATTGATACTTTCGTCAAGAGATTGATACCGCAAGGAATCACACAGCCCCTTCAATAACTTAGATATAATACCTGCCATCATATCTGCTATACGAAGCCCCGGGTACTCTGTAGAATCGGCTTCATCTGAATTATAAAGTCCTATTTCACGGGCTGCTTTTAAGGTTTTGCTTTTTTCCTCGTCTTTACCTTCTTTGTCTATAATCAGATTGTAATTCGATATATCTTTTTCTGCCAGATATTTTTTGAACCCATCAAAAGACATATGATAGTCCCAATCAATCTCCGGAGCATCCGAAATATCATCCAGTATGAATAAAATCTGTTGAAATGCTTCCGTTTCTCTCTGCTTTAATCTAGGATTATTTTTATTGCATTCAATCCTTTCTTGGAAAAATTTCTTTAGCTCTTCTAAAAAGTCTTTAGGAGATTCGTAGAGGCACTTAATAATTTCTTTCGGACGATACATAACGAGAGCCTTTGTAATGGAATACTTCATTAAGTCCGCATCAACGAGAAAACTGTTTCTGTACTTTTGAAAAACTTGTAGCACAAGGTATTCAATCTTGCTGGAAACAGAAAAGTAAATATGAATATCCTTGTCAAAAAGCGATAAGAAATCATTTACAAGTTGAGCGTTTTGCTTATTGAGGGAGGCAAAACCACACTTGAATTGTTTCTGATGAAACATCGTACTTTTAATTTCACCATTACGATCTTTTCTATCTGAGTACTTAGCCTCAAAAGTAGCATACTGTTGCAGAATATCATCATTCTCGGCTAACCATCCTACAATCATAGTTACGAAATTATCATAATAATTAGAGGCACTTACCGTCTTATAGTTGATTTTCCGACTATGTTCAGACTCGTCATAGTAGAAATTATATTTAAACATTTGTAACGTCTCCTTCATATAAATGTAGGTTTAGAAGCAACTGCCCAAAAGGTTATTTCAGCCACCTTATCAAGCTACTAAATTTTGATTTGCTACTCTGATTATATCATGTAATTTTCTAAATTCCTATTCAGACTTCTACACTATTCGCTTTGCTACACACAAAAACGCCCCGCCGAAGCAGAGCGCCCTGTGTCCTTTCCTTATTAAATTACCCGGAACATTTTCTGCGATACGGTTTTTTCTCCATCTACCTTCTCCAACTCCTTTCTTGCATCCGCCAGTTCCTCAAGCTGGGCATACCAGCCGGGTACATAGGCGAAGGAGAACAGATCCGGCATCAGGTTCATATCAGTTCCCTCCATTTGGTCTGGATCACTTCCAGAAGATGCATCTGGACCTGTATCTTCTTGTCCTCGTCGATCTCCTTATGTATCTTCCCGTCGGGACCAATTACCTCGCGGGTTACGAGGGCATTGTGGAAAGGCTCGTAAATCCGCAGGATTTCCTCCAATGCGTCCTTCTCTCCGTGAACCGCCTTTTTAATTAGGTCATAGTTTAATCCATCGGTATAAGCGTTACCGCTCATAAAATTTTTTGATTGCTTGATAGGCACGGTGCCGTAAGTTATACACCGTGCGGGTCGTTACCTCCAGTCTTTCTGCGATTTCCCCGTCTGTAAGATTCCTCCAAAAGTCCAGAAGCAGGACCTTCCGCTGTTTCTCCGGCAGGGATTTCAGTGCTTCATATAAAGTTTCGCTCTCCACCACACAGGAATGCCCATCCGCATCAAGCACAAAAGAATCAGACGGGTAGGCGTCCTTGTGGCCTAATAGTTCAAATAGATAGTCTACCGGTTCTTCTTTGTAATGGTCGTTCCGGCACTTTTCCGCCCGCAGCAAATCCCGATAATAATTGCGTGATACTGTTTTACAGAAAGAATCGAACATTGCGCAGATTCTGTCCATGTAGGAAGGAGATACCATACCTCATCCCTCCTCTCTGCAAATATCAGGGTGTGTCTTTTTTTGCCTCCTCGCTTATATAGAACACATCTCACATAGGCAAACCGGAAAGGTTCACAGAAAAAAGTTAAAAAAATTTTTTTATCTTCTTTCCCTAACAGTTTTCGATAGGCAAAGCAAAAAGGCCAATCCGCACAAGGCAGACTGACCTTTCGGGCAAGATAACCTTGCCTTGTTTATCATAAGATAGACTCAATTACTTTTCCAATATCACTGTCAATACAAATAGACTGTTTCTTAATTTCCTGCGGGCACACCGCTTCACCATAATTGATACAGACATAAGTAGCATTACGGTTTTTCGCTGTCATCTGCCAAAAAGGATATTTAATGATAACGGGCGTATTGTATCCAACTCCAAGCTCCAAAAACAAAATTCTCTGATTTTTCCGTGTGCGAAGAAAATTATTATATCTCTCTGCCGCACGGTGCCAGCCCTCGTCCTCCACAAACCGGTTGTCTGAACGCAGATTCATGGTAAGCGGTTTCCCACAATGGGGGCAGACCGGCAAAAGCTCCGAAGGAATCCTCATATCTTTCTGCCGCTCCACCATCTGCCGCATGATATCTTCGTTTTCAAAAGTTTCATTGCAGCATGGCTCACTGCATTGGAACAGTCCATAATCCCCCTGTGTATAAAACAATCGCTTTTTGTCAAATCCCGCTTTCTGAAAGCAATGATCCACATTCGTTGTAAGAATAAAGTAATCTTTCTCTTTGACAAGCTCAAACAGTTCACTGTAAACAGGCTTCGGAGCATCCATATAGCGGTTGATGTAAATATACCGGCTCCAATACGCCCAATGTTCTTCTAACGTATTGTAAGGATAAAAACCGCCGGAATACATATCGTGGAATCCGTATTTTTCTTCAAAATCGGAAAAGTATTGCCGAAACCGCTCGCCGTCATATACAAAGCCTGCGGAAGTGGAAAGTCCCGCCCCGGCTCCGATCACAATGGTTTCAGCCGCTTCAAATTCTTTTTTCAGCTTTTCAATCTGTGACGAGTAATTTTCGGTAGATTTTGTAGTCCATATCTTTGAAAACATTGAAGATTACCTCCATGTTGCTTTTTGTTTTTTCTTTATATTGCTTTACCGTCTGTACGGCGATCTCCGCCGCCTTATCATTCGGAAAGTGAAATTCTCCCGTAGAGATACAGCAGAACGCAAGACTTGTTATCCCATTTTCTTCCGCCAACTCCATGCAGGAGTGATAGCAGGACGCAAGCAGTTTTTCATCCTTCTTTGTAAGCCTGCCGCTGACGATGGGGCCGACCGTATGCAGAACATATTTGCTTGGCAGGTTATACGCAGGTGTAATTTTTGCTTTTCCGGTTTCTTCTTCATAGCCTTGCTCTTTCATCAGCGCGGCACAGGTTTCCCGGAGCTGAACCCCTGCAAAGGTATGGATGGCATTGTCAATACAGCCATGACAGGGGCAGAAACAGCCGAGCATCTGGGAATTGGCCGCATTGACAATAGCATCACAGCGCAATGTAGTAATGTCGCCCTGCCAAAGATAGATTCCTTCTGCCACAGGAGTAAGAGCAGAAATATCGGTAACGCCTTTCTCCGCCGTTTCCGCTTGGAGGTAAGCATCCTGTACCGCAAGAAATTCACTGTTGGTATGTCTCGGCATACGGATATTAAAAAGGGAACGGAGCAGCCTTTTCTGCTCCTGCTCATTTTCCGGTATTTCTATATCGGCATACCGAGGCTGTTCGGAAAGCATTTCCCTTATGAGAAAAATCCTTCGTTCCTGCTGGTTCATATTTCCTCCTTTCCCGCTGGGACGGCATTATAAAAACAGGTTTCATTCAACGGCTTTCTATGACAGCCAAGTTTTGTATTTGGCACAAAATCTTCTGCAGGATAGCCGATATAAAGCATACATACCGGCTGCCAGTTTTCCGGCAATTTCAAAAGACTCCTTGCCTTTTCCTCGTCAAAATAGCTGATCCAGACGCTGCCAAGATCGAGACTTGCAGCTTCCAGCATCATGTGTGTGGCAACGATTGTGGCATCTGTTTCTCCACTGCTTTTTCCGCTTTGCGGATGCGTCCAACAGGCATCCTTATCATATGCCACAAACAAGACAAGCGGCGCACCGTAGTAAAAATTAAGTTTTCCGTGGCTTTTGTCCTCACATTCCTCTGCCAACTCCACATACTTTTTGTCGTAACCAAAAGAACAGAATTCCCGAACCTTTGCCAAGTTTTCCAGTGTATTCAACACAAGGATTCTCTGAGGCTGCCCATTAACCGCCGTAGGCGACCACCGCCCGGCTTCTAATATCTTCTGTATTTTTTCATCTTCTACCGGAACCTGTGCAAACTTACGCACCGTTACCCGTTTTTTCGATACATCCATAAAATCCATAAAAACCACATCCCTCTTTTAATTGTGACTGTCACGATAGCGGTGGATTTTCCGATTCCGGTCTTTCTGTACTCCCCGTGAATAGGAAATTTCCGGGTAGCCAAACCCAACAATCAATTTCATATAATGATCAGACGGGATATTCAGCATTTCTCTTGCCTTTGGCGCAAGCTCCAGCAACACCTCTGCCGGATAACTCATAATGACTGTACCAAGCCCGAAGGCATTTGCAAGAAGTTCAAAATATGCCGTTGCGATATTGCAGTTGACCTTAGAATCCTCCGCCCACTTTCCAGTGCATTTCTCATGTGCGATAAAGAGATGCGGCGCACCGCAGAATAATAAATCGCCTTTACGCACCGTCTTTTCTGACTGCTTCATTTTACTGTAATAAAAATCGCTGAAGCTATTTGTATAAATGTGTTTCTGCGCATCCGCCTCCATTTTGGAATACGCCGCCTGCCAGATGGTTCTTACCCTGTCTTTATCATCGATGATTGTGTATTCCACATTACAGGAATTTCCTCCGGTTGGGGCAGCAGCCATAGCGTCTAAAATCCGTGTTATGATCTGCGGGTCAACATTTCTGTCGAAATAGCGCCTGCAAGACCGGCGGTTTACGACAAGCTGCTCCATATAACTTCCCATCTCCGATGTAGGCGGAGGAAGGGAATCCTCCGGTTTCTTGTGAAAGATAGAAATTGCTCCTTGCGGGCATACGGCCAGGCAATGCTGGCATTTCCAACACCCCCGCCACCCGTATCGTTCAAACTCTTTCATTTCCGGGTATCCGTCTTTCCCGGATACGATTACCATGCCGGAACAGGTATTGATACACTTTCCGCATTGAATACATTTTGATTTATCGACCATGAAATATGTTTTTTGTTCTGCTCCCATTTTCGCTCCTTATTTTTGTATGGCATCAGACAGTTACGACAATCTTTCCATTTACCTTGCCGCCGTCAAGTGCAATGCAGGCATCCCGGATCTGTTCAAATTCAAAGGCTGTGCCAACCACCGGGGAAAGATGATGTTCCTGTAAAAATGTAAAGATGTCCGTGATAACCTGCTGTGTAGGATAATTTGAGAAAAAGCCGGTAAGATAAACGCCATTTGGTATATCCTTGATCGGGTCAAAACCATTTAAGGTATAGACGCCTCCAAGAATCCCCGTATCGCAGACGATCCCGCCCTTTTTTACGGTCTGCAGCGTATCTCTCAGATTCCGTGGGCCGACAAGGTCAAGAGCCTTTGTCACACCGGAGATTCTCCCCGCAAGGTGTCCATCATCAAGAACCGCTTCATCCGCTTCTGCCAGCAGAGGGATTTTGTTTCCCCTGTGCGTTGTTGCAATCACACGACATCCAAGCGCCTTTGCGATCTGGATTGCCGCATAACCTAAAGCACAGGTGCCGCCGCGGATGAGCAGGGTGTCCCCCGCCGTAAGGTTTAACCCTTCAAACAGAGAACCCCATGCGGTAAAATAAGTTTCCGGAACCGCCGCCATTTCTTTCCATGACAGTTCAGAAGATACCGCAAATACCTGCCGGGCCGGAAGCAGGACATACTCCGCGTAGCTCCCGTGAAAGCTGCGTCCCATTCCGCCCATCAGGGCGACCACTTTCTGTCCTGGTCTAAAATCACTGTCAGAAGGATCGGCTATTTCCCCGACACATTCAATTCCAGGAATGATTGGTTTTGTAATGTAATCCGCCTGAATTTCACTGAGCCGCAGAATCTGTTCCGAATGATTCAGCCCGAAGGCTTTTACTTTTACAAGAACCCAGCCGGGGCGTACCTGCGGTACGGGATAGTCTGTTATTTTTACTTCCTCAGCAAGCGTTGGCCCTGTCAGGACAACTGCCCTCATTGTTTTTGGAATCATTCTGTTATCTCCTTCCAGCACTGCGGATCGGCTGCATAAAAGTTTCCATCCTTGCCGCTGGCAACTGCCGGACAGCCTCTGCACCATGCTAACAGCTCACATTTTGAGCATTTCTCAAATTTACGATAATCACGGTAACTTTCCATCTGGCATACCCATACGTCCGCCAGCCGATCCTCAAACACATTCCCAACTTTGCTGTTCTGTACCCGTCGGCAGGCATACACATCACCGGTAGGAAGAATCGTCAGATGGCAGTTCCCGCAGTTACATCCGCCATAAATCATATTTTCTTCCACTGTTTCAGGGATTTTGAAAACGCCCGTTTCGTATTCATACAGTGTCCAGAGATGATCTTTTTTGTTGAAATAGGTTTCGCAGCCTGCCGCTTCATACTCTTTGAATTTCCTGTCGCAATCGGCTAAAAGCTGTCGGTAACGCAGCGGCTCAATCGCCACATCCTTTTCCTCACTGGTGGGGCAGTAGCGGGCAAAGGCAAATACATTTGCTTTATGAGCCACCACTGTATCAATGATGTCAGGAACTTCATCAATATTCGTACCGGATACCGTTGTCATAATCACGCTACGGATTCCGGCGCGGTTGATACAGCCAATTTTTTCAAGGGTAATATCAAAGCTGCCGGGTTTACGAAACCAGTCATGGGTTTCCCTCATACCGTCAAGAGAAAGCTGGTATTTCTGACATCCGTATTCCTTTAATCGCTGACAGACTTCATCGTTGAGATGAAACGGATTTCCCAGTATCGTAAAGGGAATTTCATGCTCTTTCATCAGAGCAAGCAGCTTCCAGAAATCCGGGTGGAGGATTGGATCACCGCCAGTAATGTAAAAATAAGGGAGCCGTCCATAAACCTTGCAAAAGTCCAGACAGTTATAAAATGTGTCCTCCATCTGCTTCCAGTTCATTACATCCAGCTTTTTGCAGTTATCTTCGGAGAAAATATAACAATGCTTACACCGCTGGTCGCACTCGTCAGTAATGTGCCATTGAAAAGAAAAATACTGCTTCATCGTGTTTGTCCTCTCTTATATAAAATCGGATTGACCGAGTAATATTTCAAAATATTCCCGGCGAGATTGCTCCCGCCGGGAACGGGGTTCATGCGAATGGAACAGATTACTTATCGCCAGCGCCGCAGGCAGAACCGCAAGCGGCAGGCGTTTCAGCAGGCTTATCACCGGCTCCGCAGGCAGAACCGCAAGCAGCAGGCTTCTCAGCCGGCTTATCGGACGCACCGCAAGCGGAAGCAGGGACTGCCTCCATTTTCTTGTTCCATCCAAAGAGATTTGAAAGTGCCATGATTTTGACCTCCATTTTTTTATTCAGAGAACTTGTTTTGCCCTCTGTACTTTCTATTTTACCGATCTTTTTACGCTCTACAAGTACGCACTTTTTTATTAGGATACTTACCTTTTTGTAACTTTTATGCTATTTCCAGTTTTCAGGAGCAAAGTACAAATGTAAATTTTTTGCGGTACTTATGGAAACATTGATTTTTTGCGGTCTCTATGCTATAATTCGAGTGCAACATTCGAAATTAAATGTTGCATAAAAAAAGAATGTATTGTGATGTTTAGGAGGTAAAAGATGAAGTTGAAATCGGAATTACCGGCTTGTCCTGTAGCAACTACAGTACAACTTATAGGCAGTAAGTGGAAATTGCTGATTCTTCGGAATCTGCTTGCCCGCCCGTGGCGTTTTAACGAATTGCAAAAAAATCTGGAAGGTATCAGCCAAAAGGTACTGACAGATAGTTTGCGTTCAATGGAAGCCGATGGAATCGTTACCCGTACCGTATATCCAGAAGTTCCCCCAAGAGTAGAATACTCCTTGTCAGAGCTTGGAGAATCCATGCGCCCAATTATTGCATCAATGGAGCAGTGGGGAATAGCGTATAAAAAATCCTTAAATAAAGAGTAGAAGCAGACAGTTACATAATTTGTTTTCTTGAACTATGGTATTTACGACAACACCGATGAAAAAATAACTTTTTCAAAAATCCTGCTTTCCATCTACGAGTATGTAAGCTATCATTTACGTGGGGCTAGCCAGTACAAAAATTAAATATTATATTTGACACATGGGAAAGCAGTAAGATTTACCGCTTTCCCATGTGTCTTTCATGATAGCTTGCACTAACAAAATAACTTTTAGAAATTCGGATACCATCGTAGCAGATTGTCTCGTCCATCCGCTTCAAGTTTTTCTACCACATACCGCAGCCACTCGTCCGGTGTAGGAATATCCCCGGCACAGGGAATCTTCCTCCACTGAGCCCTTTTCTCCAAATCTGGATCATTCTATCCTTTTTCTATGCGGGCTGATATAATCGCCCGCATTTCTTCAACCGTAATATTCCTTTCACGGGCCGGCCTTTCAAATAAGTGTTCTTCCTTTTCCAACATTCGCACCTCCTGCCACATAACCTTCCCCTTTTCCTGCCACACTAATTCTATGCACTTTAAGGGAAATATGCTATCTACTGATTATGACTATTATAGCACCCTTTTGGGAATTAGAATAGATACAGATAGGCAGGTGATGGCATGGATGCGCAAGGACGCATAAAGCAACTCATGGAAGAACGAGACTGGACGGATTATCGGCTGGCAAAGGAATCCAATCTTTCCCATTCCACAGTCACAAATATGTTCAATCGAAATAACGCTCCGACGCTGCCGACCTTAGAGGCGGTCTGCAAAGCATTCGGTATTACTTTGGCGCAATTTTTTACAGAAAGGAACAGCCCCGAATTGACGGAAGAACAGCGTGTCCTGTTTGCAAAATGGAGTACCTTAAAAGATGAGCAGAAACAGGCGCTGCTTGCACTGATTGACACCATGAGAAGTTGAAAAGCACATTGTTTCCAACCGGGCGGAAATAATGTGCTTTTTACTTTGGTCTGATATGAATATTGCTATCGTTAAAATTTGCACCCATCGTCATGCTTGGGTGCATTGTATCAAATTGTGGTACGCAAGCCAGTAAGAGTGTGTGCCAATGGCTATCTATATTTTTCTTGAAATATTCTGTTCTTAAACTTCTGACAACGAAACGCATTCCACACGGAATTTTTTTACGGCGGGTCTCATCTAATCCTCATCTCTGTTTTCCTCATCTTTCCAACGCTGCAATTCTTTCTTCGCCTCATCATGGTTCTGAACTACCCGCTGCAAAAACATACGTATCGCCTGTTCCATTGTCAGATGATTGGCTGCCAAAATCTGCTCTGCCTGACGATACACTTCTTCATCAATTTCTACCTTTATTGTCTCGTAAGTCATATACTCACTCCTCTACAACATTGCCAAATAACTGTCCAGCCTTTCATTCACATACCCTGCAAATAGTTTTTCCATTGCTCTTAAATTGTGTTTGACATGATATTCATCAAAAGCATTGTAATAGGCAATCCGATCTGTAAATTTAATATCAATCGGTGGATACCCGGCCTTCATCAATTCCAGATTCACAAGTAAGCGTCCCGTACGACCGTTTCCATCGATAAAAGGGTGGATGCCCTCAAACTCAATATGAAACCGTGCAAGCCGGGGGATGATATGCTCTGTGCTGTTCCTATAATCATCCAGCAACTGTTCCATCTTTGGCTGGATGAGATAAGGCTGAACAGGTTCATGCTTCGCTCCCATGATTCTTACCGGAACTCTTCTGTAAACCCCACGGTCATCTTTTTTATCAGCAAGAACTAGATAATGAATCTGTTTGATTACGCTTTCTGATAAAGGCACCTGCTCCTTTACTAAATCTTGCACAAAGTAAAAGGCTTCTTTATGTCCCACTGCTTCCATATGATCTTTCAGCGGCTTTTTGTCAATCGTCAACCCGCGCAGCACCATATCCGTTTCCCGAAGAGTCAGCGTATTTCCCTCAATCGCATTAGAATTATAGGTGTATTCAACGACAAATTCCTCTGTGAGACGTTCCACCTCTCCTTCTGTTAGCGGGCGCCTGGAGTCTAATTCTGTTTTCTTTCTGTCAATCTTCTCCAATAAATTTTCTGCAGTCTTATATCGTCCATCCTCTGGTTTCTTTGCATCTTCTGGTATTTTCCAACTACGTCCTTCACGGGTAACGCCAGGAATCTTCCCTTCTGAACAAAGTATCCTTACTCTTCTATCTGAAATACCCCATTTCTCTGCAGCCTGCTTCACTGTCATGTACATAAATCTACACCTCGCTCCCAACAATAGTATACCCTATTATCGGAACAATATCAACGCTATCGGAATAATATTTCCCGCTTATCGGAATAATGTAAATTATCATTTTAATAGGATGCCATTTCTTACGATTTCAAATACCTTTGAAAAAAGCAGAAAACCGCTCTTGATTTCCTGCTTTCTCTTCCTTACAATGCTGATATATGATTACAAAGCCTTCAACAAGCCATCGACAGCCGGTTTCATCGCTTCATCTAATAAAGCAATCGCATCGCTTGTATAATCATCGTCCTTATGGATGTTCGCAATCAGATCCATCATCGGCAGTTCCGCAAATAATGGCAGATCATTGCGCTTTAAGAATGCTTCCATATCATTTGACTGATATAGATCGATCCGTTTTTGACAGTCCGGACAGATGATATAACTCATGTTTTCAATGACGCCTAAGACACGAATCTTCATTTCCTTGCACATATTGATCGCCTTTGATACGATCATCGACACCATCGGCTGTGGTGTTGAAACCATTACCATGCCGCTGATCGGCAAGCTCTGCATTAAAGTAAGCGCGACATCACCGGTTCCCGGCGGCATATCGATCAATAGAAAATCCAGATCGCCCCATACCACATCGCTCCAAAATTGCTTTACCGCATTGGCGATGATCGGGCCACGCCATACGACCGGCTGATTTTCATCTTCCAAAAGAAAGTTCAGCGACATCACTTTAATGCCGTCTTTATCCACTACCGGTTCAATCGCATCATTGCTGCCATATGCATGCTCATGAGCCAGTCCCATCAAACGCGGAATACTTGGACCGGTCATGTCGGCATCCATAATACCGACCCGATAACCCGCTTTGCATAACTGTTTGGCAAGCAAGACGGTCATTGAAGACTTTCCGACACCGCCCTTTCCGCTCATGATCCCGATCACATGCTGGATATGACTATGCGGGTTAGAAACGATGCCGCAGGTTGTCTCATCTTTGCCGCAGCTTCCTTTGCTTGGACATGTACTGCAATCACTCATATTATCCCTCCATTACACTCTATTTGCTATTTTAGTACGCACTGTTCGCTTTGTCAATTCACTAGCGCAGCAGCGGTAACAGCGAATGCCCCAGTTTTGGCATCTCGCATTCAAAATTATCACAGATCGTTGCGCCGATGACCGCAAAAGTATCCGTCTGCGGAAGCAAGCCGCTTCCCTTCATGGAAGGACTGTATGCAAGAAACGGTACCATTTCCCGTGTGTGATCGGTTCCGCGATAGGTTGGATCAGTGCCATGATCGGCCGTAATGATCAATAGATCATCCTCTTTTAATTTAGAGAGCACAACGCCCAATTTTTCATCAAATGCCTCTAATTCCTTACCATATCCGATCGGATTGCGGCGATGGCCCCAGAGTGCGTCAAAATCGACCAGGTTCACAAAGCAAAGACCGGTGAAATCCTGATCCATCAGTTCAATGGTTTGTTCCATGCCATGCACACTGCTTTTTGACTTATAGGCTTCGCTGATCCCTTCCCCATCGAAAATATCTTTGATCTTACCGACGCTGATCACATCATAGCCTTTATCACGCAAAAAATCCAAAGCGGTGCGATCATAAGGCTTCAACGCATAGTCATGACGGTTGGCAGTACGCTTAAATTCACCTTTTTTCTTACCGATATAAGGACGGGCGATGACTCTGCCCACCTTCCATTCATCACGCATGGTCAGCTCTCTAGCAATCTCACAGCAGCGGTATAGCTCTTCTAATCCAAATGTTTCCTCATTTCCACAGATCTGTAAGACCGAATCTGCCGAAGTATAAACGATCATATTACCGGTAGCGATCTCCTCTTCAGCAAGCTCATCCAATATTTCCGTACCGCTGGCCGCTTTGTTGCCGATTACTTTATGTCCGCATCGTTCCTCCAGCGCTTTGATCAGATCTTGCGGAAATCCGGTTTCGGTAAATGTCTGAAACGGCGTTGTAATATGCAGTCCCATCATTTCCCAGTGTCCGCTCATCGTATCCTTGCTGACGGCTGCTTCCTGCATGCGGGCATAATAGCCGATCGGTGAAGGCTCATATGCCACCTTGGTCAAAGGATGCAGATTGGAAAGTCCCAGCTTTTTCAGATTCGGGATCGTAAAAGATTCCATCACCTCATCGATGTGTCCCAGCGTATCCGCTCCTTCATCGTGAAAGTCTGCCGCATCAATTGCGCCGCCGATGCCCATCGAGTCGATGACGATCGTAAAGATTCGCTTATACTGTTTCATTTTGTTTCCTCCTTGTTTGCTCTTGGATGCGCCGCATCATAAACGGCTTTTAACCGCTGATCCTGCACATGTGTATAAATTTGCGTGGTGGCGATGTCACTGTGTCCTAAAAGCTCCTGCACCACTCGAAGATCCGCACCGCCATTTAACAGATGGGTCGCATAGGAATGTCGAAAACTATGCGCCGATAAAGCCGAAGATAAGCCGAGCTGCGCTAGTTTTTCCTTGATCAATCGATGCACATATTGACGATTGAGCGGATGGCCCAAATGATTGATAAAAACATAAGGGCTGCGCTTTTTCTCCCAGTTTCCTCTTACCAGATGCAAATAGGCTTCCAGCGCCGCGATCGCACTTTGATTGATCGGCAGCATTCTTTCCTTATCGCCTTTGCCGATACAGCGAATAAAGGACTGTGATAAGTGAAGCTGATTCAGTTTGAGCGAACATAGCTCGCTTACTCGCATGCCACATCCATAAAGCGCTTCAAAAAGTGCTTTTTCAAATACGCCTTCATCACTGTTGTCAAAGCTCGCTAATAGCTTTGCTACATCCTGTTCATTCAAATAACGCGGCAGCTTGCGTCCCGACTTCATGTTTTTCAAAAACAGCGTCGGATCGGCAAGATCCGGATTCATAAACGTCAGATAATGGTGAAATGTACGAATGACGGTTATGATGTGATTGATGGAAGCAGCTTTTTTGGTTACTGCGCATTCATCCAGATAATCGCTGATCCGCCCGTAAGTAATCGTATCCATTCCCTCGCCAAACTGCTTCATATAAGCAATATAATGCTTTAATTCACGCATATAGGAATCGATCGTTCTTTTGCTTTTCATTTTGACATATGTAATATGATACTGGTACGCTTCCAGTGCATCCTGCATTCGCATCTCATCACCTGTTTCTATTATAACACAGGCCGAGAGAAAATTCGCTAAAGAAGATTAAACAAACGGATCAATTCGATCACCAACGTTGATTTTACATAAGCGCCGAGCAAGACGATGATACAAACGATACAGACATCACTTAATATATAATTGAACAGTTTACGCAGATCCAGACGATCTTTGCTGGTGGCGGTGTGCATGAGATGGAGCGATAGCTGAATGGCACAGGCGCTGGCAAGAAAACTCCCTGCCACATCAAACAATACCTGCGGCAATAAAGCGATAAAGATGCCGACGATTCCCTTTAATTGATAGGCATAAATAAATAAGGCACAGGAAAACCCGATCTGCAGTCCTTTCGAGAAGATGATAAAACTGAGAAAAGGCATACCGATGATCGATGTGCCAAGCAAAAACAGCACGCCGACAAACGCGATCCCGCTGCCAAACTGATCCAGAAAAAAAGCATATTTATCGATTGAAGCATTGACCGCATTCAAATAAGAAGAAAACTGTGAAATATCGTGCACATTGATGAAGGTGGAAAACAATAATCCGGCAAGCGCACCGCTTACCATCAAGATCGTAATAAACAGATAGACATTCTGGTATTTTTGAAACAGAAACCGTAACATTTTTTTCATAGAATTCACCCGCCTAATCCATTCTATGAAAAAAAAGAGAGAAATACCTCTTTCTCTCATCGCTTTTGATCGTCTTTTTTCGACAGTAAACTGCTGGCAAAAACCAGCTTTCCAGTGCTTAGCTGCGCATTTAATTCCTCCAGCACATCTATTTTCTCCGCCTTTTGCGCTGTAAACAGATCTAACTGCTGAATCGCACGCGTCGTAGATGCCAAAGTGCCCAGCGTTACGCCAAGGTGGCGTATCGGAATATCCGCCGTATGATGATTATCGAATAACAGCAGTGCTGTTTCATAGAAATCCGCAAAGCGATCGCTGTAATGTTCCAGAGTTGCACTTCGCACGATGTTTTTGAAATCAAAATAACGAATCGTGATCGATATCATCTTACCGACGACACCTTCCTCTCTACACCCTTGTACGAGTGCATGGCACAGTTTTTGAAAGGCAAGACGAATTTCCTGATCGTCTAATGTATCCTTATCAAGAGTGGTAGAGCGTGAGATCGACTGTACGCTGTGACTGAAGGTCAAAACATTGGTGCCGTTGCCGCGGGCGTTTTGAATCAGTTGATACGAGGCCTTTCCTAAAATCTGCATCACGCGGTTCTCGTTTGTCGGATCAGCGAGGTCTCCGATCGTTTCAATACCCGCTTTTTCTAATAAGGGCGTACTTTTCTTCCCGATCCCGATCATCGATCCGATCGGCAATGGCCAAAGCTTTTTCGCGATTTCCTGCTTGCGCAAAATGGTGATGCCCATCGGTTTGTGCATATCACTGGCCATCTTGGCAAGAAACTTATTAGGACCGATGCCGATGCTGCAAGGCAGCTTCAATTCTTCATACAAACGCTTTTGAATGATCCATGCCAAATCAAGCGGCCGTTTATAGGCGCGGATGACTTCGCTCATATCCGCATAGCACTCATCGATGCTCGCCTGTTCGACAAGCGGCGTGATCGATCGAATAAAGCTGAGAAAACGCTCACTTAATTGTTCATACCAAGCATAATCCCCTTGTACGACGACCAGATCCGGACATTTCTCAAGCGCCTGATGCAGCGGCATGGCGCTATGCACCCCATATTTGCGCGCTTCATAAGAAGCGGTAGAAACGACTGCCCGACGGGACAAGCCGGATATCGCAAGCGGCTGTCCTGCCAAAGCGCTGTTGCGCATGATTTCCGCACTGGCAAAAAAAGAATTGAGATCGATGTGAAATATCACTCTGCCCATACTATCACCCGCCATTCATTATAAAGCAAATTATGGGATTGTAAAGAAAAAGTGAGCCTGCTTTTTTCTCCTCGCCTCTCACTGATTCTCATCTTCTTAATAGTTTCTTGTATATTGCTGATGACGCAGCCGATGCTCCAAACGCAGTTTGTCAGAGATCATCGCAATAAATTCAGAATTGGTCGGTTTTGCTTTCGATGCCGATATGGTATAACCGAAAATATCATCGATCGCATCGATATTGCCGCGGTTCCACGCTACCTCGATCGCATGGCGGATCGCACGTTCCACTCTGGATGCCGTCGTTTTATATTTGCGGGCGATTTCCGGATACAGCACTTTGGTGATCTGTCCTAAGAAATCAACATTCAGGTACGTTTCTAAAATAGCGGTGCGTAAGTACATATAACCTTTGATATGTGCGGGAATACCGATTTCATGTAAGACCTCGGTAATCTCGCTTTCCAGCTGGATCTTCATCAGCCGTTTTTTTTCTTCATTGTCGATCACGTTGGAAGTGATCTGTTCTTCATAAGATCTTCGCTGATGGAATCCCTGTACGATATTCAGTTTATCAATCAATGTCGCCGGCTCAAAAGGCTGTAACATCATATAATCCACATGATGTTCCCCCAGTGCCGCGATCATCACTTCGTTTAAGTAAGGCGTCGTGGCAATGATATGCTTGGCTTTGATGTTGTGCAGCTTCATCTGCTTCAATACCTCTAATCCATCCATTTTCGGCATGATGAGATCTAATACCAGTACATCGACCGCTTTATTGCTCAGCTCCTTGATACAGTTTTCCCCATTGGCTGCGCTTCCCACCACTTCATAAAATCCTTGTTTGCGAAACTCATTTTTTAGTTTTAGGACATTGTCCTGATTGTCATCGACAATATAAACACTTGTTTTCTCTTTCATACTCTTTCCTCCGTGTTCTATTATGTCAAACGCACGGAAAGAAGAAACGAGAGTTTTGTCGAACAGCTAGCTGTTTTTTTAGGAATTGTTAATAAAAACAGCAGGGTCCTGCCGTTTTTTTCAAGATCATATGAGAATTTGTCTGTTCCTAGTCGGCTGCGCTGTCTGATAATTCTTTCATAAAACTCAAATAGACGCCGTATGCCTTCGTTGGTTCACTGGTGATGACATGGGTAATCGCTCCGACCAGCTTGCCATCCTGCACGATCGGCGATCCGCTCATTCCCTGTACGATCCCACCGCTTTTTTCGATCAGTTTCGGATCGGTTACGGTAAATTCAATGCCTTTGATCGCTTTTTGATCTTGTGGATTGACTTGGGTAATTTCCACATCAAATGCCTCGACCTGTGTGCCTTCGATCACGGTATAGATTTGCGCTTTGCCGGTGTGCACTTCTTCCTGCTTGGCGATTTCGATGGTCTGACCATTTACTTTTCGCTCATAAGTACCATATAAACCGATCGTATCGTTTAATGTGACAGTAGCGATCGGATCCTCAAAATCAATCGTTGCGCTTTTCTCGCCGGCCGCATTCGGCTTTGAGGGAATGATCCCGGTTACGATCGATCCGTAAAGCAAGCCGTTTTGTGTTTGGCCGCTTGGATCGATGGCATGTCCCAGTGCGCCGAAAGTATGATGGATTGGATCATAGTAAGTCATCGTACCGATCCCGGTTATTTCATCTTTTACATATAGACCGCTTTGATAGGCATTGATTTCCTTTTGATAAACACTGATCAGGGTTTTCTTCAGCTCTTTATCACCGCGTCTGATGACGATCGGAATAGAATTGATCGGTTCTTGATAAGTGCGTACGATCTGATTCAGCTCTTCAATCGAGGCAACGCGTTTGCCATTGGCGCTGATGATAACATCACCGGCTTGAAAATCATCTTGTTTTGGATCATAGGCTTTGCCATCGACCGTGATCGAATAGGTGCCGTTGATCATAACACCGTCATATTCCATTACGATGCCGATGCTTTCTCCGCCTAAGATAACTTGATCGTTCGCAAATACCGAAACCGGAAATAACAGGAATAAAAAAAGTGCAAGCATGAGTTTCTTCCTTGTCATATAACACCTCCTATCGCCTAGTATCGACGTAAGCAAGCAGCACTATACTGGAAGTTCCTAACAGCAGAAAAAAGACCTGCCTGATCAGACAGATCTGAAAATATAGAAATCATTTCATGGAAACAGCACACATTGCCCGACCATAGCAAGCATCAGTCTGCGTTTGTTTTCTCTTTGCGCACTTGTTCAAACAGTTCGCTGGCCGCATGGACGCTGCTTTCGCTCGTTGTACCAGTTGCCATATAACCGAGCGTTTCAATGCGTTCATGACGTTCCAGCTTTTTGATCTTAGTCAGCGTCGAATGCGCTTCGATCTGCTTTTCCACGAGATATTGCGTATCCCCATAGGCTGCTACCTGAGCAAGATGGGTAACGGCGAATACTTGTGAGCGTTTCGCAACCGCGGACATCTTGCTGCCGATCGCAAGGGCGACGCGACCGCTGACCCCGGTATCGATTTCATCAAAGATGACCGTATCGATCCCGGCCAGTGCAGTAAAGATCACTTTCATGCCCAGCATAAAACGAGAAAGCTCACCACCGGAAGCAACTTTTGCAAGCGGAGCCGGTTTCGCCCCGGGATTCATACTGATCAAGAAAGAAACCTGATCGATGCCATCAGCCTGCATCGTTTCTTCAAAAGCGATCGTAAAGCGGGCATGCTCCAAATACAGATCCCGCAGCTGCACCAAAATTGCCTGCTCCAGTTCTTTGGCCTTTGCCTTGCGCTGTTTGGAAAGCTTTTCCGCTAATGCAAAATAAGTTTTTTTACAAGCATCGACTTTCGCCTGCTGCTCATCGAGAAATGCCTGCCGATGCGTAATCTGTTCTACACGTTCTTCCATCATCTGTTTTTTCTGCATCATGGAAAGCAGCGTACCGCCGGATTTACGCATGACCTTATGCAGTTCAAACAACTGCTCCTGCACTTCGTTGAAGCGTGCTTCGTCATATTCCATGCCTTCATCATAGCGATGCAGATCCGAAATGGCTTCTTCCAGTGCATAATAGCCATCGTAGAGCGCTGTTTGGATCTTTTCGACTATTTCATCATCCATTCCATCTAACGCCTTGCAGCCCTCATAAAGCGCACTCATAGCGCCATCATCAAAATATGCCAAAGCGTGCTTCAGGTGTGTGGCGCGCTTTTCAAAAGATAGCCAATGCTTTTCCTCGGCAAGCAAAGCGTCATAAGCTTCTTCATCCAAGGCAACCTTTTCGATCTCATCGATCTGAAAGCGTAAAAACTCCAGATCATCTTCGTTATAGGTGGTATGCAGCGCATCCTCAAGCTTTTGCTGTTCTCGCTGATAATCCTGATAGGCCTTTCTTACCGCATTTCGCTGCTCTTGTAAAGCCGCATATTGATCTAACAGCTGTAAATGATACCGTTGATTCAACAGATACTGATTGTCATGCTGAGAATGGATATCGACCAAGAGCGTCCCTAACTGCTTTAATAACGAAGCCGTAACCACACGATGATTGATGCGTGCCGTACTTTTCCCATCGCTGTTAATTTCTCTGGTGATGATCAGATCTTCCTCAAATGCGATCCCGGCTTCTTCTAAAAGTGCTTGTACTGCTTTGCTTTCAATCTCAAATACACCTTCGATGACCGCTTTTGGTTTACCGTTTTTTACCAGCGTTCCATTGACCCTGCCGCCTAATAATGCGCTGATCGCATCGATCAGCAGTGATTTCCCGGCACCGGTTTCCCCGCAGAAAACGGAAAAAGCACGGTCAAATTCCATTTCGATTTCTTCAAATAAGATAAAATCCTTTACATAGATCTGCTTTAACATCTGATCACCACCTGTTTTCTATTTTCTTTTCAACGATCTGTTTCAGATCAAAATCATGTTGCGCGCATCTTTTGGAAACATGCAGCACATATTCCCGATTGCCATCTCTTCCGGCAATGGAGCTGATATCCAAGTGCTGCACAGATAACCCTAATGACTGTATGAAAGCCATCATTTCCCGCAGTATGCGGATATGTACCTTCTTATTTTTCACGATGCCGTTTTTGCCGATATCCGCCTTCCCTGCCTCAAACTGCGGTTTGACAAGCAGCAGCATTTCCTGTTCGCCGCATAAGACAGAAAGCAGTGCGGGCAAGATCAGCTTTAAGGAAATAAAGGATACATCGACACAGGCAAAATCGGGAAATTCTGTAAAATAGGAACGATCGAGGTAACGGCAGTTTACTTGCTCTAAATTCGTGATGCGCGGATCATCTCTAAGTCTTGGCAATAATTGATTCGACCCGACATCGATCGCATAAACATGCTTTGCGCCCTCTTTCAGACAGACATCGCTGAAACCGCCGGTACTGGCACCGATATCGGCGATGATGCGCCCGTTCAGATCGATCCCAAAATCAACCAACGCACCGTATAGCTTAAAACCGGCTCGTGAAGCAAATTGCAGCTCACGGTGCAGCACTTCGATGGTATCTTCTTCCTTTAGCACATAACTGCTTTTGACAACGGTCGTACCATTGACCTTGACATAGCCGCCCTTGATCGCATCTTGTGCCAGTGTTCTTGTTTCAAATAAGCCGCGGGCTGTTAAAGCCACATCTAAACGTGTTTTAGCGGATGACATTCAGCAGCTCCTCAAATAAGGTATTCAGATCGATATGCTCCTGCTTGCGCAAATTCGGCAGTGAACCGTGTTCGACAAAATGATCGCCGATGCCGATGCGATGGATCTCCCAGTCTTTACCACTGTCATTTCCATATTCCAAAATGGCGGAGGATAAGCCGCCCGCAAGCAGATCCGTTTCATAAACGAAGATCGGCAAGTGCATTTGTGCCAGTTCATCTAAACAGTTATGGTCTAACGGCTTAAAGAAACGGGCATTCACAACGAGCAGTGCGATCTCATTGACCTTTGCCTTTGCGATGATCTTATCCACATCGCTGCCATATGCGATCACGATTGCCTTCGCTTCAGCGATACATGGATATTTCACCCAAGTACCGCAGGTGATGGCTTCACACTCCGTGCTCTGTGCTTCACTGCCGCGCGGATAACGGATCACAAAAGGATGATTGCCGGAAAATGCCAGTTTCAACAGCGAACGCGCTTCCTTTGCATCCTTTGGCTGGGCAATGATGAGGTTGGGAATACTGCGCAGCATTGCGATATCAAAGACACCATGATGCGTTTCCCCATCTTCGCCTACCAGACCAGCGCGATCGACACCGATCACCACCGGCAGATCCATTCTGGCCACATCGTGGTTGATCTGATCATAGGCACGCTGTAAGAAAGAGGAATATACACTGATAAAAGGGCGGAATCCGTTTAATGCCAAGGCAGCCGCAAAAGTCATCGCGTGCTCCTCCGCAATTCCACAATCAAAGCTGCGCTGCGGATAGGCGCTAAAGAAACGTTCTAATTTACTGCCGCTGATCATCGCCGGTGTGATCGCTACGATCTGTTTGTTTTGCTCAGCCAGATCGCAGACCGCATCCGTTATGATCTCGCTCCAGCTTTTGTGCCCATGCGGCAGCATGGACAGCGAACGTCCGCTTTCAATATCAAAGGGCGAAACACCATGCCATTTCCCTTCTTTATCGTTTTCCGCATAAGGATAGCCTTTCCCTTTTTTGGTGATGACGTGTATGACGAGCGGTCCCTGATGCTGCTTGGCACTTTCAAATACCTTGATCAATTCGCCGATGTCATGTCCGTCTACCGGTCCGATATAGTCAATGTGAAGTTCCGTAAAAATATTGTCCGGAATCACATTTTCCTTCACTGCGTTTTTTACGCTGCGCATCGCTTTTAATAGTGCATTTCCTGCCTGATTGCCTGATAACGCGCCTTTCAGGTCGCTTTTTAATGCCGTATAAGACTTCGATACCCGCATCTTGGTCAAGGTCTGCTGGATCGCTCCGACATTTTTAGAAATCGACATATCATTATCATTCAAAATGATGATCATATTGCGCTGCTGTTCACCGATCTGATTCAATGCCTCAAAGCTCATCCCGGAAGCAAATGCGGCGTCGCCGATCACCGGAATGACTTGATAGTGCTCCTTTTGCAGATCACGGGCAATCGCCATACCTAACGCCGCGGAAAGCGATGTTGAAGAATGACCTGCTTCCCAGACATCGTGCACGCTCTCACGCCGCTTCTGAAAGCCGGAAAGTCCTTTATACTGCCGCAGGGTCTTAAACTCTTTGATCCGCCCGGTCAGTATCTTATGCACATAGCTTTGATGTCCCACATCGAAAAAGATCTTATCACGTGGAGAATCAAACACTTTATGCAAAGCGATCGTCAATTCGACGACACCCAGATTGCTGGAGAGATGACCGCCGGTCTTAGCGATGCTCATTATCAGAAAACGGCGGATCTCCTCGGCAAGCTCTTTCAGTTCTTCTTCCTTAAGCGCCTTGATATCGTCAGGCGATCGCAGATCAAAAAGATTCATACTATCCCTCCTACTTAGAAGCTGCGGTGGGCAAGTGCCTCAAATACTTGTAACAGCGGTTTTGGATCGATCGCCAACGTATGAAGCAAGTTCGTCGCTTCCTCATAATAAGCTGCGGCCAGCGCTTTGGCCTGCGTAAGACCCAAAAGCGTTACATAAGTCGTCTTGTGATTTTCTTCATCACTGTTGATATTTTTACCGAGGACCGCACTGCTGCTGGTCACATCTAATATGTCATCCTGTATCTGAAAAGACAAGCCCAAGCGTTTGCCGATTTCTTCCCAAATTGGCAGATCCGCTTCCCTTTCGCATAAAACGGCCGCTGCCAGAAAAGGAATCGTCAATAACCTCCCCGTTTTGTTTTCGTGGATCCGCTCTAACTGTGCTGCCGTTAGATCGCCCCGCTCCCCTTCCATATCTAAGATCTGACCGAGCACCATGCCGTTTGCCCCGCTGTAAAGAGAAAGCAGCTTGATCAAAGCGACCTTTTGTCTGTCATCACAATGACAAAGCGTCACCTGATAAAAAGCTTCGCTCAACAATGCGTCACCGGCCAAGATCGCCGTTGCTTCATCAAAGGCTACATGACAGGTCGGCTTGCCTCGTCTCAGCGTATCGTCATCCATCGCCGGCAGATCGTCATGGATCAAAGAATAGGTATGGATCATCTCCAGCGCTGCCGCAAAAGGATAGATCTGCTGAGGATCTTTTCCATATGCTTCCATCGCCGCTATGGCGAGCTGTGGGCGCACCCGTTTACCACCCGCAAATAAGGAATAGGACATCGCCTCTTTTACCCGTGAAGCGTCAAGATGATCAAGCGTCGTTTGCAAATACGTATCAAAGTGCATCTTCATCACGCTCCTGATACTGCTCCAATAAAGCGCTAACCTTTTCTTCAAAGCCTTTCAGCTGTCCATCACACTGATGGATCAGCTTCAGCCCCTCTTCAAATAAATCAATGGCTTCTTCTAAAGCGATATCATTTTGTTCCAACTGTGCAGTGATTTCATCTAAACGCGCCATTGCGTCCTGAAATGTCATTTTTTCTTTCATTTGCTTTCCTCCTGATTCACGACTTCGACTTGTATGCGTCCATCCTGCAAGCGAATGCTCAAACGATCCTTGTCATGTACATCGCGGATCGAGCGAATGATCCCTTCTTCATCAGAAACGATCGCATAGCCTCGCTTTAACACCGCAAGCGGATTATAAGCATCTAACAGAGCAATCTGCTTTTCCATCGTGTTCTTGGTGATCTTCAGTTTTTCCTGTATGTGAGAAAGGAGCGTATGTCTTTTCGTAAGCAATGCCTGTTCCTCTTTTTTCATGCAGCGGCTGCTCAAATAGGCGAACTGCGCACTGCGTTTCTGTAAAGTCTCACGCTGTTTGTAAAAGCGCTGACGGGTTTCCAAGAAACGGCGTTCCTGCATCGCGAAGCGCATCTCTTCATCATGCAATAACAGCATCGGCTGATCGAAATAACGAAACCGTTTGATGAGCAGCAACTCGCTATGTGCATGACGCAGTCTTGTCCATATGCGTTCATAAAGATATTTCCTCATCGCTTCCAGCTGTTCTTTTACTTCCCGTAAGTCCGGGACGCTGTGTGCAACAGCTGCCGTCGGTGTCGCAAATCGCTGATCGGCAACATAATCGACAAGTGTCGTATCGCTTTCATGACCGACCCCGGTAACGATGACCGTTTTCAGATCATAGATCAATCGTGCCAAACGCTCGTCATTGAAGCACCACAGATCCTCAAGTGAACCGCCTCCGCGTGCCAGTATGATCAAATCATGACCGGCTTCATCCGCCTGAAGCAAACGCTCCATCAAATTCAGCGCCGCTCCTTCTCCCTGCACCAAGGAAGGATAAAGCGATATTTTGGCGATCGGCCAGCGTTTGTTCATCGTCGTCATGATGTCATGGACCGCCGCTCCTTCTTTAGCGGTAATGATCGCGATATCCATCGGATACAGCGGCAGCTTCTTTTTATGGGCATCGTCAAACAGTCCTTCTTCCCTTAGCTGTCGCTTCAGCTGTTCAAAGCGAAGAAACAGATCGCCGATGCCATCTGCCTGCACCCCGGTTACATAAAGCTGCGTAGAACCGGTTGCCTCATACATAGACAAAGAAGCATGAACGATTACTTTCATGCCTTCTTCCAGTTTGATATTCAGTTTCCGCACATAGCTCGCAAACATCACGCAGCTGATCCTGCCGCTTGTATCCTTCAAAGAGAAATAGTAATGTCCGCTGCGATGTGCAGTGAAGTTAGAAATTTCACCTTTTACCAAAATCGCACGCAGTTGTTCGTCTTGTTCATAGCTTGCTTTGATATAGCGAAGCAGTGCGCCGACCGAATATACCGGTTTCATAGACGATCCAATACACCGTTGATCAGCTTGTAAGCATCATCATCGCAATATTTCTTGGCCAGCGTGATCGCTTCATCAATCACGATTGCTTTTTGCGCCGTTTCCAGATCCAGTTCACAGCACGCCATTAACAAGATCGCCTGTTCGACATAGCCCAGACGATCAAACGACCAGTCTTTGTTGATCACGGCATTGATCTTTTGTATGTAGATGTCTTTATATTTCATTGCATCAATGGTGATCGTATATAAAAACGGATCGATCTCATTGCTTTCACTGTTTTCAAATACGATCTGGCGAATGTTGCCGTTCAAAAGAAATGACTGATACAGACAAGTCATCCCCACCTCGCGCAGCTGATGTCTGTTCATCCCTTTTTTTGCCTGCATAACGATTCCTCCATTCATCTTCCCTATTTTATCATAAATCACAATTATGTGGCTACTATTCGTTGTAAAAACACCGCAAATTTGATCATGATTCCCGCTTTGGGTACGCAACTCTGGCACTTGGCACAAATGCACTGGCCGCTTCCCCATGAACCTGCTGATCATCAAAGAAAATATGCGGACGAAAAGCCGCCAAGATTGGCTGTTTGCTTAGTCCGCCCAAGAAAAAGGACTGATCGACCGTAACATGCCATGCCCGAAAAGTCGATACGACCCGTTCATGCGCCGGTGCATTGCGGGCGGTTACAAGCGCAGTGATGATCGGCGCTTCTCGACCCTTGAATTCCTCTTGCAGCTGTGCAATCGCCTGCAAGAAATGCGCAAAAGGTCCCTGTGGAAGCGGTTTGGCAGCGTTTTCTACTTCATGGCGGACAAAGGCGTCCAGTCCTTCTTTCTGGTAGATCTGTTCAGCTTCATCGGAAAATAAGACCGCGTCGCCGTCAAACGCAATGCGGATCGGCAGTGCTTCATACTCGTTGCTTACAGAAGGATAGATCAAACCCGCTGCATAGTGATGACGGATCGCCTCTTGCACATCGCTTTCCTCTGCCGATAAAAACAGATCGATCGAAAAGGCACGCAGATAAGGAAACAGATCATGATCGCCGCAAAATGCCGCTCGCGAAATATCTAATTGATAGTGAGCGATCGAATGAAAGATACGTAATCCTGTTTCCACACTGTTATGCGACAAGATCACCACTTCCACCCGTTTGCGTTTCGGTTCCAGGTCATTGAGTGTTAATAACGAACGCACGAGCGGAAAACCGGTGCCGGGCTTCAAAACATCATGCTCATGTTCTCGCTGATAGTCTGTATATGCCTCTAGTCCCGCCTTTTCAAAGATCGCATTCTCATAAGAGAGATCAAACAATGCCCGGGAACTGATCCCTACGGCCAGACAGCCCGCTAGTGATTTGGGCATGGATGTATCGCTCCTTCTCCATCCTTTGATAAGATGATGTCATGACTGAAAAAAGCGCTTAAAGCAGCGATCATATAAGCAGTGTCCTTGGCGCCGCCGATTTCATAGGCGGAATGCATTGCCAGCTGTGCCAAGCCGATGTCGATGCTGGGAATCGACACATGTGAGCTGGAGATCGCCCCCAGCGTTCCTCCGCCGATGATTTCATTGTGATTGACAAAATCCTGTACCGGCACGTCTGCCTGCTCACAGAGCGTGCGAAACAGCGCCGCACTGAAAGCGTCGGAAGTATAAGCTTTACGGGCACTGTGCTTGATCACGACCCCTTTGTTTAGATAAACATGATGGTTGGGATCTGCTTTTTGCGGGTAATTCGGATGGAACGCATGCGCATTGTCACAGGACACAAAGAAAGATCGTGCCCGTATCGCCGCCTGCTGGGCGGGTGTTTTCTCATAAGCCGCATCGATGCGCACCATCACATCGGCAAGAAAGCAGCCGTCTGCTCCCTGTCTGCTGCCGCTGCCGATCTCCTCATTATCGAAGCAGCAAAGCATGCTGACGTGACCCGGATGATGAGCCTGCAAGAGCGCCTGTAAAGAGGAAAAGGCACTTTGCAGATTATCCAGTTTCGGACAGCCGATCCATGCGCCGCCATCACCAAGCAGCGTTCCCTGTGCACGTGGATATACATACAGCTCATGCGTTACGATCGCATCTTTCTCTACACAGGCTGCCTGTGCGACACATGCCAGCAGATCAGTGTGTTCACCCATCGCGTACAAAGGCAAAATATCATTCTGCGCGGCGATGCGGACTCCTTGATTGGCCTCACGATTCATATGAATGGCTAAATTGGGAATGATCAGCAGATCCTGATCGACATTGACATATTTGGATACGATCTTCCCGTCTTCCTTTACCAGCAAACGGCCGGCTAAAGAAAGCGGACGATCAAACCAGGTGCTCAATAAAGTACCGCCGTACACTTCTACATTCAGCTTGATAAAACCTTCGCAGGCAAGCTCTGCATGCGGTTTCACTAAAAAGCAGGGAGAATCGCTGTGGCTGGCGACGATCTGGTAATGATAATCGTCTGTCTGCGGCATGCGAAAAGCGATGATGCTGCTGTGATTGCGGGTAACCATATAGTCCTTTCCCGCCTCCAGCTTCCATGGCTTTGTTTCATCCAGCAGGATAAAACCATGTGCCGCCAGCTCTTTTTTCATCGTATCAACCGCGTGAAACATACTGGGACTGTTTTTGATAAAAGCGAATAATCGTTCATTTACATTCATATAATATACCTCCTCATCAAACAAAAAGAAAAAACCACACGAAGTGGATTTTTACTTATTCAAACAGAAATCCGACAATGCGAATATCGATCACATCGGGACTGTAATCGCTCATATGTGAAATACTGTCATAAATCTTCGCCTGTAAACGCGCGCAAATCTCTTCGACCTTGGCAAGATATTTTACTTTCACATCAAGCGTGATGATCAACTGATCATCGGTAATCTTGCATGTGAGGGCAGATCGAAACGCCCCATCCGCCAAAGCAAGCTGTTCTTCCTCTTCCACCGCGATCTTCGCGATCGTTTCGAACACCGATTTGCTGAGTGCGATCTGTCCCAACTGATTTTTATTTTTGGCTAATAAATATTCTTGTGCCATGCTTATCACCTTCTGCCACCATTATAGCAGATATTATTCGCTTTTGAAAGTAACTTCAACAAAATATTGCTGGCCTACGATATCATATACCTGCTTTAATACGATTTTCGCATTTTCTTTATTGTCCTCACTGTGAAAGATCGAAACGCTGCACACTTCATCCTCGATTTCCACAACGCTTTCAAAACCGCTTTTCTGTAATGCTTCCTTGATCTTTGTTTCGGTCTTTTTCGTATCCTTGATCGCATCCATCGTCTCCAGCGCTTCTTTCTTGTCTTCCTCGCTGGCGGCTTCATCGGAAAGCGTTGCCGATTCTTCGCTCAGCTGCTGATCCTTCTTTTCATCGGCGCTTTCCTGCAATGTTTCACTGGTTTCTTGCTTTGATGTAGTAAGTGGCTCGCTGTTATGTTCCTTTGTGGATACGCTCATATCATCGGCAGGTATGGTAACATAGTAGACCGACAACATCAGGATGAGCGAAAACAGCGTTAAGAATGCCAAAGCTTGTCTGTTCATAAAAAATCCTCCTTGCTACTTCACTGTATGCAAGGAGGAAACAAAACATGCCTGGATCAAAAGAAGCGATGAATGCGTTTCAGCCATTCCTCATAGTAAGCTTCTTTATAATGGCGGAAATCATCGTAAGAGATGACGCGTTCTTCCAGTTCATTCACAAATTCCACAAAGGCCCGATTGATCATGATCATCTTATCGTCATGGATCATGCGAATACTGCCGATCTCCACCAAAGCGTCCGCTAGGATCTTCCATAGATCATGATGGATCTGTTCACTTTCCGCAAGCGGCAAGCGGGCAAAGCTGGTGTCCAGCCAATAGGAATCGACCAGATAGTTCTTGATGACCTTCAAAAACAGAGAAAAATCCTCCAGATCGTCGCCCGGCTCGATCACAAACAGCATTTTGAAGAACACATACCAGTCATAATCAAAATTGATGATGGAAAGCAGATAATTTCCCAACGTATCAATAAATACATCGGATGAAGAAAAATTACCGGTGATACGAATTTCGTTTTCAAAGTCGAGATCGACGCTGTTTAACTTCTTGAACGTCGCAAATAAGCGGGACACCTGATCGCTGTTCTTGCTCTCATTGCGAAAATCTTTGATGAACAGGTAATGGCCTAGGATCGAACTCGTATTTTTGATATTCAGCGTAAAGCCGATCGAGGCGCTCATCTTCATTAAGAATAAGTCGTTGATCGCCTTGATGATCACTTGTTCAAAATCATGTTCAGACATGCCATGTCCATCACGCGACATCTGATCCATCTGTTTGTAAACGATCCGCAGCTGTTTGTCCAAGATCGTTAAATTGGCCATGATCGAAGCCAAGATCTCTTTCATGAAATTATCATAGACATAGAAATTGGAATTCTTATATACCAGCTTATGCTCGATCTCTCCCCAAAACATGTGTACCAAAGACTTGATCTGTAATTCAAAACGCACTTTTTCCTCATGATCCACATAATAACCGTCGATGCGATAGATCGAAAACCCGTTTTTCTGCATCTGTGGCTGCGGACTGTTCAATTCCAGAAATAAATGGGCATTTTCCTCACAGCGTGAATAACCATCATCCGTTAAAGAAGGAATCGTAAAACGACTGCGCAGTTCTTGCAGGATTTCGTTTTCTTCATCGATAAAACGGCATTCGATCGCGAACCCGATCAAATCGCTTAGATCCGCTAAGATCTGCTGCGGACTGTCTTTTTCGATATAAAGACGATTGCGGATGATTTTCTCACGCAGGCTTTCCTTCCCTTTTACGCGGGAAGTCACATCGACGATCGCCTCCTGTTTATCGATAAAGAAGTTCATCCAGAAGCGTTTGACTTGGCGGCGGATCTTTTCCAGCTGGGTATTTTTTTTATCCAGCAGACACAAAGTTTCATCAATCGTTCTAAAAACCGGTAGCTGCACTTTCTTTCCCTCCTACTCTGGCATATGCAGTAATGCGATCGCCCGCATCTGATCCTGCTTTAACTGCTCGATCAGAGCGTCTTGCGATGCAAACTTTTTTTCATCACGCAGATAATCATAAAACGAAACAGTTAGATGGCGATCGTACAGATCACCGCTAAAGCCTAATAAGTGGACCTCCAAAGATAACTGTTCTTTTAAGTTAAAGGTCGGGTTATGACCGATATTCAAAATAGCGCAGTAGCGTTCACCACCTACTTCCGCATAACCGGCATAAACGCCGGAAGCAGGCAAGTACTGCTCTTTTTCACATCGTAAATTAGCCGTCGGAAAACCGATGGTCCTGCCTAATCCTCTTCCATGAACAACAACGCCCTCTACACAAAACGGCCTTCCCAAAAGCGCTGCTGCCAGTTCTACATCGCCATGATCCAGCGCCTGCTCGATACGGGTGGAAGAAATCTTTTCATCCAGCAGCTTGACCTCCTTGCAGATGATGACATCGAAATCACGCTGCTCTTGCAAAGTATCGCAATTCCCCGCACCAAAATGCGCATAGTGAAAATCAAAGCCGCTTACCAGTACCTTTACCCGTAAGCTTTTTAACAGTGCATGGAAAGCAGAAACCGATAAGGAAGCCATCGCTTCATCAAACTGCAAAATGATCCAATAAGCAAATCCAAATGCTTCTCCATAGGCAATTCTTTGTTTCATCGTCATCAGATGCTTTAATTCCTGCTGCTTCTTCGTAATCGTCCAAGGATCCGGATCGAAGGTAATGAGCGCGGATCGTAAAGCACTTTGCTTACAAACCTGAAATACCTGATGAAAAAGCGACTGATGCCCGATGTGCATCCCGTCAAAATAACCGATACAGGCACATAGATCATCTGGTATGACAATTTCTCCTGCATGGATCTTCACTGTAATAATTTCCATATGCTCACCTACCAAAGCCCGCGCACACAGGCGAACACACAGTCATGGTGCCTTCTGTAAATCGCCAGCGGTTCATCCTGATACGTAAACAGGAACTGGTCGTAAGGCACATCCAAACGCAGATGTTTCCCATTCAGCACATCACTTGGATCCGTAAGGGCGACTTGCGGATAATGCCGCAGCGCTTCTTTCAGCGGGATGATCTGAAACATGCCTTTTTCCACTTGTTCCAGCGTTACGGCATCGCTTAGCTTAAAACGGCCAACCTGAGTGCGCACCAAGGATTTCATGCAACCCAGATTACCGCTTTGCAAAGCCATGTCGCGGCAAATGGCCCGCACATACGTACCGCTGCTGCACCTGCAGCGAAACCGCAGGCTTGCCTCCTCTAATACTTCCATTTCATAAATTTCCACCTGGCGCGGTTTAACGGTAACGCTTTGCTTGGCCCGTGCATACTCATAGAGCTTTTTACCGTTTACCTTGATGCTGGAAATCAACGGCGGCACTTGCTGCTGCACACCGATCATGGAACGCACCAGCGCAGGAAAATCTGCGATTGGCGTTACTTCTCTTACTTCCTGTACTTCTCCCCAAATATCATCACTGATCGTTTTGCGCCCCAGTTCCATTTCCGCAATATATTCTTTATCGACATCTTCTAAATAAGGAAGCGCCTTGCATGCTGTTCCAAGCAGCACGACCAGCAATCCGCTCGCCTGCGGATCCAGTGTGCCGGTATGTCCGATTTTTTTCATATGCAGGATCTTACGCAGCCGATTGACTACATCATGGCTGGTCATGCCCTTTTCTTTATTGATCAATAAAATTCCATTCACAATATCACCTATTCATTCCTTTTAGCATTATATCATAGAAATCCTATCGAATATCATTGATTTGATGTGAAATCACCTCATTTCTTCCCCTTTCCCTGCATCAGGTTTCTAATTTTCTCAAAATACGCTATAATAGGAAACGAAATGAGGGATCTAACGATGGAATTAAAAAATATACTGGCAAAGCTACGCAAAGCAGATCATCACTACCATATGATCGAAGAAGGAGATCGCATTGCGGTCGGTGTATCCGGCGGTAAGGATTCAATGGTGCTGCTTACCGCTCTGCATTGGTATTCCAAGTTCAAAGATAAGCATTTTGAGGTAGTCGGCATTCATATTGAAATGGGGTTTCCCGACATGGATTTTACAGCGGTCAGGCAATACTGCGCAAAATATGGGATCGCTTATGAGGACTGTCCCAGCAATTTATATGCGATCTTGAGACAATATCCGGGAAAAGATGGAAAGATCCAGTGTTCGCGCTGCTCTGCCTTAAAAAAAGGCGCTGTGATCAAAGAAGCAAAAAAACGCGGCTGTAATAAAGTCGCTTTCGGTCATCATGGTGATGATGCAGTTGAAACGCTTTTCTTAAATATGATGTATGGCGGAAAATTGGCAACCTTTGAGCCGAGCATGTACCTTACCCGTGAAGCGATCACCTTTATCCGCCCGCTCATCTATTGCTTTGAAGAGGAAATCACCCATGCCTTGCGGACGAACGACATCCCGTTTGTTGCTTCTACCTGTGAAAAGGAAGGCATTACCAAACGCACGGACATGAAGCGTTTTTTACAGATGCTTTATCAACACGATCCGCTTGCCAAAGAGAACCTGCTGTTAGCGCTTCATAATGAAGAACAGGTAAAGCTCTGGCACAAAGATCCCACTTTTGAAAACAATAAACGCGCTTTTCACGCCGCTCGCGCACAGCTGAAGCAAAAATAAAACCTGCGTCAAGCAGGCTTTTTTTCTTAAAGTTCAGAAGGTGAGATCTTTCCCTGTCAGTACAGGTGGGTATCCTGTGTGATTTTTTAGGATCCCTGCAAGCTTTGCCGGTATTCGACACCAAAACACAACGTCCGGATTCCCTTATCTCAAAGTGTAGGAAAAATGTTATCCTTCTGAACAATTATAGTATAACACGGTTCCCGCAAATGATACACTCTTGACTTTTAGAAGTTTCTGAATATAATATTTTGCGCTTTTCCTCATCATCCAAAACGATTTCGATACGATCAAAAAACGGCAGTCGCTGAAACTGCCGTTCGTTTATTTTTCATCAGTTGGCTGAATTTCTGCCTCCGCCTGCAGTACCGCCGCATTTTCTTCCTCTTCAGAAATATCGGCCTTGGAAACCAATACCCAGCGAATCGTTTTACCATCTGCCTGTAAAATCTTAAATTCGAGATTTTTGAAGTAAATGACTTCATTGACGGCAGGCACATGTTCACTGATTTCGATAATGAAACCGCTCAAGGTATTAGAGTCGTAAATATCATCTTCATACAGATCGTACAATTCAAATACATCGTCAATATTTACGGTTCCATCGATCTTATAAATATCATCGCCCATCGGCAATATTTCTTCTTTCACTTCATCGTGCTCATCCCAGATCTCGCCGACCAGCTCCTCGATAATATCTTCCAGCGTGATAATGCCCGCTGTGCCGCCAAACTCATCGAAGACGACGCCTAAATGTACTTTGCGTGATTGAAATTCTTTCAGGGCATCGCTGATGGAAGTAGTAAGCGGCAGATAAGCCGGAATCTGGATCACAGACTCGATCGGCTGATCGTCACCCAGTTCAAAGAAATCGCGGTAATGGATAAAACCAACGATGTTGTCGACGCTCTTGCGATAAAGCGGAATACGCGAATAAGGATAGTTTTGAAACAACTGTGCCAGTTCTTCACGAGAGTCATCCAGATCAAAAGCGATCATATCCACACGCGGTGTATAAATATCAGCAATGTCTACCTCACTAAATTCGATTGCGGACTGGATCAGTTCACTTTCCTCTTTTTCCAGATTGCCTTCTTTTTCGACTTCCTCGATCATCGTGATCAGTTCTTCGCCGCTCATGCCTTGATTGTCGTCATCCTTGAAAAAGCTGCCGACTAATTTCTGCCATACATTGAACAGGAACACGATCGGCGTTAATAAAACGATCGTTGCTTTCAAAAGCGGATAAGCAAACATCGCAAACGCATCCGGACGATAGCGTGCCAATGTTTTCGGCGTAATCTCACCGAAGATCAAGATCGTTACCGTCATGACCACAGTCGAAACACTAGGTCCCTGTGTGCTGCCCAGAAGGCTGGTAAACAACATTGTTGCGATCGTCGTCGCAAAGATATTTACGAAGTTATTTCCGACCAAAATACCAGAAATCAACTGATCATAATTTTCAGCCAGTGCCAGTACCTTGCCGGCTTTCGCGTTGCCGCGGTTGTGCATTTGCTTCAAACGAATCTTATTGCATGTCGAGTATGCCGTCTCTGATGCGCTGAAAAAAGCGGAGCACAATACCAAAAATACTACCAAAATAATTAAAGTCTGCTCGGGGACATCGTCCATATATTCAATTACCTCCTCGTTTCTTTCATGAATCGCCGCTTTTTGAAGCAGCCATTCAGCCAGAAACATTCTGAATGGCATTATTGTAGCATTCCTATGCGTATCTGTCAATTTTTCAAGTATTGCTGATCATACAGATGCCAAGATATATTGCCAGTTTATGCTGCTTATAGATCGGTGATGCCTTATTTTCTGTTTTTTATCTATTGTACGATCACATATATAGATCGATATGCGGATAAGAAAAAAGCGAAACAGCTCGCTTTATTCTGTAATCGTCAAATGTAACTCTTCCAACTGTTTTTGATCGACGCTGCTTGGCGCTTCACTCATCAGATCAGAGGCACTGGCAGTCTTTGGAAAAGCCACCACATCACGAATATTATCGGTGCCGGCTAAGATCATGATCAAACGCTCCAGGCCGATTCCTACCCCTCCATGCGGTGGGGTGCCATACTGAAAAGCATCGAGGAAGAAGCCAAAACGCGCCTTTGCTTCTGCTTTTGTCATGCCGATCGCTTCAAATACTTTTTCCTGTAACTGTTGGTCGTGAATACGGATCGAACCGCTCAATAATTCATAGCCGTTCAAAACCAAGTCATATGCGCGTGAATAGCAGTTTGCCTTGTCATCGAGCAGTTTATCGACATCTTCTAAATTTGGCGAAGTGAACGGATGATGTGCCGCGACATAGCGCTGCTCTTCCTCGCTGTATTCAAACATCGGGAAATCGGTTACCCAGAGGAACTGGTATTTGCTTTCATCGATCAGATGCAGTTCTTTTCCAAGCTTCAAACGCAGTGCGCCTAAAGCCGTCTGCGATACGCGTTTTTGATCAGCCACAAAGAAAAGCAGGTCGTTTTCTTCTACCTCCAGCATTTTGATCAGGGAGGCTTGCTCTGCATCACTTGTCACTTTGGCAATGCTGCCGGTAAACGTGCTATCCTTGTATTTGAGATGTGCCAGCGCTTTTGCACCATAGATCTTAACATATTCCTGTAACTGATCCAGCTGCTTGCGAGAGAAGCGATCTGCGGCATTTTTTACATTGATCGCATTGATTTCTCCACCCTGTGCCAAAACCTGCTGAAAGATCGTAAAATCGGTATGAGCGAAGGCTTCATTCACACAGTGCAGTTCCATCACAAAGCGCATATCCGGCTTATCACTGCCAAAGCGCTTCATACATTCCACATATGGCAGTCTGGTAAAAGACGGCAGCTTGACGCCTTTGATCTTATCAAAGATCTCACCCATCAACCCTTCCACTAAGGCAAATACATCGTTTTCTTCTACGAAGCTCATTTCAATGTCGATCTGGGTAAATTCCGGCTGTCGATCCGCACGCAGATCTTCATCACGGAAACAGCGGGCAATTTGAAAATACCGGTCAAAACCGCCGATCATCAATAATTGTTTATAGATTTGCGGCGATTGCGGCAAGGCATAAAAACCACCTTTGGTAATTCTGCTCGGCACTAGATAATCCCTTGCCCCTTCCGGTGTGGATTTACAAAGGATCGGTGTTTCGATCTCATAAAATCCTTTATCCGCCAAATAATTGCGTGTCAATAGTGTAACCTGATGACGCAGCTTTAGGTTTTTCTGTAAAACGCTGCGGCGCAGATCCAAATAACGATACTTTAAGCGTGTATCTTCTAATGCGTCGGTTTCATCAGCGATAATGAGCGGCGTTGTTTTGGCGCTGTTCATGATCGAAACCGCTTCTACCAGCACTTCGACATCACCGGTGGCGATCTTCGCGTTTTTATCCTGACGCTCTACGACTTTTCCTTTCACGGACAATACATATTCATTTCGCACTTCTACGATCTGTGCGGAAAGGGTTTCGTCAAAAACCAGCTGGGCAATGCCTTCACGATCTCTTAGATCGATGAAGACCAATGCTCCGAAATTGCGGCGCTTCGCTACCCAGCCTTTTAATACGACTTCTTTCCCGACATCGCTCATGCGCAATGCGCCGCAGTAATGTGTTCTATTCATGGTGATGTGCTCCTTCCTCTTCTTCCATCAACCGATCCATGACTTCTACCAGCTCATCGATCGCTCCCTCAAACTGCATGCGATCCGCTGTACGCTTGATCGTAAGCACACCGCTTTGCACCTCTTTTTCACCGACCAAGATCGCATATTTCGCATGACGGCGCTCTACGCTTTTGAACTGTGCTTTGAAAGAACGTCCCAGATAATCGCGTTCACAGCGATAACCGGCAGCACGCAGCATCGTCGTGATCTGCAGCGCCGCAACCGATGCCGATTCATCTAAACAAAGCACGTAAGCATCCAGTCCTTCTTCTTCTGATAAGACGATTCCCTCTGCCTCACAAGCGAGGATCAGCCGCTCTAAGCCCATTGCCCAGCCAATACCGCTCATGCCTTCCGGACCGCCGAAATAGGAAACCAAGCCATCATAACGGCCGCCCGCAAATACGGTGGACTGGCTGCCCATTTCCTGATTGACCGATACGACCTCAAAGACGGTATGCGTATAATAATCTAAGCCGCGCACCAAACGATCATCGATTTCATAAGGAATGCCTAAGGCTTCCAATCCTTCGCATACTTTCGCAAAATAAGCTTTTGATTCCTCATTTAGATAGTCTTTCATATGCGGCGCTGTTTTCATGATATCTTTCTCAGCGTCGATCTTACAGTCTAAGATGCGCAGCGGGTTTTGTTCATAGCGACGTTTACAGTCTGCGCACATGTCGTCGATCGCATCGGCAAAATGTGCCTTTAAGGCTGCGCGATAAGCATCTCTTGAAGCATCATCACCCAGTGTATTTAATAAGACCTTCATATCTTTTAAGCCCAAAGCATTCACAAAGGACCATCCCAGTGCGATCACTTCCACATCCAACAATGGATTTTTCGCACCGATGACTTCAACGCCGAACTGATGAAAGATGCGCTGCCGTCCTTTCTGCGGACGTTCATGACGAAACTGCGGTCCCAGATAATACAGCTTTGCCGGCAGCTCCGCATCGCCATACATCTTATGCTCGACAAAGCTGCGTACGACACCGGCTGTCCCTTCCGGACGCAAAGTCAAAGAAGTACGGCTGTTTGTTAATTGAAATGTATACATTTCCTTGTTTACCATATCGCTGGAATCATTGCCGCGCTTAAAGACCTCGGTATGTTCAAAGATCGGCGTGCGGATCTCGTTATAGTTATACACATAGCAAAACTGCCGGATCAGCTCTTCCAAACGATGCCATTTCGCAATATCCTTCGGTAAAATATCCTGTGTGCCTCTTGGCATTTGATAACTCATGTTTCATTCCTCCTTTAGTATAAAAAAACGTCCTTGTCTAAGGACGTATGATACGCGGTGCCACCTTAGTTCATATCGAAACGATATGCCCTTTCATGCGATAACGCCGCCGACGGTACCTGTTTTGCAGATACTTCTCCAAAGTGTCCCAGTCCTTCGCATGCAGGAATTTTCAGCGTCCTTCCCTCTCTGTGCCATGCATCCGGTCTTTCTCTTCTTCATCGAATCTAGGTACAGTATAATCAAAAACAGCGTTCTTGGCAAGTATTTGTCAAGAAAATCGCATGGTTTTTCTTGTTTTCACAAAGGGGCGTCCTATAAAACGACTCGCTCCACGCTTTTGACCGAATTGACCTTACTGAGATTCGCGATCAGCGTGCGCAGATGCTGCGCATCGTTTACCACCACCGTCATCTTGGTCGTTGCCGTAACGCCATCCTCATTGACCTTACTGTCCACATGATTTAAGCCTGCTTTACACTGTGAAACAATGGTTACGATATCCGAAAGCAGATAATTGCGGTCATTGGACTTGATCAGCAGCTTCACCTCATAATTACGTGATTCAAGATCATCATCCCATTCCACTTCAATTAACCGCTTGGTTTCATTTATAATGTTTGGACAGTCTTTGCGGTGTACTTTTACGCCCTGTCCCTTGGTAATATAGCCGATGATCTCATCACCCGGCACCGGTGAGCAGCACGCCGCCAGCGTGATCTTCATGCTGCCGATTCCCGCCACACTGATACCGGAACGCGAGATCGTTTTTTTACGTCCTTCTTGCCGGTTAAACATTTCGATCATTTCCTGATTATCCAACTGATTGAACTGTTTATGCTTCGTCAATCGTTCAATGACCGAAGAAACGGATACGATCTTAGTGCCGATGGCGTACATGATATCGTCATAAGAGGCAAAGCTCATGGAATTGGTAATTGCATTGATACGCTTTTCTTCCATGAAAGAAACGTCCAAGCCGCGTTTCTTCAATTCCTCTCCCAGCAGTTCTTCCCCTTTGCGGATTCCTTCTTTTTTCCGTTCTACCTCTTGTTTGGCAAAAAAGGCACGAATCTTATTGCGGGCATGTGAGGACTTGACGATTTTAAGCCAGTCTTCGCTTGGACCGTTGGATTGATTGCTGGTGCGAATCGATACGACATCACCTGTCTTTAACGGTGTATTCAACGGCACGATGCCGCCGTTTACCGTCGCACCGATCATTTTATGTCCGATTTCCGTATGGATGCGATAGGCAAAATCGATCGGGGTCGCTCCATTTGGCAAAGCGATCACCCTGCCCTTAGGCGACATGACATACACATTGGCTTCAAAAATATCCTTTTGCAACAGATTCATATATTCCATTGCATCATCACTGACCTCATCGCTCATAAGCGAGAAATCACGCAGCCAGTGCAGTTGTTCCTCAATTTCCTTCTGCGGCACTTCTTTTCCGCCATTGCGGTTTTCTTTATAGCGCCAGTGCGCTGCGATCCCCTGTTCGGCGATCTCGTCCATCTTCTCCGTACGGATCTGCACTTCGAAAATATTGCCTTCTTCCGCAACGATCGTCGTATGCAAGGACTGATACATATTGACCTTCGGCATTGCGATATAATCTTTGAAGCGACCCGGGATCGGCCGATATTTCGCATGGATATAGCCTAATATTTCATAGCATGCCGTTTCATCGCTGGTGATGATGCGGATCGCCAGAAGATCAAGTATCTCCTCAAAGCGTTTTTTCTTGGTCACCATCTTTTTATAGATGCTGTAAAGATGCTTGCTTCTGCCGAATATCCGATAAGCGATATGGTGTTCATCCAGTAAGGCCGATATTTCATCGATCATCTGGTGCACCTGTTCATCTCGCTCGGTTTTGCGTTTTTCTACCAAATGCGCAATTTCATAATATTTCTCCGGATTCAAATATTGGAAACAAAGATCCTCCAGTTCATTTTTGATTTCACTGATACCCAAACGATGGGCGATCGGTGCATAGACCTCCAGCGTTTCCGAAGCGATCTTTTTCTGCTTTTCCTCTTTCATGTATTGCAGCGTGCGCATATTATGAAGACGGTCGGACAATTTAATGAGAATGACGCGGACATCCTGCGCCATCGCGATGAAGATCTTGCGGTGATTGCTGGCAAGATATTCTTTTTCATCCTTGAATTTCAGATTGCCGATCTTGGTAACCGCTTCTACCAGCCGATACACTTCTTCCCCGAAGCGCTGCTTAAAATCGTCATCGCTGACACTGCAGTCTTCGATCACATCATGAAGCAGTCCTGCTGCGATCGTCTGCGGCCCGGTGCGCAGCTGCGCTAAAATATAGCCGACCTGGATCACATGTACGACATAAGGCTCGCCGCTTTTGCGAAATTGTCCTTCATGTTTTTCATGAGCAAACGCATAAGCATCTTCGATCAGCTTGATATTTTCTTCCTTATGAATGTACTGTCTGACTTCCTCCATCAGTTCCGGATAACCGACCGCTGTCTTTCTTACCATACCATCACCCTCTTTCTATTTCAAAAAGGGGGAACGCCCCTTTGTTACTCGTATGAGATCAATGTCTTGACCGGTGTTTGCGCCCCGATCGCAGCACGACCGTTCAGATCCTTCAATTCGATCAAAAAGGCACAGCCGACAACTTCACCGCCCAGCTGCTTGACAATATCCATCGTTGCCCTCACCGTTCCGCCGGTTGCCAGTAAATCGTCAATGATCAGCACTCGCTGTCCTTTTGTGATGCCGTCCGCATGGACATGCAGTTCATTGCTGCCATATTCCAGATCATAAGAAACGCTGACGGTCTTGCGCGGCAGCTTCCCCGGTTTACGCACCGGCACAAAACCGATGCCGAGCTGATAAGCAACCGGACATCCGAAAATAAACCCTCTGGATTCCGGACCGACGATCACATCCGCTTTTACTTCTTTGGCAAAGGCGATCATTTCATCACATGCTGTATGAAACGCTTTGCCATCAGCCATCAAAGGCGTAATATCTCGAAACAAGATCCCTTCTTTTGGAAATCCTTCGATATCCGCAATATATTTTTTGTAATCCATAACCATGCCTCCCTGTTTATCGCTTGTTTTATAGATAGTATCATTATATCAAATATTCCGTGTTTTTGCATTACATAAATCAGAGCATTTTCATCCGCATCCATCTTTCTTGCGGAAACAAATACCTATAAGAGTAAACTTGTACCATCGCTTACGGAAATCACATCCTGTATTTGAAGCTGTACACTTTGTTTGCCGCGATAATGCTTGATCGCAACGGATACGACAAACGCATGATCGTCCTGATCAAAGAAAGCTTCATCTAACTGCGGAGCGTTAAAATAGATCAATTCCAGATCTCCTTTGTTGAATTTTAAGTGTCCGCCTTTTAAGCGCGTCATCGTCAAATCGTTTAGTTTCACAAGAAAAAGCGGCTTCTTCCACCCTTCTCCAAAGGGCGCCAAACGCATCAAGTCCAGCGCTGCTTCCAAGGTGATTTCCTCCGGCTCTAAGCAAATCAGCGTTTCATCGTACTCCTCTTGTAAGAGCGTTGGATCGATTTCCTGTTCACAATACGCGCGCAGCTGCGGCAGCTGTTCTGCGTCGATCGTGATCGCGCAGGCTTTTTGATGTCCGCCAAAGCGGATGAAGCGATCTTTCCATGGCGCAAAAAATGTCATCAGATCCAAACTGCCGACACTGCGCACACTGCCGCTTATATGATCGTCTTTCTTTGTTAATACCATGGTCGGAACATGCAGCTCATTTGCAATACGTCCTGCCGCGATACCTAATAAACCTTCATGAAAGCTTGGATCATATAAGATCTGAAACTGTGTCTGTGGGAGCGTTAGCTGCATGCAGCGCTGATACATCTCCTCGCTTTTTACCTTGCGGTAGGCATTGAGCGCAATGATCTGCTGCGCACACTTTTCGATTTCTTCCATATTGCCGGACAACAGATAGCGCACTGCCATGTTCGCATTGGCTTCATCTGCCATTCTGCCGATCGCATTCAGTTTGGGAACGATCTGGAATGCCACAGCGGTTTCATCCCATTTCACAAAAGGCGCCGCCAGTTTTTGGATCGGGACTGCGAAACCGCGCCGCAGATAAGAAAGCCCCTTGCGCACGATCATCCGATTTTCCGCCTCCAGCGGCATGACATCGCCGATGGTCGCGATCATGGCCCAGATCATCGTATCATACTGTTCCCCGATCAACGCATTGGCAATGAGCAATGCCATCGCCGCCCCGCACATATTAGAAAAACGCTTCGGCAAGATTGCCGGATGTAAAAACAAAAGATGCGGCGGCAGTTCCTCATATTGGTGATGATCCGTCAAGATCAGATCTAACTGTAACGCCTGTGCCCGCTCACATGCCGCAAATGCCTTTACTCCGTTATCGACGGTAATCAACAGCTGATAGCCCTTTTCATAAGCCAGCTCCACGGTATTGCACGATAAGCCATACCCTTCCCGAAAACGATTGGGAATATAATAGCCACAGGTGATGCCATAGCGGCGCAGTGCATAGACCATGATCGTCGTCGCACAGATCCCATCTGCATCATAATCACCGCAGACCAATACGTGTTCCTGTCGTTTTTTTGCCAACTTCAGACGGTCGATGATCTGCGCAAGCGGTTCGATCTGTGCGGATGATGCAAGCAGTGGATCTGCCAGTAATTCATGCAGGGTTTGATCATCAAGCGCTTTTGCACAAGCAACTTTTGCGGCCAGCTTCTTTAAGGAAAAGTTTTCTTCATAATACTGTGTATCGGTTATAGCAACGATTTTATAATTCATAATTCTACCTCATTTTTACTATTGTAACACAAAAGCGTTTATCCTACATCTGCAATGCCAAATAAAAACTGCGCCATCATAAGACGGGCAGTTCATGCATGCATATAGATTTCTCAGTCATTTACGCCGGGAATGATCATCTCTGTCAATTCATCTAATTTTTTCGCTTTTTTACGCTTCTTTTGCTTTGGTTTGTGATGTAAACGGATAAAGCACCAAAGCTGTGCCGCGATAAACATCGAAGAACCCCCGCCGGCAACTAATCCAACGATCAACAGCAGGTTAAAGTTAAAGATCGCCTTGCTGCCCATAAACAACAGACAGATGACCGGAAGCATCGTTGTAAACGTAGAGAACAAGGAACGCAGCGCCGTATCGCCAAGCGCACTGTTTACAATAGTAATCAAGCGCTCCTTCGTGATCTCATGTGGTTTCACGCCTTTCATGTAATCACGGATCCGATCGAATACGACGATCGAGTTATTGATGGAGTAACCGACGATCGTAAGCAGTACCGCTACGATTTCCGTATTGACCTCCAAGCGCAGGATCGCACAAGCAGCCAAGATGATGATCACATCATGTAATAAGGCCACGATACCGCTGATGGCATAGTCCCACTTAAAGCGGAATGACACATAGATCAAAATACCGATCCAGGCAAGTATCGAGATCAAAATCGCCGATTTTACCAAGTCGCGGCCGATCACCGGAGTAACGACATTGTCACTGGCAGGATAGCCATATGTATCTTTCAGATAAGCTTTCACATCCTGCATCGTTTCAGAATCGATCACATCGGTAATGGAAATCTCGGCACTTGTTTTATTTTCGCCATTGATCTGAATCGTACTAGGTTCAATATCAAAACGGGCAAGATCTGCTTTTAAGTCCGATTCATTTAATTTCTGATCGCTTTGAACGGTTATTTTCGTGCCGCTCACGAAATCAATGCCCAAATGGAACGGCCCTTTTCCCTGTGCGATAGAAAAGCCCATACAGCCAATCGCAATGACGATGATCGCTAAAGATGTTGCCACAAAGTATTTCGCATTCTTGACAAACTGAAAGCGATGGAAGAAGCCGAAATAGAATCGTTCTTCCCCCTTTGCCACATTGGCAACCTGATCTTTCTTGACGCCAAACCAGCTGAGTTTTCCATCCAGCATACCGCTTTCTACCAGCTGTCCTAACAGGAAGCGTACAATGCCGACGATCAGTGTGATCGTTGCCACGACCGAAACGATCAACATCGTCGCAAATCCCTTTACCGAACCACTGCCGAGCGCAAATAAAATAATAGCGGAGATAAACGTCGTCAGCTGTGAGTCAAAGATCGTCCAGAAGGATTTTGAAGTTCCTTCATAAAAAGCGCTTTTGATGCTGCGACCGCTGTACAGCGCATCCTTGATACGTTCAAAAGTAATGATGCTGGAATCCACTGCCATACCAACGCCAAGCACCAGCGCCGCTAAACCGGAAAGCGTAAAGACGCCGCCCATCAGGTTATAGATAAAGAATACCACAAAGACGTAGGCCGCAATCGAAATCGCGGAGATCAAGCCCGGCAGGCGATAATAAACGATCATAAACAGCATGATCAAAGCAATGCCGATACCGCCCGCAAACATCGTCGTTTCAAAAGCCTGTTCGCCAAAACTTGCGGTAACCGCTTCTGAGTACAGCTCCTTCATCTGGAACGGCAGTGAACCGGAATTGATCAGATCTGCCAGCTGTTTTGCTTCTTCCTTCGTAAAAGAACCGTTGATGATCGCATCACCGGAAATCGCTTCGCTCACGCCGGCAACGGAAATGTATTTTGGATTCTCCTTGACCTTTTCACCGTCATAAGAGTCTTCTCCCTCCACAAAGTCAAGCCACGTTACGATCATATTTTCACCGGATGATTTCTGCGCCAGCTCGCTTGTTACTTCATAAAACAGATCTTGATCGGCGATCTTCAAAGAAACCGCCGGTTTTCCTAAACTGTCGCTGCTGAGCGCCGCGCCGCCTTTCTTCAAAACGGTCGCATCCATCAACAAATTGTCATCAACATCGCGAAAAGATAAGTTTGCCGTAGAAGAAATGACCGTCCGTGCCTGCTCAATGTCATTTACACCGGCAAGCTGCACCCGGATCCGGTTATCGCCTTCCACCTGAATATCCGGCTCATTTACACCTAAGATATCAATACGTTTGCTGACGGCCTGTGCTACCGAACTCATATCCGGCAGTTCATCGCCCTCCTTCAGCGGTTCGATCTCATAAACGATTTCAAAACCGCCCTGCAAATCCAAACCGAGCCGCATCTGCTTACCGACATCGTCCGCAAAAACGGCAATGATCGCAAAAATAGCGATTACGCTCAGCAAAAACGTATAAAAACGTGATCTCTTTTTCATCTAATGTCCTCCTATTAATTCCTGAAAATCATCCAGTTCCATCTGCGAGCCGACCACGATCGCCTGATTCGACAGATAGCCGACGATCTCACCCAACTGTAATGCGAAAATATCATCAACTGCCTGATGCAGCGAGGCAGGCTTCTTATATTTCCAAATATAGTGAAGCATCGTTGCTTCCACCTGCTGATAAGTAAGGGAAGCGAGCTCTTCTCTTTGCAAGTGCAGATGCTTGAGTGAAATGGCGAGCTTCACCTGTGGATTATGAACAATATCTTCGTAATTCATAATTCCCTCCTTAACATCATAGACAATATTATAATCGAAAAAGCGAGAAATGTGGAGTGAAAATGTGAAAAAAACAATATTTATATCGACCTGTACTTTAATCCTACTATCTGTTATCGCCAAAGCCGCTTCCTTTTTTATACGCATTTTATTGGCCAGAGGCATGAGCACTGAGGCAATGAGCCTTTATTCATTGGTATCGCCGACGATGCTGATCCTGATCACCATCGCGCAAATGGGAATACCGGCCGCAATCTCCAAAGTAATGGCACAAAACGATCGTTATCAAAAACCGCTGTTTTCCGCTTTGCTTTTCACCATCGTTACGACTGTGGCAACCGTTGTGCTGTTTGCCGTCTTCATCCCTTTCCTTTCCACCCTGCTGTTTCATGATGCCGCAATCGATCAGATCCTCTACGCGATCCTTCCTTTGATCCCATTAGTGGCATTATCAGGGCTATGCAAAGGCTATCTGTTAGGAAAAAGGCACCATTTGCTTTCTACCTCTTCACAGATCATCGAAGAAGCAGCACGCATCGCCTTTCTGCTGTTTACCTTTCAACGGGTACACACCTTCGATCCCTATCAAATGGCAGCCTTGGCCATGTTTTCCATCAGCATCGGTGAATTTGCTTCCGCTATCTACATGATGCTTTGCATGCACCTATCTTTTTCTTCCTTAAAAGCCTTTCCACATGCTGTTCCCACGCTGAAAAAAGAGCACTATGATCAAGTGCTCCAAATCTCCATTCCGATGACATCTTCTCGTTTCATCGGATCCTTTACCAGTTTTTTAGAACCGCTGCTGATGCTTGCACTCATCAAAGAAAGCATGCATGCCGCCATGATCGAAGCATATGGTATCATAAACGGCTATCTGTTGCCATTGCTAACGATGCCTTCTTTTTTAACGATCACGTTATCCAATATGCTTTTGCCTGCTTTTACGTATCGGCTTTATCGCCATGATGCGCAAAATGCCAAAAAACTTTGCGTGATGATCCTGGGGACTTGCTTGCTTATCGGCAGTGGGTGTGCAATCATCTGTTTCTTATTCCCATCACAACTGCTTCAGTTATTTTATCATCAAAGCTTAGGGGCAAAAACACTGAAACATCTGGCGATTCCCTTTATTCTATACGCTTTGCAGCCTCCTCTCACTTCCCTGCTGCACGCTTTATCCTGTTCCAGACAGGCGATGTGGGATACGATCCTTGGATCTTTGCTGCGCTTGTTCTGTGTTTGCTTTCTTTCTCCGTTCTTTCAGGCAGATGTGCTGAGCATCGGTTTATGCGCCGGTATGTGCCTCACGACATTGTTACATGCAATTCGGCTGTTTGGACGGTTCCTCCATCATGAACAAGGTTCATTTCTTCCAAAAGCATAATGCTTTCATCAGGCGGTTGGTTGACTTCGTCTCTTTTTTTAACACATACCAGCCGCTTTTCAAATACATTGCCATAAATACCTCATCTATATCGCGGATGCCCTCTTTATACATCTGTTTCCGCAGCCATGTCTCATCCTGATGCAAATCTTTCAAGGCTGACTGGTTGATGATGCCATCACTGATGATCGGAAAAGGATGTTTGCTTTTACAGTCGCTTTTGGCAACGACTGACAGCGTTCCTTTATTTTCCAGTACTGCGAATCCGACTTCCTCAGGAGTGGTCAGCTGGGCTTCTCGAACCTGTGTCATCATATCATCGATCGTATAACGTTCTTTTTTCATTCGATCCTGAAAGATGTGCCCATTGTGGATCAAAACGACCGGTTTACCGTCAATCAGATCACGGATGCGTTTGCTCTTTAAGGAAATGAGTGAAAAAACGATCTGTAAGATCGCCAAGGTTGCGATCGGAATGAGCGAACGAAAAATACTGCCGTCATTTTCAATGGAAATCGCCAAAATCTCTGACATTAACAAAAAGATCACGATATCGAAGATCGAAAGCTCGCCGACTTCCCGCTTGCCCATGACACGCAGTGCGACCACAATGACCAAATAACACATGATACACTTTGCAATCAGTGATAAATAAAAATCCATATCCTTTCCTCCATACATATTTTTCAAGCTTTTTTCATATGTTTGAGTGAGGTGAATGAGATGAATGTCATTTTGAAGAATCCATTGCTCCGTTTCGCCGCACTGTTTGTGATAACAGTATTAGTGTCGGCATTAACGGCTTATTTATACCATAGATCGCTTTTATCTTTTTCGATCTATGCGGCGTTGATCCAGTTGTTTGCGCTGCCGCTCTTTCTTTTATTGGGACACTTGTTTGGGAGTGCTTTAGCAAAAAAAGAATTTATCAGCGCATTAGTAGTTGTTTTTTTATTTTTGGGACTTTCCTGGATGATAAAAGGATGGTCGATTTTCTACTTCTGGCAGTTGGCCAAAGGAGTCGTCTTCTGTATCGGCACATTGCTTGCCAAAGCAAAGAAAAAACCGCTAGATCGATCCATCTAGCGGATGTAGCATCATATCTAAGATACAGTGATCGGTCTCTCGCATACCGATGCGTCCCAGTACACCGATCGCATCAATGGTCTTTTCAATATCCTGCTGGATGATGCCGGTATCCGGCTCAAATACATGCCCGCACATGGCCAGATTCTGTGCGATCATACCACTGTACAGCGCACTGGCGATCTTAGCGGCGCAGGATGGCTTCGCCCCGTCGCACACCATGCCGGATATGCTGCCGAGCGTATTGATGATCGTGTGTTCGATCTGTTTCATCGTACCGTTTTGCAAATAGGTGATCGCGCTCATTGCCCCGCACGCCGCGCAGACGACACCGCAGTAAGCGGATAAACGACCGATACCGGTCTTTAAGCGAACTGTAACCAAATTGGAAAAGGCCAGCGCCTGCAATAAACGTTCATGAGAAAGATGGTTTTCCTGTGCATATACGATAACGGGAACGCTGGCGGTAATGCCCTGATTGCCGCTTCCCGAATTGGCGACCACGGCCATCGTACAGCCGCTCATGCGGGCATCGCTGCCGGCCGCCGCATAAGCGATCGCCTTATGAAAATTATCACTTGCTTTGGCAAGCAGGCTGGGACCTACCTGTGCGCCATAGCCTTTTTTGATCCCTTCTTCAGCGATTGCCAGATTATAATGGATCTGATCTTCTAAAAGCGGCTTGACCGCCGATAGATCCGCATACGATGCAAATTCATAAATAGCGCGGATATTCAAACAGCTGCGATCCGTTAAGCTCGCATTCAGATCGCTGTCATCACAAGGACGATCCAATAAAATTTCCTGATTTTTTACAATACGGATCACATTGGTATGCGTCTGTTTGATCTGTACGCTCACATGATCCTGTTCATGATACAGATGGATCAAAATATCCAGACCGGGGATATTTTCCATCAGTTCTACTTGGCAATAGCGTTTTTTTAATAAAGCATGCGCTGCTTCGATCTGCGCTTGGTTTATATCTTCCAGTACCGCCAAAGATTTGTCGGCATTACCGCCGATAACCCCCAGCACCGCCGCCGCCTCGACCCCTTTCAATCCACCGGAATTGGGTACGATGACGCCTTTCACATTTTTGATGATATTGCCGCTGCAGCATACTTTGATCCGCTGCGGCTGCACCCCGAGCACATCACGTGCAATCGCCGCTCCATAGGCGATGGCGATCGGCTCCGT
>OLQA01000104.1_pt1 | contig 74602 bp, 62 predicted proteins | sample 1673151 | NCBI WGS metagenome assembly OLQA01 (sample SAMEA3136760, study PRJEB25190) | human gut metagenome | biome: human gut; feature: human-associated habitat; material: faeces | place: Austria | collected 2013
AGCTTTGAAAACATTGAACCATGCAAAACCGCAGCAGGTGCGGTTTTGTTGAGGCCGCTTTGCGGCGTCATGGTATAATAACCTCAAAGCTGCCGCTTGCGCGGCCGCGCGTGTGCAAGGCACACGCCCCTGTGCTGGCGCACAGAGCTTTGAAAACATTGAACCATGCAAAACCGCAGCAGGTGCGGTTTTGTTGAGGCATCTTCGCGGCGTCATGGTATAACAAAAAATCCCCGCACACGGATGTGTGCGGGGTGCAGTTGTTCGCTATCAGACAGCGCGGGTAACTTTACCCGAACGCAGGCAGCGGGTGCAGGCGTGGATATAACGGGGAGAACCGTCAACCACAGCTTTCACTCTTTTTACGTTGGGCTTCCAAGCTCTGTTTGCACGTCTGTGCGAGTGGGACACCTTGATACCAAAGGTCACGCCTTTCCCACAGCAATCACATTTTGCCATTTACTGCACCTCCTCTTTTCAAGTCGCTAGAATATAATATCAAATAATCCGGCAAAAAGCAAGTTTTTTTCAAAAATAAATCAGAGATATTTTAAACAGCCGGTTTTCGTAAAATGAAAGGCCGCGCGAGGAAAAGCACAAACTCACTCGTTGTAATAAAGAGCCCAGCCGACACCGAACTTATCTTCGACAAGGCCCGATCTAGCCGCCCAGGGAAACGGCCCTTCCAGTGAATGGCTTTTGCTTTCCTGTGTTAATATGCCGTACGCTCTGCAAAATTCATTTTCATCCGTAAAACGAATCTCGCAGCATATGGAATTCCCGCTGCCGGGCGCTACACCGGGCCCGATAAGGTTCTCAATGCCGTAAAATATCCATCATGATATGGATGTCATCGCTATCCGGAGGAGTACCTTCATAGGTTTTTCGGGCATGGAAAGCGTTTTGGTAGAATTGAAACATCGCGATTCACTCTTCATTTGTGAAATCAAGATTGAAAGACAGCGTGAATTTTGCGCATTTTGACATTGCTTTTCCTCCTTTGTCAGGTCAAGCCTGGTTTGGCGGGAGCGGGCGAATTCGTAAAATAAGTATACCGCCCGCCGTTCTTCGCTGCAAGGGACGGGCCGAAGATGTTTCGGTTTCGATGGAAAGGCGATATCTCATGAACCGGGAATGCAGACGGCGTCTGCGTACTTGTGTTCCCATCGGAAAAATGGTATCATATAATATCCGTTGGATAAAGTTTACGCCGCAGAACGCGCCTGCTGTGCGCCGCGGCCGGAAGGGGAGAGACATCGCGTGAATTGGGACCTGCTTGCCACCTATGTGGCCCGCGCTGTCGCGCTGCTCACCGCGATCCCCGTGCATGAATCCGCCCATGCGTGGGCGTCGGACAAGCTGGGAGACCCTACAGCCAAGCGCTATGGCCGTTTGTCGCTGAACCCGCTGCGCCATTTTGATTTTCTGGGTGCGCTTTGCATGATCTTTGTCGGCTTCGGCTGGGCCAAGCCCGTGCCTATCGCGGCGGCAACGAATTTCCGGCATCCCCGCAGGGATATGGCGCTCTCCGCTGCCGCAGGCCCGGCATCGAATCTGCTGCTGGCCTTTTTGTGTATGATCTTTTACAAGCTGGTGTACTACCTCGCACCCGGCACGCAGGGCTGGATATTCGTATCCGCGGTGCTGTTCCAGATGGTGTGGACGAATATCACGCTGGCCGTGTTTAACCTGATGCCTGTGCCGCCCCTGGACGGCTCACGCATTGCAACGGTGTTCCTGCCGCGCGGGGCCTATTTCGGGCTGATGCGCTATGAACGGTATATCATGGTGGGGCTGTTCGCGGTTTTGATGCTGGGCTGGCTGGACACGCCTCTGCGCGTTGCCACAAATTTTGTGTGGAACCTGCTGGTGTCGGCCACGGGATTTATCGAGGCCATTCTGCGCGCCGTGCTTTGAACAGCGCTTTGAAAAGGAGAATCACCCTGCCGGATGGAACAGACGATTACTTTTAAGCTGGAAGATTTTGAGGGGCCGCTGGACCTGCTGCTGTACCTCGTCTCCAAAAACAAAATGAATATTTATGACATCGAGATTGTGGCCCTGATCGACCAGTACGTTTCGATGGTGAACGGCCTGCCTGTTTACCAGATGGAGAGTGCAAGCGAATTTATCGAGATGGCCGCCCGTCTGGTGCAGATGAAGTCGTATTTTTTGCTGCCCAAGAGCGAAGAAGCCGAGCGCATGAAGGAAGAACTCACCGGTATGCTGGTGGAATACAGCGCCTGTAAGGAGGTGGCTGCGCAGCTGCGCAGCATGGCCGAAGGCGTATATACCGTGGTGCGTGAACCGGCCGAGGTCGAGCTGGATACCGAGTACCGCCTGCGGCACGATGTATATCTGCTGGAGGAAGCGTACAACGCCCTGCAGGGACGCAGCCGTCAGAAGCAGCCGCCCCGTCAGGAGCAGTTCGAACCGCTTACCACCGCGCCTTTCGTTTCCGTCACCTCACGTATCATACATGTGCTGCGCGGCTTGATGACAGGCCGTGTCAGGCGGCTTCGCCAGCTGTTCGTCAAGGAGGGGGGGCGCAGCCAGACCGTGGCTACGTTCCTCGCGGTTCTGGAACTGGTGCGCGCCGGACGCATCGCCATCGCGGACGACGAATCGCTCACCGTACGCACCGGGCGTAAAATGTAACGGCATACGCCCCCTTAAGACTGCCAGAGAAGCGGGAGAGGATTAAAATGGATCTGAAACAAACCAAGGCCGCGGTAGAGGCCATGCTGTTCGCTCATGCCGAGCCTGTCACGGCGGAACGCCTGGCGGGCGTGCTGGGGGTGGAGGAGGACGCGGTATCGCGCCTTCTTCTTTCCTTGCGGGACGATTACGAGGCCGAAGACCGCGGTCTTGTGCTGCTCCAGCTGGAGGACCGCTGGCAGCTTGCCACCAAAACGGCTTATGCGCCGTATATCAAAGATATCATGGACACGCGGCGCAACACGCCGCTTTCTCCGGCTGCGCTGGAAGTCCTGGCCATTATTGCGTACAATCAGCCGGTGTCCCGCTCCTTTATTGAGCAGGTGCGGGGCGTGGATTCTTCGTCCACAGTGCAGACGCTGGTGCAGAAAGGGCTGATCGAGGAAGCCGGACGGCTGGACCTGCCCGGACGGCCGGTGTCTTTCCGCACGACGGATGTATTCCTGCGGACGTTCGGCATCGCCTCGCTGGCTGAGCTGCCGCCGCTGCACGGTGACGACTATGCGGAAATGGAAGAGGCCGCGGGGGAGGCTGCGTATTCCGGCGATGAGGACGCGGACGGCGCACAGGCGTTTGCACCGGAAGGGGATGTGTGATGCACACGTTTCTGATGGTGCTGCTTTGGGTGGTCCTGGGGCTTTTGGCGCTGCTTGCGGTTCTGCTTATTGTTCCGGCGGCTGTGGCGGTGGAGTATAAGCAGGGAGAGTTTACGGCCAGACTGAAACTATTGGGCATTTTCAGTTTCCGCCTGTATCCCATGAAGGAAAAGGCGGACCGGAAAAAAAAGAAAACGCCGCCGCGGCCGGAAAGTGCCCCGAAGGAGCAGCCGGCTAAGCCGGAGCCGAAGCTTCATATGACGTTTGAAAAGGTGCAGGGCATCCTTTCCGCCGCCGGTGCATTCATGCGCCGCGTGTTCCGGACACTGCATTTTACAGGCATTATTTTTATCCTGCCCATACACAGGGACGATGCGGCGCAGACGGCTGCCGCCTATGGCAGAGCGCAGGCATGGGTGGGCGGAGCTGCCGCCGCGCTGCAAAATTTTTTCAACCTGAGCTTCAGGCAGGTGCGCATTTTGGCTGATTTTACCGGAGAGATCACGGCCGGGCCATATTTCTCTTGTAAAATAGGCGCATCACCGATTATAATGATAACAGCGGCGCTTTACGCGCTTGTGCAGCTGAAGAATGAACATGTGCTTTAGAGGCTGCGGCAGGCGGCTGCTGTGCGCCGAACCAATTGATATCATTGCGGAGCCATCAAAAACAAACGGAGGTATTCAGCATGAGCCAACATCCCATTGAGGGCCTGATGGATGTGACCCTGGAAAAAATAAAGAGCATGGTGGATTCCAATACCATCATCGGAAATCCCATCAATATGGCGGACGGCACACTGGTGCTGCCCATTTCAAAGGTGACGTTCGGGTTCGCTTCCGGCGGCGCGGATTTTCCCAGCAAGACGACGAAGGACCTGTTCGGCGGCGGCGGCGGTGCGGGTGTTTCCATCCAGCCCGTGGCTTTCCTGGTGGTAAAAGACGGCAGCGTGCGCATGCTGCAGCTTGCCGATACCTCCAACAGTGTAGACCGCGCCATTGGTATGCTGCCGGACATGGTTGATAAGATCACGGCGCTGTTCAACAACAAACAGAAGGAGCAGCAGGCGCAGGGCGAAGCCCGGCCTGCGGCCCCGGCGGCGGAATAACGCGGCGGCGCAGGCGTGCCGTGCGGCCGGACGCGCCATGCTGTCCGGCCCGCGCACGCCCTGGCTCCGCCGTTTTTTGTGGCCGGGCTGCATCGGGAAAATGATCAGACAGGGGAAAGAAAAGGAGAGACCATGCGCGACGTAAGAATCCAGAAAGTGCTGGCCGAGCAGGGCGTATGCTCACGCCGGGCCGCAGAACAGCTCATCCGCGAGGGCCGCGTGAAGCTGAACGGCAGGCCCGTCACAGTGGGCGATAAAATGGACACGCTGAAAGACCTGCTCACGGTAGACGGACAGAAGGTCTATGTGCCGAAGAAGTCGGAGAAATATTATTATATGATGTATAAGCCCCGGGGCTACATCACCACCACGAACGATGAGCGCGGGCGCAAAACGGTAATGGACCTGATCGCGGACGCGCCCGTTCGGGTGTACCCGGTGGGGCGTCTGGACAAGGACAGCGAGGGGCTGCTGCTGCTGACGAATGACGGTGATTTTGCCAATCTGCTCACGCACCCCAGCCACGGAGTGTCCAAGCTGTACCGCGTGACGGTGCGCCCCCACGCAACCGAGGAGCAGATCATTGCGCTGACGGACGGCGTTGTGCTGGACGACGGAAGCAAAACGCTGCCCGCTGCCATCCATGTGGTGACAGACGAACCGGAGCGGACAGTGCTGGAAATGACCATCCGTGAGGGAAAAAACCGCCAGATCCGCCGTATGTGCGAAGCCGTGGGCCTGGATGTCATCCGGTTGCGCCGTTCGGCACTGGGCGCGGTAAAGCTGGGCATGCTGCAGCCAGGCCAGTACCGGGAGCTGACAAGCCAGGAGGTGACGGCGCTGCGCACGGCCGCCTCCCGCGGAAAGGCCACGGCCACCATTGCGAAAAATACGGCGGCCAACGCCGCGCGCCGCACCGCGGCTGGGCCTCACGGCCCGCGCGCGCCCAAGGGCGCTGTGGCGGCAAGAAAAAAACGGGGAGGGAACAGAGGATGATCGCAATGCGCCCCATCCGGGAATATGATGTGATCGATCTTTTGAACAACGGCCGCTTCGAGGGAGAAGTGGAGGGATATGTCGTAATGGACGGTCCCAAATATCTGGGCCACATGCTGTACCGTGTGGACGGCGCGGTGACGCAGGTGCTGGAGTGCGGCGTGGAGGAAAAAATGTTTGTGGACGGCGCGGTGCGCGCCTGTGTGGCTGCAGGCGAAAACGCCGGGGCCACGTCCTTCCGGGTAAACGGGGAGGACGAAAAGCTTGCCGAATGGAAGAACGTTTTCTTCCCGGAAGCGCAGGGCGACGTTCCCAACAGCAGTATTTTCCATACTTGCGAATAATTTTACGGAAATCATAACAGAAACACTTGTTATTGATTTGTCAAAATAGTATAATGATATTAATTTCGGAATTTTTTTAAAATGCAGGAGGGCTGTTAATGGCTATCGCAACAACCGGCAAGGATGTGCTTGCCAAATTCTTCGACGAAGGCGCTTACAGTGCGCTTTACGCGGACGGCGCTGTCACCGCTGCGTTTGGCAGCGCGAACGGCACCCCCGTTTACGCCGTGTGCCAGACAGGCGCGGCCGTGGCCGAAAAAGACACCGAGAAGGTCGTCAAGGTTCTGGACATGGCCGCGAAAACGGGCAACCCCGTCGTAACGTTCTACAACTCCGTGGGCGCGAAGCTGGAAGAGGGCCTTGCGGCGCTTTCCGGCAGCGCGGCTGTTGCCGCTGCCGTGGCAAAGGTCTCCGGCGTTGTGCCTCAGATCGCCGTTGTCACCGGCGTGTGCGGTGCGGGCTCCGCTCTGGCCGCTGCCGCTGCCGATGTGTGCATTGTAAGCAAGGAGGGCGAGCTGTTTTTGACGGCTCCGTTTACCTCTGCCGCCGCAGGCGATAAGCTGGAGGGCGCGGGCAGCGCCGAGTTTGCCGCCAAGGCGGGCGTTGCGGCCATTGTCGTGGACAGCGCCGAGGAGGCCGCTGCCAAGGCAGCCGAACTGGTGGGCCTGCTGCCTGCCAACAATCTGGCCGGCCCCGCCGTGTTTGAGCCGTCCGCTCCTGCGGGCACGCTGAACCTGGCGAAATACTGCCCGGTGGAAGCCGCAGCCAGCATCGCGGACGCAAACAGCGCAGTCGAGCTGTATGCGGGCTATGGCAAAACCGTTTACACCGCGCTGGCGACGGTGGCGGGCAATGTGGTGGGAATTGTCGCCACCAAGGGCGCCGAGGATGTGCTGTGCCGCAATTGCGTGTCCAAGGCCGCGCGTTTTGTACGTCTGTGCGATGCGTTCAGCATTCCGGTTGTCACGCTTGTAAATACCGACGGCTTTGTAAAGAGCGCTTCCGATGATATGGCGGGCGGCCTGCGCGAAGCTGCGCGTCTGGCAGGTACTTACGCCGACGCTACCACCGCGAAGGTGGCTGTCATCACGGGCAAGGCCGTGGGCGTTGCGTATACCGCGCTGGCAAACGCGGACCTGACGATCGCTGTCGAGGGCTGCACCGTGGCCCCGCTGGACCCGAAGGCAGCCGTTACCGTGCTGTATAAGGATGAGCTGGAGAACGGCACCAATATCGCGGCCGATACCGCGAAGCTGGCCGCCCGGTATGCTGCCGATGTGTGCAGCGCCGCCGCTGCCGTGGAAGCCGGCCTGGCCGATATGGCAGTGCCCGCCGCAGGCGTGCGCGCCGCCGTTGTATCCGCTCTGGATATGCTTTCCACCAAACGCACCCAGCGTCTGCCGAAGAAACACGGCAACATGTCTCTGTAATTGAAATAGTAAAGATAATAAACAGGAGGATATCCCATGAAAACTTTCAATATCACCGTAAACGGCACCGCTTATAACGTTACTGTGGAAGAGACCGCCGGCGGCGCCGCTGCCGCGCCTGTTGCCGCAGCTCCGGCTCCCGCAGCTGCCCCGGCCCCGGTTGCCGCTCCTGCGCCTGCCGCCGCCCCCGCTGCTGCGCCCGCTGCGCCTGCCGCCGCAGGCAGCACCGGCGCTGTCACCGTTACGGCTCCGATGCCCGGCAACATTTTGGACGTGAAGGCTGCTGTGGGCGCTTCCGTCAAGGCCGGCGACGTGCTGTGCATCCTGGAAGCCATGAAGATGGAGAACGAGATCGTTGCGCCGCAGGACGGCACGGTTGCTTCCGTGAACTGCCGCAAGGGCGACGTTGTGAACGTGGGCGATCTGCTCGTTTCCCTGAACTGAACAGAGAGGTGAACGATTTTGGCAAAAAAACCGATTAAGATTACCGAGGTCGCCCTGCGCGACGCGCATCAGTCTCTGATCGCTACGCGCATGACGATGGACGAGATGCGTCCCATCCTGCCTGCGATGGATGAAGTGGGCTATTACTCCGTAGAGTGCTGGGGCGGCGCGACGTTTGACTCCTGCATCCGTTTCCTGGACGAGGACCCGTGGGACCGCCTGCGTATCCTGCGCAAGGAAATGCCGAACACCAAGCTGCAGATGCTGTTCCGCGGCCAGAACATGCTGGGCTACCGCCATTACGCGGACGACGCCGTCGAGTATTTCGTGCAGAAGTCCGTTGCCAACGGCATTGACATCCTGCGTATTTTCGACGCGCTGAACGATCCGCGCAATCTGGAAACGGCCATCAAAGCCGCCATTAAGGAAAAGGCGCATGTGCAGGGCTGCATCAGCTATACGCTGAGTCCCGTGCACAACAACGAGTATTTCGCCAAGTACGCCAAGACCCTGGAGGAGATGGGCGCGCACAGCATCTGCATCAAGGATATGGCCGGCCTGCTGACGCCGTACTCCACCTATGAACTGGTGAAGTCCTTGAAAGAGACTGTTTCCATCCCCGTGGACATCCACAGCCACTACACCTCCGGCCTTGCTTCCATGTCCATCCTGAAGGGCATTGAGGCGGGCGCGGATATTATAGATACGGCCATCAGCCCGCTGTCGCTGGGCACCAGCCATATGCCCACCGAGAGCCTTGTGGCTGCGCTTCAGGGTACCGATTACGACACGGGCCTTGACCTGAAAAAGCTGAACGTGGTGCGCGAGCACTTCGCCAAGCTGCGTGAGAAATATCTGGCCAGCGGCCAGCTCAGCCCGAAAATGCTGGGCGTGGACGCCAATACGCTGCTGTATCAGGTGCCGGGCGGTATGCTGTCCAACCTGCTCAAGCAGCTGAAGGACGCGGGCAAGGAGGACCAGCTCGACGCCGTGCTGCAGGAGATTCCCCGCGTGCGCAAGGACTCCGGCTATCCGCCGCTCGTTACCCCGACGAGCCAGATCGTCGGCACCCAGGCGGTGTTCAACGTCATTCTGGGCGAGCGTTACAAGATGGTAACGAAGGAGTTCAAAGGCCTTGTTCACGGCGACTACGGCAAGACGCCTGCTCCCATCAGCCCCGAGTTCACAAAGCAGATCCTCGGCGACGAGCAGCCCATCACCTGCCGTCCGGCAGATCTGCTGGAGCCGGAGATCGAGAAGCTGAAGGCGGAAGCCAGCAAGTATGTCATGCAGGAGGAGGACGTGCTCACGTACGCCATGTTCCCGCAGGTCGCGCCCAAGTTCTTTGAGAAGCGCAACAACAAGCTGGCCGGCGTCGACGGTGATCACGTCGATTTTGAAGGCAAATCCCATCCGGTGTAAACAGCTTTATACAGCGCCGTTCCCATATGGGGACGGCGCTGTTTTCGTACCTTTTGCCGCCGCACGGCCCGGGGCGTTACGGAGCACGGAGGAGAAACAGCGAGAAAACTTGCAAAAAATGGCGAAAAGCAGTAATATAGATATATCTATTATCATGGGGAAAGAGGGCTTGTTTTATGGTGCTGAGCATGACCGGCTACGGGCGCGCCGAGCAGGAGCGAAGCGGGCGCGATATCACAGTCGAGATCAAAAGCGTGAACTCCCGATATTTTGAGTACACCTCCCGCATGCCGCGCAGCTTTGCGTTTTTGGACGACAAGCTGAAAAAGCTGGTGAACGCCACCATCTCCCGCGGCAAAACAGAGCTGGCGCTGACCGTGGTAAACATTGGTGCGCCGGAGGCTTCCATCAGCGTGAACCTGGACCTGGCAAAAGGATATCTGGATGCCATCGGCGAGATGAGCAGTGCGCTGGGTGTTGAAAACGATGTCACAGCGGGCACGCTGACGCGTTTTTCAGATATCTTCACCACACGCAAGGCAGAGACGGACGAGGAGCAGTTGTGGGCGGACGTGAAGGCCGTGGCTGAGGCTGCGGTGGAAAATTTCGTCGCCATGCGCGCCGCCGAGGGGGAGAAGCTGAGGGCGGATATCCTTTCGCGCCTGGTGTATCTGGAGCAGGCGGTGGGCGAGATCGAGCAGACGAGCGCCGAGCGCGTGCAGAAATACACGGAGAAGCTGTACGCCAAGCTGAAAGCGCTGCTGGAGGACACGAACATCGATGAGGCGCGCATTCTGACGGAAGCCGCCATCTTTGCAGATAAAACGGCTGTGGACGAGGAGACGGTTCGCCTGCGCAGCCACATCCGGCAGTATCGGGACATTCTGGAGAAGAACGAGCCGGTGGGCCGCAAGCTGGATTTTCTGACGCAGGAGCTGAACCGGGAAACCAATACCATCGGAAGCAAGGCGCAGGAGCTTGCGATCACACGCATGGTGGTGGATATGAAAGCGGAGATCGAGAAGATACGCGAGCAGATCCAGAACATCGAATGACACGCTGAAAAACACGGCATGTACGCGGGCGGCTTTGGAAGTCTTTCACGGGTGTTCTCTTTTTTGGGGACTGCTCAGCCTGCGCTCTGCCTATACTGTTATAGGAGGAACCAGAAATGAAGCTCATCAACATCGGCTTTGGCAACATGGTCAGTGCCAACAGGCTCATCGCCATTGTCAGCCCCGAATCCGCGCCCATCAAGCGCATCGTGCAGGAGGCGCGGGACAAGGGGGCGCTCATCGACGCCACTTATGGACGCCGCACCCGTGCGGTCATCATCACGGATTCCGACCATGTGATCCTTTCCGCCGTACAGCCCGAGACGGTGGCGAACCGCCTGAATGACGAGGACGATGAAGCGGAGCTGGACGACGATGAATAAGCAGCGTTATCTGCTGGTGGTTTCCGGTCCGTCGGGCGCGGGCAAGGATACCGTCGTCAGCCGGATGATGCAAAAGCATCCGGAAATCGAGATATCCGTCTCGGCTACCACCCGCGCGCCCCGTGCGGGTGAGACGGATGGTGAAAATTATTATTTTCTTACCAATGAGCAGTTTGAGGAAAAAATCGACCGGGGCGAGATGCTGGAATATGTGAATTACTGCGGGAAGTATTACGGCACACCCAAGTCGGAGGTGGACGCCCGCCTGGACAGGGGCACGACCGTTGTGCTGGTCATTGAGGTGGTCGGCGCGGCGAATATCAAAAAGCTTTATCCGGAAAGCACGCTCATTTTCATCATGCCGCCCAGTATGGACGAGCTGCGCGCCCGCCTGCGCGGCCGCGGGACAGAGAGCGAAGAGGCGATTGCCGGCCGGCTCAAGCGGGCAGAGGAAGAACTGCCCTATGCCAGAGAGTATGATTTTTCGGTGGAGAACCGCGATGTGGACGCATGCGCGGACGAGATCTACCGTATTTTGAAGCAGCGCCAGCAGGACTAGCGTTATGTAAAAGGAACAGGCAGCCGGAAAGGGAGGGTGGAGTGCTTGGCCGAATGCGTGCAGGTGGCGGTCAGCAACGCCACCTTTCATTTTGATAAGCTGTATTCTTACAGTGTGCCGGCGCACCTGCAGGACAGAGTTTTTGTGGGCAGCATGGTGCTTGTCCCGTTCGGCCGCGGCGCGGCTGCGAGGATGGGCGTGGTGCTCGGACTGGATGCGCCGGAGGCGGCGGGCAAAAGGCTGAAATCACTGTACGACGCTGCGCCTGAACAGGCGCGCCTGTCGGAGGAGCTGCTGCGTCTGGTGTATTATCTCAAGGAACACACGTTCTGCACCTATTACGAGGCGGTCAAGGCCATCATTCCCTACGGAGCGCAGTACAAAGCTGTGAATACCGGCCCTGTACCGCAGCTGCAAAAGCAGCTTGTGCGCCATACCGAGCCGGTATACCGGCGCACAGACGCCCCCTGGCAGGGACGCCGTACCGAAAAGCAGCAGGCTGCCTGGGACGCGCTGGCTTTCGGCCCCAAAACACAGAAGGAGCTGGAAGAGCAGGGCGTGACGAAGGCGGTGCTGGCGGGCCTTGTGAAAAAAGGCGTGCTGGTTGTTTCCGCTCAGGATAAAAGCGTAGCGTTGTATGAGAATTACAGCCCCGCGCAGGAGACGATCGCGCTTTCACCGGCGCAGCAGGCGGCTTTCAGCCGCCTGGCGGCTCTGATGGATACGGGCCGGCCCGCGGCCGCGCTTCTGCACGGCGTCACTTCCAGCGGAAAGACGCTGGTGTTTTTAAAGCTCATCGAAAAGGCGGTTGCGGCGGGGCGCAAGGCGTTGGTGCTGGTGCCGGAAATTTCGCTTACGCCGCAGATGATCTACCGCTTGAAAGCCTTTTTTGGAGACAGAGTGGCCGTGCAGCACTCGGCGCTCTCCAATACCGAGCGCCTTCTGCAGTGGCAGCAGATCCAAAACGGCGGCGCAGACATCGTGGTGGGCACGCGCAGCGCTGTGTTTGCGCCCCTGCCGGACATCGGAGTCATTATCATCGACGAAGAGCAGGAGCATACCTATCACTCCGAGAGCGCGCCGCGCTATTCCGCCCACGATGTGGCGAAGCGCCGTGCCGCGGCTCACGGCGCGCTGCTGCTGCTGGCCTCGGCCACGCCCTCCACGGAAAGCTACTATGCCGCGCAGGCGGGCCGGTATACGCTGGTGGAGCTGTCGGAACGCTACAACCACATGCCGCTGCCGGAGGTGCGGCTGGTGGACATGCGCGAGGAACTGGCCGCGGGCAACGCATCGTCCGTCAGCCGGGCGCTGGCGGATGAAATTTCGCGCAATCTGGCCCGGGGCGAGCAGACCATCCTTCTTTTGAACCGTCGCGGATACAAAACAGTGGGCATGTGCACCGCCTGCAGTGAGGTGGTGAAATGCGATGCCTGCAGCGTGCCCATGGTGTACCACAAAGCGGACGGCCGTTTGCTGTGCCATTATTGCGGCAAATCCGTCAGTCCGGTGCCGGAGGTGTGCCCTGCCTGCGGCGGCAAGCTGAAGTATACGGGCTTCGGCACCCAGCGCGTGGAGGAGGAATTGGAGCAGATGTTTCCCGCGGCGCGGGTGCTGCGCATGGACCTGGACACGACCTCCCGCAAAAACGCCCACGAGACCATGCTGCGCCGCTTCGCAAAGGACGAATATGATATCATGCTGGGCACGCAGATGGTGGCCAAGGGACTCGATTTTGAAAAGGTGACGCTGGTGGGCGTGCTGGGCATCGACCAGCTTTTGTTTGCGCAGGGATACAAGGCGTTCGAAAATGTTTTTTCGCTGGTGACCCAGGTGGTGGGGCGGGGCGGCCGCGCGGCTCAGGCGGGCCGGGCGCTCATCCAGACGGTGGACCCAAACCATCCGGTTCTGAATCTGGCGGCGCGGCAGGATTATAAATCTTTTTTTGCAGAGGAGATATCCTTCCGCAGGCTGAACCTTTACCCACCGTTCTGCACCATCTGTCTGGCGGGCTTTTCCGGTGCGAAGGAGCCGGAGGTGCTGGCGGCATCCCGTGCCTTTGCGGCGGACGTGCAGCGTCTTGCACAGCAGCGCAGCGGTATTCCGCTGCGTATCCTCGGCCCCGCGCCCATGAACATTGCCATGGTGAACAACCATTACCGCTACAAGCTCACGCTTAAGTGCCGCAACGACAATGCTTTCCGCGCGCTGATGGGGGAGGCGCTGGCGGCGTACAACGCGGCCGGATGGCCGGGAAAAGTGTCCGTTTATCTGGATTTCCATTCGGACGCAGACATTTAACACATAAAGTATTATCAGCTGCAAACGAAAATCTTGGAGGGATTTGATTATGGCTTTACGCACTATCGTACAGGACGGCGATCCAATCTTGAAAAAGAAATGCCGTCCCGTTACAAACTTTGACGACCGTCTGGCGGAGCTGCTGGACGACATGATCGAGACGCTGGCCGACGCACAGGGGTACGGCCTGGCGGGCCCGCAGGTGGGAGTGATGCGCCGCGTGTTCGTCAGCCTGGATGAGCGTGACCTGCCTGAGGACGGAGAGGTGCCCGAGGGTTACGAGCCGAAGTACCTGGAATTCGTGAATCCGGAGATCATCATGCAGGAGGGCGAGGTGCTCCAGTATGAGGGCTGCCTTTCGTTTCCGGGGCATAACGCCGCCATCCGCCGTCCGCAGAAGGTGACCGTGCGCGCGTTTGACCGCCACGGAAAACCGTTTACGCTGACAGGCGAGGACATGCTGGCGCGCTGCATCTGCCACGAGACGAACCATCTGGACGGCGTTACCATCATGGACCTTGCCGAGTTCTTCTATGAGGATCAGGAGCACGACGACGAGGACGAAAGCGCAACGGAGGAATGAGCATTGAACATCCTGTTTATGGGTACGCCCGATATCGCGGCTGCTGCGCTGGAGGCGATCCTTGACGCAGGGCATACGGTATGTGGTGTCTATACGCGGGCGGATAAGCCTGTCGGCCGCAAGCAGGTGCTGACGGCCCCGCCTGTCAAGCGCACAGCGATGGCGCACGGCATCCCCGTGTTTCAGCCTGGGACGCTGCGGGACGCCGCGCAGGCGGAAAACATCCGTGCGCTTGCCCCCGAGCTGATCGTGGTGGTGGCCTATGGCCGCATCCTGCCGCCGGAAGTGCTTGCGATCCCCCAATACGGCTGCATCAATCTGCACGTTTCACTGCTTCCCAGATACCGGGGCGCTGCGCCCGTGCAGTGGGCTGTTATCAACGGCGAAAAGACGACCGGCGTTTCCATTATGTATTTAAATGAGGGCCTGGACACAGGCGATATCCTGCGGGTCTCCCCGGTGGAAATTGGCGAGAACGAGACCTCCGGCGAGCTGTTTGAGCGCATCACGCAGGAGGGAGTACGCACGCTGCTGGCGGCGATGGAGGATATCGCGGCGGGCACGGCACAGGCGCGGCCGCAGAATGACGCCGAGGCCACGCTGGCGCCGCCCCTTACAAAAGAACAGGCGCATTTCGGATTTGACGCGCCCGCCCGCCGTTTGCACGACCTCATCCGCGGTTTGAACCCGTGGCCCGTTGCATATTTTGAGTACGGCGGAAAAAAGGTGAAAGTGCTGCGCACTTTGTGTGACGATGCAGCCGCGGGCGCGCCGGGTGAGATATTGAGCACAAAACCGCTGAAGGTAGCCTGTGCGTCCGGCGCGCTGACGCTTCTGGAAGTAGTGCCCGAGGGGAGCAGACCCATGGAAGGCAGCGCTTGGGCCGCCGGCCGCCGGTTTACAAATGGTGACAAATTGCAATAAATTTCCTGCTTTTGCCGTATAAAAGCAAGAAAGAAAAAGATATGCCCGGGGAAAAAGCTTGAAAAAGGGGTGGCGACTGCGCCCGCAGGTGCGTGTCGGAGCGCAACCGCGCTGAAAGCGCGGCTCTTAGCGCGTAGACGCCCCTTTTTCATTCAAAATAACCCCGCGCCGTGCGCGGCGAACAGGGCATGCCCTGTTCGTAAGCGGCTTTGCGGTCATACCGCAAAGCCGGCAAATTGCAATAAATTTCCTGCTTTTGCCGTATATAGAAAGAGGCATGCGCGCAGCGCACGTGCCGCTTGAGGCTGCGGCAGGGAATCAAAGGAGCAGCTATGGAGAATCCCCGCCGCGCGGCCGTGGCCGCGCTGATAAAACAGGAACAGGACGGTTACGCAAACCTTGTATTGCGCCATGCGCTGGACGGCTTCACCGGAACAGCGCGGGACCGGGCATTTCTCAGCGCCGTGTTCTACGGCACCGTAGAGCGTATGGTGACGCTGGACCATATCCTGCAGAAATTCCTGCAAAAGCCTCTGGTAAAGCTGGATGCGGCGGTGCGCGCCATTCTGCGCAGCGGGCTGTATCAGGCGCGTTATCTGAAGAGCGTGCCTGTGCGCGCGGCCATCAGCGAATCCGTCACGCTCACGCGGCAGATGGGGAAATCCAGCGCTGCGGGGCTTGTCAATGCGGTGCTGCGCCGCGCCGCCGCTTACGACCTCACCGTCGAACATTACTCCAACGAGACCGAGCGCCTTTGCGTGGAGTACAGCGTTTCGCCGCAGATCGCCGGGCTGCTGCAGACGCGCTGCCCGGACCAGTGTGAGGATATTTTGAAGGCCAGCTTCACACCGCCGCCCCTGTGCGTGCGCGTGAACACGCTGCAAACGGATATTGGGGCGCTGGAGGAGGAATTTGCCCGACAGGGCATGGCCACCCGACGCGGCGCGATCCCGGACAGCCTGTATGTGGAATGCAGGGGAGACGTTACGGCGCTGAAGCTGTTCAAGCAAGGCCTGTTCCATGTGCAGGGCGAGGCGTCCCAGCTTGCCTGCGCGGCGTTGTCGCCAAGGCCCGGTGATACCGTGCTGGACCTGTGCGCGGCCCCCGGCGGCAAAAGCGCCACGCTGGCGCAGTACATGGAGAACAAGGGGACGCTGGTTTCCTGCGACGCGGCTCAAAACCGCCTGACGCTGGTCGGCGGCGCGCTGGAACGGCTGGGCGTGGCCTGCAGCCGCGTGCTGCACAACGATGCCGCCGTTTACAATGAGGCGTTTGCGGGCGCGGACGCAGTGCTGTGCGACGTACCCTGCTCCGGCCTTGGTGTGCTGGCGAAAAAGCCGGATATCCGGCAGAAAACGCTGGACGGCCTGGATGGACTGGTACGGCTGCAGCGGGCGATCCTGGAGACAGCCGCGCGCTATGTGAGGCCGGGCGGGCGGCTCGTCTACTCTACCTGTACGCTGAATCCGGATGAAAATGCCGGTATCGTCCGGCCCTTTTTGAAAGAGCATCCGGAGTTTCGTACGCGTAGTGTGGAGTGTGTTTTGCCGGGGACGACAAAAGATGACGATTTTCTTACACTTTACCCGTTCCGCACGGGAACAGACGGCTTTTTCATAGCATCTCTGGAAAGATTGTGATAAAATGAACCAGACAGGAATCTCTTCATATACCGAGCCGCAGCTTGCGGAACTGGTGAAGGAAATGGGGCAGCCCGCGTTTCGCGCAAAACAGCTTTTCAAATGGCTGCATGAAAAGCAGGCGCGCTCTTTTTCTGAAATGACGGATCAGCCAAAGGCGTTCCTCGCCGCGCTGGAAGAACGCTTTTTCATCGAGACGCTGGAGACTGAGCGCCGCCAGCAATCGAAGGACGGTACGGTGAAATACCTGTTCCGCCTGCCGGACGGCAATTGCATCGAAACGGTATTGATGCGCTATTCCTATGGCAATACTGTATGCGTGTCCACACAGGTGGGCTGCCGCATGGGCTGCCGCTTCTGTGCTTCCACGCAGGGCGGGCGTGTGCGCAACCTCACGGCGGGTGAGATCGCAAACGAGGTATACGCCGCTGCCCGGGATACCGGAGAACGCGTTTCCCATATCGTGCTCATGGGCATTGGCGAACCGCTCGATAATTTTGATCATGTCATGGACTTCCTGTCCATCATCTCTTCGCCGAATGGCGTGAACATCGGCATGCGCAACATCAGCCTTTCAACCTGCGGCCTCGTGCCGATGATCTACAAGCTGGCCGAACGGCATCTTGGCCTGACGCTTTCGGTCTCGCTGCATGCGCCCACGGATGAAATGCGCAGTTCGATGATGCCGGTCAACGATGTGTATCCCGTGGAACAGCTCATCCGGGCCTGCCGGGACTACCAGCAGGAGACCGGCCGCCGCGTCAGCTTTGAGTATTCAATGGTGAACGGCGTGAACGACAGCCCGCAGACGGCCCGCAGGCTGGCACAGCTCATCAAGGGCATGGGTGCGCACGTGAACCTTATTCCCATCAATCCCGTGGACGGCTCGCCGTATTCCGCTACGGATGCCGCCAACGTCAAACGTTTTCAAACGCTCCTGACGGAGCTGGGCGTCAACGCCACCGTGCGCCGCCGCCTGGGCACCGACATCAGCGCCGCCTGCGGCCAGCTGCGCCGCGAGGCAAAAGGAGGAACGACCGCATGAAGCTTGTCGCTAAAACAGATATCGGCAGCCAGCGCAGCGAAAACCAGGACAGCTACCGGGGGGGGCGCCGCCCGGACGACGCTGTTTGGGGTGCCGTGTGCGACGGTATGGGCGGTGCGCGCGGCGGCCGCTTGGCCAGCACCATGGCGGTGGATGCGCTGCAGCAGGCCATCGAGGCGGGTATTGACGAGGCGCACACCCCGCAGGCCGGACGCGCACTGCTGGAAAGCGCCGTGGAGCAGGCCAACCGCAGCGTCTATGAAAAGGCGCGGGGCACGCCTTCGCTCAGCGGCATGGGCACCACTGTTGTATGCGCGCTGGTGCGCGGAGGCCTTGCGCAGTATGTGCATGTGGGAGATTCCCGCATTTATCTGTTCCGCAACAACAAGCTGCTTCAGCTTACAAAAGACCATTCCATGGTGCAGGAGATGGTGGAGCAGGGCGCGCTGACGGAGGAGGAAGCTCAGAATCATCCGCGCAAGAACCTCATCACCCGCGCTTTGGGCGTGGGACGGGATGTGGAGGCGGATTTCGGTGAAAAAGAAGTAAGCCCCCGGGACATCCTGCTGCTGTGCAGCGACGGGCTGAGCAACTGCGTTTCTGTGCCGCAGATCGAGGAAACGCTGGCGCGCACGCCTTTTTATGAGGCGGCGGACGCGCTGGTGCAGAAGGCGCTGGAGGGCGGCGGCCTTGACAACATTACGGTCCTGCTGATGCAAGTAGAGGCAGTGGAGGAGAACAATGGATAATTTGATCGGGAAAAAACTGGACGGCCGTTACCAACTGGAGGAGCTGATCGGCTCCGGCGGCATGGCCAACGTCTACAAAGCCACCGACCTTTTGGAAAACCGCCTTGTGGCGGTGAAGATCCTGCGGGAGGAATGCCGCGGCAACGAGGATCTTGTGCGGCGGTTTAAAAACGAATCCAAGGCGATTTCGGTACTGGATCATCCCAATATCGTAAAGGTATACGATGTCAGCGTGACGGACAAGCTCCAATTTATCGTGATGGAGTATATCGACGGCATCACGCTGAAAGAATATATGGAGTACCGCGCCCAGCCTTTGACGTATAAAGAGACGCTGCACTTCATCACACAGGTGCTGGCGGCGCTGCAGCACGCCCATGAGAAGGGCATCGTACACCGGGACATCAAGCCGCAGAACATCATGCTGCTGGCGGACAGCACCATCAAGGTGATGGACTTCGGCATCGCCCGCTTTTCCCGTAGCGAGAACCAGACGATGACCGATAAGGCCATCGGCTCGGTGCATTACATCAGTCCTGAACAGGCGAAGGGCGATACCACCGACGCAAAGGCGGACATCTATTCTGTGGGCGTGATGATGTACGAGATGCTTTCGGGAAAGCTGCCGTTTGAATCCGACAGTCCGGTGTCCGTGGCCATTAAACAGATCGCGGATACGGCCACGCCCCTGCGGGAGCTGAACCCCGCGGTGCCCGAGGCGCTGGCGGCCATCACCGAGCGTGCCATGGCCAAGGAACCGAGGGAACGTTATCCTTCCGCTCAGGCCATGCTGGCGGACATCGACGAGTTCAAGCGCAACCCCAGTGTGAAGTTTGAATACCAGTACCTTACGGACACAGCGCCCACACGGTACATCGACAAAGTGGTGAACAAAACGGCTACGAAACAGTCTGGAGGCCAGCAGCGTCCCCGAACAGGCGCGCGGCCTGCCGCCCGCGGCGGCACAAAAACCAAGAAGCGGCTGGCGCTGCCCATTCTTGCGGGAATGGCGGCGGCGTTTCTCATCGGCGCGGCGATCCTGGTGTTCCTCATCTTTAAATATGAGGGCAACGGTATGTTCAGCCAGAGTATGGATGTGGACCTGCCCAACTTCATCGGCCTGACGCAGGCGGAGATCCAGGAAAAATATCCGGATTCAAAATTCATTTTTCAGACGGAAGAGGAATATAATACAGAGTACGCGGCTGGTGTCGTATGCGACCAGTACCCGCGTGCGCAGACGGCTTCCGACCCTAAGCGCGTGAAGGAAAACGCGAAGATCACGCTCACCATCAGCAGAGGCGTGGAGATCGTCACGATGCCGGACCTTTCCGGTATGTCCCGCGCCGAAGCGCTGAACGCCTGTAAGGAAAAAGGCCTAATGCCTACTTTTAAGACTGAAACGGTCCCCAAGGGGCAGGCGAGCGGCGTCGTCCTGCGCACGGACCCGGTCTCCGGTACGCAGGTGGAGGCGAACACGGAAAACAGCAGCGTCACGGTCTACATCAGCCAGGAAGAGGTGGACAAGAGCACTACGGTGCCGAACCTTGTGGGTGTGGCGTCTCTGAGCGAGGCACAGGACCTGATCCGGAGTGCGAAGCTTGTGCTTGGCGGTTATTCTGAGGAATACAGCGACACCGTACCGGCGGGAGCCGTCATCTCCCAAAACCCGGTCAGCGGCACGCCCGCCAAATGGAACGACCCTGTATCGATCGTTGTGTCCAAGGGCGCGCAGGAGCGCACGCTCTATGTGCACATCGCTGTGGATGAAACCAACGAGGGCGGCACTTATACGCTGCTGCTGAACGGCGGCAACCCACAGCCCTGGTCACCCACGGCGGGCCAGGCGTCCAGCTATCAATGGTCCGTCACTTCGACGGGCACGGGCACGATCACGCTGCAGAAGCCGGACGGTACGACGGCGGAGCAGGCTGTTGATTTTGCTCCGGGCGGCAGCGGAGACCTGGATTTCGGCACGTTTGGAGGCAACTATAAAAAGCCGGACGATCCTTCGTCCACACCGCCGGACCCTTCCCAGTCCGCGCCGTCGGGCGAGGGCGACTGAGCCGTTATTGCATTCAGGCGCCGGGAGCGCGTTTCGCGCGCTCCCGGTTTAATTGATTGATCAGCGGGGGAAAAAGAACAAGTGGCATCAAGAAGGCAGGCAAAAAAGAAAGGCAAAGCGGCAAAAAACGCGGAACACGGAAACGTACAGGCGTCGGCAGCCGCTTCCAGAAAGAAAACGCCGCAGGAAGAAATCCAGCAGGCGGACGGCGTGCAGCCCTTCCTCGAGACACCGGAGCACACGGAAGCAACTGCAAAAGGGAAAAGCACACAGGTGCCGGCACCGGAAAACAATGCTTTGACCGGGGAGACTTTGAGCATGTCCAGCGGTGCTTCGGAAACAGAAAGCAGCGGCGATGCGGCGCAGGATAACGCTGGTGGGGCCGCTGCGCCGCAAACGAAAGAAGAAGCGCCGCGGAAAACAGCTGCAAAGCCGGATGCTCCGGAAATTGAAAAGGGAGCGGACGTACAGGCCGGGGAGGCTTCCGAAGGCAAAGAGAATGCCGCGCCGGCGGAACAGGTCCCCGTCGCTTCGGAGGATGCGGAGGACGCCGGAAAGGCGGACGCAGATGCCGGTGGAGAGTTGGAGCTGCCGGACGAGCCGGAAGGGCTTCCGGAGCTTTCCGCCGCACCGGAGGACGCATATCATGCGCAGCCGGCCGCCGAGCAGAAAGCTGTGCCGCATCAAAAGGCACGCAAACAGAAGAGACGGCATTACGCACTGTTTTATATTTCGCTCTTGACACTGGCGGTGGTGATATGCTCCGCCGTTTCGATCTACTGGATGTTCAGCACTTCCGAAAACGGCCTGTTTGACGTGAAAGAAGATGTGGAACTGCCGAACCTGATCGGTACGCGCTGGACAGACGTGAAAGACGACGCGGCGTACAGCGGCTTTGTACTGGAAAAAGAAGAAGTATTTGACGATGAGGCGCCGGTGGGGGAGATCGTGGACCAGAATCCCCGTGCGCCGCGCCAGGTGAAAGAGGGATCCCGCATTGTGGCAAAAGTGAGCAAGGGCGTTGAAATGGTGACCGTTCCGGAACTTGCGGGCTGGAACAAAGATACTGCACGGGAAAAGCTGCGTGCGCTGAACCTGACGCTGCTCATCAAGCCCGAAGAGACCACGGATGTTCCGGTGGACTGCGTTGTGCGCACAGACCCTGCCGCGGGCAGTGTGGTCAAGGCAGGCACCACGGTGACGCTGTATATCCGCCGTGACAGCACAGAAGTGTCTTATGTTACTGTCCCTGCCTGCATCGGTTCTACGTCGGAACAGCAGGCGAGCCTCCGCCTGACACAGCGCGGCCTGGCAATGCGGGTCATTACGGTAGAGGATGCGTCTCCGGCAGGCACGGTGATCGCTCAATCTCCGAACGCGGGTGCTATGGTGATGCGCGGTACGGTGGTAACGGTCACCGTTTCATCCGGTCCGCCGCCCGTGGTGGCACCGCCTCCGGCACCTCCTGAATCGGAATCCGATTCGGAGGAATCGTCGAGTTCCAGCTCGCCGCCGCCGTCATCCGGTTCGGAAACGCCTCCGTCCAGTTCAACGCCGCCGTCCTCCAGCTCGGAGACATCGGCATCCAGCTCAACGGAGCCGCCGCATTCCGGCTCGGAGCAGCCGCCTGTGACTTCCGGCTCAACGGCGCCGCCGGTACCGTCCGACGGGACACTGCCGTAACGGCGCGAGGTGCTGCGGATGTTTGACAACTATATCGTAAAGGGCATCGGCGGGTTTTATTATGTGAAGACGGGCGGTTCGCTTGTGGAATGCAAGCCGAAAGGAATCTTCCGCAAAAAGCGCATCACGCCGGTGGCGGGAGATATCGTCCGTCTGGAAACGGACGGAGGCGCGCCCGTCATCGCGGATATCCTGCCGCGTAAAAATGTGTTCGTCCGGCCCCCTGTGGCAAATGTAGATCAGTTTTTCATTGTGGTGAGCACGGTGCAGCCGGTGCCCAGTACGCTGGTCATCGACAAGCTGTCCGCCATTGCGGTGGATAAGGGGGCACAGCCTGTGCTCGTCATTACAAAAACAGATCTCCAGGACGCGCAGCCGTTGGCTGCCTGTTATGCCCATTCGGATATTCCCGTGCTGTGTGTGAACGCCGGGACAGGCGAGGGGCTGGACGCGGTGCGCGCCCGGCTTGACGGCAGGCTGAGCGTGTTCTGCGGCAACTCCGGGGTGGGCAAATCCACATTGCTCAGCGCCCTGCTGCCCGGGCACGAGCTGGAAACAGGAGAAATCAGCCAGAAGCTGGGCCGCGGCCGCCATACCACCCGTGAGGTGGTGCTTTACGAAAGCTGCGGCGGCCTTGTGGCCGACACACCGGGCTTTGCCAGCTTGGAGATGGAGCGGGCCGCGTACATTCCGAAAGAAAACCTGCAGTTTGCGTTTCCCGAGGTGGAGCGCTACTTCGGCCAATGTAAATTCACAGGCTGTTCTCACACCGTGGAAAAGGGCTGCGCTGTGCGCGCGGCGCTGGAAGCGGGAGAGATCGACAAAACGCGTTATGAAAGCTATGTGACGCTGTACAACGAGGCGAAAGAAGTCAAGGAGTGGCAGATGTGATCTGCCGCTCCTTTCCTGTGTGCAGCACGCAGATGGAAAGGAAGAAAGCAGGCATGAAATGTGTGATCTTTGCAGGCCTGCCGGCGGCGCCGGAGCTGCACAGCTGGTGGGCGGACGCAGACTATGTCATTGCCGCCGACGCGGGCTATGAAAATGCCTGCCGCGTTGGTGTGGAGCCGGATCTTCTGTTGGGCGATTACGACAGTGCGCCGCGTCCGGAGGCCGGTGCAAAGACGGTGTTCCTCCCGGCGGAAAAGGATGATACCGATACCTATTACGCCGCCCGCAAGGCGCTGGAGCTGGGCGCGACGGATGTCGTTATCGTGGGCGGTTTGGGAGGCGCGCGGCTGGACCATACGCTGGCCAACCTGCAAACGCTGGTGTTTTTGGCAAAAAACGGAGTGTGTGCGACGCTGGCGGATACGGACAATGAGGTGACCGCCCTTTTGCCGGGCACACACCGCATCCAGGCGCGGCCGGGGTGGTATTTCTCCATTTTCAGCGCCGGGGAGCAGGCGCCTGGTGTTACGCTGGAGGGGCTGAAATATCCGCTGCACGATTATACGCTCACACATGCGTTCCCCATCGGCGTGAGCAACGAGTTCGCCGCCGAAACGGCAACGCTCCGGTTTTCCGCGGGCATGATCTATCTGGTGCTCTCGCGAAAGGAGCCGCCGCGCGGGTAACATTTTTCCCCTGTTTTGTATATAGTAATGCAGGGGAGTTCGGGTGCGCCCGCACCCGCGCCCCAATGCGGGGGAAAGCGAGGTGCCGAGATGCAAGTTGTGGTATGGAAAAGCCCGAAGTGCCTGTCCGGTATTTTGAGGGCGATCTTCAAGATTAAAAAAAGCTGAACCCATGCAGGCGCGCCTCCGGAAAACGGGTGGCGCGCGGGATGGAAACGCCCGGTGGGCGGCCGCGGAAAAGCGCATGCTTTCCGCTGTGCCGCGCACCGGGCGTTTTTGTTTTTTTCGCATACATCGCCGCACCGCTTCATATAGATGAGTTAGAACAGCGAAAGGGGCGACGAGGCCGTATGGAATTAAAGGTGTACAAAGATACCGTCACCGCGGCGGAAAGCATCTGCGATACAAAACTGGAACTCCCGGTGGAGACCGAAATGCTCATCCCGGACTACCTGCCGCAGGTGTTCAAGATCGTCAAGTGCTTTGTTTATCTTGTGGTGCTGCAAAAGCAGGTCACGGCGGGCAGGCTCACGGTAGACGGTTATTTGCGGTGCGTGGTATATTACCAGTCCGAAGGGGACGAAAGTCTGTGTCAGGCGGAACAAAAGCTGCCGTTCACAAAACAGGTGGATGTGAAGCCGGGAAGCTGGGGCCCGGCGACCGTGCTTGTCTCGGGAGAGACGGAGTATGTGAACTGCCGGGCGGTCAACCAGCGACGCGTGGACGTCCGGGGCGCGTTCGCTCTGTCCATCGAGGCCGTGGCCGAGGCACAGGGGGAGGTAATTACCGCGCTGGCCGGCGGCGGCATCCAGCAGCGCACAACGTCGCTCACGGGCAGCAAGGCGGTGGGATCGCAGGAAAAACTTATCACGGCTGAGGAAAGCATTGCGTTTGACGCGCCTCCGGAGATGGTGCTCAGTACCCAGTGTACCGGCGCAGTGAACGAGGTAAAGCTCGTTTCCGGAAAGGTGGTGCTCAAAGGCGAGATCCGCGCGGAAGTGGTATACCGCACGGCTCCCGGCCACACACTGGTACACACCACGCGGCAGATACCTTTCAATGAGATACTGGATGTAGAGGGCGCGGCCGAGGAATGCCAGTGTTTTGCAGTGGTGCAGCCCACAGGCTGCACCATCACGGGAGGCTCCGGCGAGGATGAGGGTGAGAACACCATCTCCGCCACGGCAGCGCTGTACGTCAAGGTGTACCGCCCGGTGGAATACATGGCGGTAAGCGACGCGTTTTCCACCGAAAGCGAGACCGTGCTCACGCAGCAGCAGGTGGCGCTGGAGGAGGTTGCCGACGTGTTTACCCAGCAGGTGGAGGCTGTCACCACAGGCCAACTGCCGGACGAGAACGCGCGCATCATTGATGTGATGGCGACGCCGCTGCCTATGGAGGTCATCGAACAGGACGGCGAGGCGGTGCTGCGCGGCCGTGTGATGGCGCATCTGCTGTGCATCAATGCGCTAGAAGAGATAGACTGCTACGACAAGGTGTGTGAATATACGCTGCCGCGCCGTTATCCGCGGCCTGCGGCGGACGTGATCGCCCAGTGCTATCCGTCGGTGGGCAGCGTTTCGGCCCGCAAGGTGGGGGACGACACCAGCGCGGCTATTGTTTTGACGGTGCGGGGCATCGTCAGCTTCCGCTCCACACAGACGGTGCTGGCCGACGTGCAGTGCACGTCGCCGCTGGTGCGGGACGACGGGGATATCGCTCTGCGCATCTATTTTGCACAGGCAGGCGAGGATATGTTCGATATCGCAAAGCGGTATGCGGCTTCGCCGGAGGCTATTGCGGCCGCGAACGATACCGGCTCGGGCATCCTGGAAGCGCCGCAGCGCCTGCTGATACCGTCGGCTACTTGAGGAGAGGGGAGAAAACAGGATGGATCATTGCAATCTTTATACAGACATCGCCACTCGTACGGGCGGCGACATCTACATCGGCGTCGTCGGGCCGGTGCGCACGGGTAAAAGCACTTTCATCAAACGCTTTATGGAGCTGATGGTGCTGCCCGAGATCCAGAGCGAGGCGTTCAGCCAGCGGGCGCGCGACGAACTGCCGCAATCCGCCGCCGGGCGAACCATCATGACGACCGAGCCGAAATTCGTGCCCGAACAGGCGGTCTCCATCGACCTTGAGGACGGCGCCTCCTTCCGCACTCGTCTCATCGACTGCGTGGGCTACATGGTGCCCGGCGCCATGGGTCACGAGGAAAATGAAAAGCCCCGCATGGTGAAAAGCCCCTGGTTCGACGAAGAGGTCCCTTTCGATGTAGCGGCGGAAACCGGCACGAGAAAGGTCATCTGTGAGCATTCCACCATCGGCCTTGTCGTCACCACGGACGGTTCCATCAGCGATATCCCACGCAGCGGCTACGAGAAGGCCGAAGAACGCGTCATTCAGGAGCTGGAGGCCATCCAGAAGCCGTTTATCATTCTGCTCAACTGCGTCGCGCCGGAGTCGCTGGAGAGCATGACTCTGGCCGAGGAGCTGAGCAAAAAATACGGCCGTACCGTCATGCCCGTGAGCTGTGTGGAGCTGACGGAGGAGACCATCACCGAGATCCTCAAGAACGTGCTGTTTGAGTTCCCGCTCAAGGAGATCGCGTTTTCGATGCCCAAATGGGTCACGATGCTGGATCACGGACATTGGCTGCAGGAGGCTGTATATACAGCGGTACAGGAGTTTGCGGCGGGCGCCAGCGTGATGAAGGACATCGCATCCTCGCCGCGGACCGTGGAGTGTCCATATGTCAAGACCAGCAAGATGAAGTTCATAGACCTGGGCACGGGCTGCGCCACTATGGCGCTGGAGCTGCAGGACGATATCTTTTACAAAGTGTTGGGAGAGACAACGGGGCTTGAGATATGCGACGAAGCAAGCCTCATGCCGTGCATCATCAATCTGGCGCGCATCAAAACGCAGTACGAAAAGATCAAAAGCGCGCTGGACGAGGTGAACGCCACGGGCTATGGCATCGTGATGCCGGGCATCGACGAGCTGACGCTGGAAGAGCCGGAGATCGTCCATCAGGGCGGGCGATACGGCGTACGCCTGCGGGCCAGCGCGCCGTCCATCAATATGATACGGACCGAGATATCCACAGAGGTCGCGCCCATCGTGGGCAGCGAACGCCAGTCGGAAGAGCTTGTCAAGAGCCTGCTTGCTGATTTCGAGGAGGACCCGGGCAAGATATGGCAGAGCAATATCTTCGGCAAGAGCCTGCATGAGCTTGTCAACGAGGGGCTGCAGAACAAGCTGCTGCATATGCCCTCCGAAGCGCGCACACGCCTGCAGGAGACCATTGAGCGCGTTATCAACGAAGGCTGTTCGGGGCTTATCTGCATTATTCTATAATATTTTCCACGGGGCCGCGCCGGATATGGCGCGGCCCTTTCCGGCGTTTGCGGCGCGCATTTTATGCCAACATTGATTATTGAGAGAAAATGGTGTAAAATAGGAAAGAATCAAGCGGCGCGGAGGCTGTTTCCGCGCGCCGCCCCGCACAGGGCCATCCGGACGCCGCGCTTTGCAGGCGTACCGCCGGGCCTGCAAAAGGGCAGGATGTAAATAAAGATTGGTGATGAAATTTTGCTGAGCCATATTTCCGCCTTTGCACAGCGGTTCCGAAAGCAGATATTGATCGCGTTCGACGTCGTTGTGGTGACGGTGTCGTATATGCTGCCATGGGCGCTCATCGCGGGGCGTACCTCGTTTTCCGAATACAACAGCCTTCTGATCTCCAGCTGCTTTTTCTTTGTATGCTGCTATGAGATCGTCTACGGCTTGATGGGCATGTACGACAGCCTGTGGCGCTATGCCGAGATCGTGGAGTTCTTCCGCCTGTGTGTGGCGTCGGCCGTCGCGGTGTCGATTTTTGTCGTGGTGACGCTGCTGCTGTGGTGGGAAGAACGGCGTGTGCCCATCTCGGTCTATTTCCTCAGCGCGATGTTCGCGTCGTCCCTGACGCTGTATTCGCGCCTGACGTACCGCATGTACCGCAACACCACGCTGAAAAAACGTTTGAAAGCAAGCCGCCGCACGCTGCTCATCGGTGCGGGCGACGCGGCCAGCACGCTGCTGCATGAGCTTGCAAAAAACAAATCCCCTGAAATGAACATCATCTGCTGCGTGGACGACGCCCCGGAAAAGGTGGGGCGTTCCATCATGGGCATTGAGATCATGGGAACTACGGAGGATATCCCGGAGCTTGTGGAGCGCTGCGAGATCGAGACCATCCTGTTCGCCATCCCAACGGTGGATGACGAAAACAAGCGGCGCATCCTGAGCATCTGCAACAAGACAAAGTGCAACGTGCGCATCCTGCCGGATATCGTGCAGCTCATCGCCAACGGCGGGAAGGACGTGCTTTCGCGCGTGCGGGACGTGCGTGTGGAGGACGTGCTGGGACGTGAGCAGATTGAATTAACAGACCTGACGAACACCCTTGTCTCCGGTAAGGTCGTGATGGTGACGGGCGGCGGCGGTTCCATCGGTTCGGAGCTGTGCCGCCAGATCGCGGCCTGCGGGCCAAAGCGGCTCATCATTGTGGATATTTATGAAAACAGCGCCTATTCCGTCCAGCAGGAGCTGAAGCGCCGCTACGGCAGTGCGCTCAAGCTGGATGTATGCATCGCCTCTGTGCGCGATTCCAAAAAGGTGGACCGCCTGTTCGCGTGCTATCAGCCGGACGTGGTGTTCCATGCAGCGGCGCATAAACATGTGCCGTTGATGGAGGACGCGCCGGAGGAGGCCGTCAAAAACAACGTGTTCGGCACCTACAATGTGGCGCTTTCGGCGGACAAATACGGTGTGGGGCGTTTTGTTCTCATCTCGACGGACAAGGCGGTGAATCCCACCAACGTGATGGGTGCGACAAAACGCCTGTGCGAGATGATCGTCCAGGCGCTGGCGCAGAAAAGCAAAACCAAATTTGTAGCGGTGCGCTTCGGCAATGTGCTTGGTTCCAACGGCTCGGTTCTGCCGCTGTTCAAAGAGCAGATCGCGGCGGGCGGGCCTGTCACCGTTACACACCCGGACATCGTGCGCTATTTTATGACGATCCCCGAGGCGGTGCGTCTTGTTCTGGAAGCCGGGGCCATGGGCAACGGCGGAGATATTTTCGTGCTGGATATGGGCAACCCTGTCAAAATTCTGGATCTGGCTGAAAACCTCATCAAGCTGTCGGGCTTCATCCCGTACCGCGATATCGAAATCAAGTTCACAGGCCTTCGCCCCGGCGAAAAGCTGTATGAGGAGCTGCTGATGGATGAGGAAGGCCTGCGCCAGACAGATAATAAGAAGATTTTTGTCGGTGCGCCGCTCAAGCTCAATAAAGATACCTTTTTCGACCATCTGGCCACGCTTAAGCAGATCGCTTACAGCAACAACAGCGACAACCTGGTGCAGGCGCTGATCGATCTGGTGCCGACGTTCCATCATGCGGAAAATAACTACGACTAAGGAGCGCAGCCGATGTATAAAAGCGTTGTGAAACGTGTGTTGGATTTTTTGCTGGCACTGGCGGGCACCATCGTGCTTTCGCCGCTGCTGTTGGTGTTGGCGGCGTGGGTCAAGCTGGATTCCAAGGGCCCTGTCTTTTTCCGCCAGAAAAGGGTGGGCCGCGACAAGCGTCTGTTCAGCATTCTTAAATTTCGTTCCATGTATGCCGATACGCCTCATGATGTGCCCACGCATCTGCTGCAGAACCCGGAGGCGATGATCACGCGCAGCGGGCGCTTTTTGCGGCGAACCAGTTTGGATGAACTGCCGCAGCTGTTCAATATCCTGGCCGGGCAGATGAGCGTCGTCGGGCCGCGTCCGGCGCTTTGGAATCAGGCAGACCTGATTGCAGAGCGGGATAAATACGGGGCAAACGCGCTGGTGCCCGGCCTGACAGGTTACGCGCAGGTGAATGGCCGGGACGAGCTGCCCATTCCTGTCAAGGCGGAACTGGACGGTTATTATGCGGCACATGTAAACTTTGTGCTGGATATGAAGATTTTTTTCAAGACCATTTTCAATGTGCTTGCGGGCCGCGGCGTGGTAGAAGGCGGTACGCAGGGCAAATAGGCTTGACGCGCGGCCCGCGGTGTGATAATCTGATAGAAACAGCCGCAGAAGCGATGGCCTGCGCTTCCGTTCCTTTATGGCTTTGCGCAGCGCAGCGGCGGTAAATTGAATCAGCAAGATGGCGATGACAAGGAAACAGTAGGCGCGGCTGGATGGCGCAGAGAGAGGATGGCTGGTGAGAATCCTCCCGGAAGGCCCGCGGAACCCCTCCTTGAGCCGCGCAGCGAACGGGTCTGTCCTCATTAAGCTGTGCCGGTCCCCCACCGTTACCCGGGGAACGCATCCGGCGTTTTGCGCCGTGTGCGGCGGAGCGTGGGATATTTCCCGAACTCAGGTGGTACCACGGACATTCTGTTCGCCCTGAGCCGACTGTTAACCAGCCGGCCCGGGGCGTTTTTTGCAGTATGCGGGAACCGTCCGGCCCGGCCGAACACAAAGGAGGAGCCGAATATGAAGCTGGACAAATTGGTGGGGGAACGTTTTCGGGAACGGCCTGCGGGCTGTGTCATCGAAAGCCACGCGCTGATGGTGCGCGGCGGTTATATGAAAGGCGTCGCAAACGGTATCTTTTCCCAGTATCCGCCCTTGCGCCGCGTCACCCGCAAGCTGGAGCAGATCATCCGCGAAGAGATGGATGCGATTGAAGGACAGGAGGTGTCCATGCCTGTGGTGCTGCCCGGCGCGCTGTGGGAGGAATCGGGCCGATATGTGAGCGTGGGAAGCGAGCTGCTGCGTTTCCAAGACCGCACAGGCACTCCCATGGTGTTGGGCATGACACACGAGGAAGCCGCTGTGCAGCTCGTGCGGGAATACGGCCGGACGGCTGCGCGGTATCCCTTTATGATCTATCAGATCCAGACCAAGTTCCGCGATGAGGCCCGTCCCCGCGGCGGCCTCATCCGTGTGCGGGAATTCACGATGAAGGACGCATATTCTTTTCATACTTCCCAGCAGGACCTGGAACGTTATTACGCGCGCTGCCACCGCGCCTACGAGCGCATTTTTGCCCGGGCAGGCCTGCCGGAGGTGGTTTCCGTTGCATCGGATTCCGGTATGATGGGCGGCAGCCTTTCCCATGAATTCATGCTGTTGACGCCCGCCGGGGAGGATTCCGTGGCGGTGTGCGGCGCCTGCGGCTACCGTGCCAATGTGGAGGCTGCGGCCTGTGTGGCGCACAATGAGCCGCCCGCAGTTTTGCAGCCGCTGCAGACGGTGGAAACACCGGACGCGCACACCATTGAGGCGTTGTGCGCCTTTTTGCATGTCATACCCGCGCAGTGCTGCAAGGCTGTGGTATACCAAAAGGAGACGGATGGCAGCTATGTGGTGTTGTTTTTGCGGGGCGACCTGGAGGCGAACCAGACCAAGCTGACCAATTATCTGGGCTGCGATGTCCGGCCGGCGGCTATTACGCCGGAAAGTGGCCTTTGCGCGGGCTTTATCGGTCCGGTGGGGCTGTGCGGCGGGATGACGGTGCTGTATGACACATCCCTGCAGGGCACGGGCAATCTCGTCTGCGGGGCAAACCGGCAGGGATTCCACAGTACGGGCCTGCAGCTTGAACGGGACTGCGGAACGGTGGAATATCACGATTTTGCCAAGCTGCCGGACGGCGGTGTGTGTCCGGTGTGCGGCAGGCCTGCCATTCGGGTGTCCCGCGGCGTAGAGGTGGGCAATATCTTTCAGCTGGGCGCCAAGTATACACAGGCCATGGGCATGCGTTATGTTGATGCGGACGGTACGGAAAAAACGCCTGTAATGGGGTGCTACGGCATCGGCGTGGGCCGCTTGGCCGCATGCGTGTGCGAGGTCCGGCACGACGACCACGGCCCCGTCTGGCCGCTGGCCATCGCACCCTGGCAGGTGCATCTGTGCTGCCTGCGGGCGGATGACGCCGGAACAAAAGCGGCGGCGGATGCATTGTACGCATCGCTGCAGAAAAACGGTGTAGAGGTGCTGTACGATGACCGCACCGTGAGCGCCGGCGTGATGTTTGCAGACGCGGACCTGCTGGGCATACCCGTGCGCGTGATCGTCAGCCCGCGCAACTGCGCAGAAGGCTGCTTTGAACTCGCCGCAAGGGATAAGACGGTAAAGGAGAAAGCATCCCTTGCAAAAGCCGTGCAGGCCGTGCAGGCGCTGCTGCGCCGCCTTGAGGACGAGGCGGCCGCACAGGTGCCGCCCAGGCTTTAAAACAGCGGCCCGGACTGTGGAAATAAAGAACAGCCGAAAAAACAAAACCCGGCGGCACGTTTCCGGATTCGGAAGCGTGCCGCCGGGTTTACTAGGATCATCAGAGCGGGCGTTCACCGCCCTGACGGCTGTAAAACCAGTACGCCGCAGCTTTCAGAAGGATGGCGGCGGCCAGCACGGAAAATGCCGTGTAAAAAGCCGCCATGTCGAACATCGACGCGGTGAGCGTGACAAAGAGCAGGATGGCGAGCAGGATATCCGCCACAATGCCGCCGCTTTTGTCGTGCAGATACTGGTTGCGTTCGTCCAGTTCCGTTTTCATCTGCTGCTGCAGAAGCTGCCTGCTTCGCAGCAGCTGTTTGTTTTTGCAAATACGTCCGATGACATAGCCCAGCCCGCCGAAGAACACGATGCGGCTGAATTTGTCGGCAAGCGGCGTCATCATGCGCGAGTCTCCGCCGCCAAGCTCCGCGATAAGCACCATGTACACGAGCATTCCGGTAAGCAGCAGCCAAAGAGCGCGGATGCGCCATTGAATTTCCCGGGTATAGGTCAAATGTTTACAGGTTTTCATACACAGCGTCCTCCATGCTCTTGTTTTCCGCAAGACAGCACAATTCCTCCACGGTCACGCCGAACACCAGTGCCAGCCGGTATGCCAACATCAGCGAGGGGCTGTATTGTTCTTTTTCGATGGAGATGATCGTCCGGCTGGAAACATGCGTCCGGTCGGCAAGCTGCTGCTGCGTAAGCCCTGCGGCGGTGCGCAGCTCTTTCAGTTTTGTTTTCATGCGCTCCTCCGAATATGAAGTTTACTTCTCGTGAAGCTAACTTCATATTAACAGACCGGAACGGTTTTGTCAATAGGGGAAGGAGGAACAGGAGGAAAAGCTGCGGGCGGCTTGGGAATATAAGGCCGGCAAAGGACATGCTTTTGTTCCGCGGCAAAAACCGGCGGGATTTTTCCCGCCGGTGTGGTTTTGCCTGTGCCGCACGGCTCAAAGATTCGTGCTCTTTTTCAGAAGTTCCGCAACCAGCGCGTCGTTGCTCGTCAGCGCAGCCAGCATCAGCTTATAGATGCCGTCTCCGTTTTCAATAAACTGCGCGCGGGCCAGTTTGGCCGTCAGCTTATCCGGAACGTAAAGGGAGAAGGAGAACACGTCGCTCTCCATATCGCGGATGCTGCATTGCACATTGTAACCCGTTCCGGAGGCCGCGGGCGTGATCTGAGCGTGATGCTGGGCCTCTTTGCGTGCAAACTGCTGCGCGGCCAGAGTGGCGCGCACGGCCGCGTCCCGTACGCTGCGGGGCACGTCGTCGGCCAGCGCTTCAGCGATGTCCGCGCCTGCGGGCAGAATAGTATAACGCCCGTTTTCCTCGCGCACGAAGCCCTGTTCCAGCAGATCCGAAAGATTGCTGGCAAGCTCAAAATAATTCACAAGCTCTTCGCCAAGCAGCGCGGTCTCCAGCTCTCCCTGGGAGAGGGGCGTGCCCGCGTGCTGGATCAGATAGCACAGCAGGATGCGTATTTCGGTGGATGTAGTGAGCCCGCCCGGCTTTACGCCGGCGGTAAAAGCGTTTCCCGCCATGGTGTCCCTCCCGGTGATATCCTTTGTGCAAGGATGCGATACTTTATTTTAATCATACCGCGCCGGGGCCGAAAAGTAAAGCGAAAGACGGCGGATAAGGCGAGGAAAAACAACGCCGCGGCAGTGAGACAGCACTGCGCGGCAAGGCTTTCAGCCATCAAATATCGTTTCTATCACGCGGGCCGCGCCCGGCACGGAGTATATCCACCGCCCGATATGTCCGGCGTGCAGGCGGTATTCCAGCGGAAAGGCGAAGGTCTCGTCCCGCATAGCATGCAGCACCACCAGCTTGATTTTCATTTTTTCGGGAATAATGCTTTTGATATATACGCTCACCAGTTGGCCGCAGTCAAGCCCCGGAGCGGCCTCGGCCAGTCCCGCGAGATTTGGGGCGAGTTCTACGAACACACCGTAGGGCTCCACGCTGCGCACCAGGCCGACCACTGTTTCACCGGCGGCAAAGGCGGCGGCGTTTTCCAGCCAGGTGCCCAGCAGCTCTTTCATCGTCAGCACAATACGCCCTTCGGTGTCCCGGCTTTTTACGGCACACAGGATATCCTGGCCTTCGTGCACACGGTCGGCCGGGCTTTGAATACGGGACACGGACATACAGTCGATGGGAAGAAGAGCCGGGACCCCGCAGCCGATGTCGCAAAAGGCACCGAAGCTCTCCAGATGCGTCACCCGGCAGGGCAGGATGTCGCCGGGCAGAAGCAGGTTGAGATACTCGGCTTTACAGCGCTGCTGCGCCTGTGTGCGTGAGAGCAGCGCCACAGGCGCGGTCCCCTGTTCGTCAATCTCCATGACCGTAAAGCACGCGGGCCTTCCCACGCGTGTGATCAGCGCGATGTCGCGCACCGCGCCTTCGCGCACACCGTCGGCGCATTCCTCGTAGGGCATTATGGCTTCGATCTCGCCCAGCCGGAAATGCAGACGCTTTTCGCTGTCGAAGGAGAGCGCACGGCTCTCCAGGATGTCGCCCGCAGCCATGGCGCGGCGCAGGGCGTCCAGAGTGTAGCTTGTGGGGAAGCGCTGTGCTCCCTCAGCACGATATTCCATGTTTCCAACCGTCCTTCATGCTTCCATTCGCGCGCCGGGCAAAGGGCCGTCCCGCGGGCAGAGTGCCTGGGACGGCCGGAAAGGGGCGCACTGGTAAAATATATGTGAACACAAGCGGGAATATTTGCTAAACGGGACGGTTTGATATATAATATTTAAGCACTCGGCATTCCCTCAAAATGGGCAGCCGGGTGCATGGAAGTTATCTTGACGGGAGAAAACAGCATGGACGTTCAGGTGGGCGACAGCATCATCACAAAAAAACCGCATCCCTGCGGCAACAGCACTTTCGCTGTGCTGCGCGTGGGAATGGATTTCCGTATCCGCTGTACCAAATGCGGACGGGAGGTCATGGTGCCGCGCAGCAAAATTGAAAAAAACATCAAAAAAGTGGTGCGCGAGGCTTTGCCGCTCTAGCCGCGCTTTCCTTTGCCGTACAAAAGCAGTTTTGAAACAGCGATAAGAGGAGAGCGTTTTATTATGGATATGATTACACAGCTCAGGGCTGTGCGCAACCGTTATGACGAGATCAACAATCAATTGCAGGACCCCACCGTCATCAACAACAACGAGCTGTACCGCAGCCTGATGAAAGACTATAAAAACCTGACGCCCATCGTGGAGGCCTACGACGCTTATGATGCGGCAAAAGGCGCCTTTGAAGAAGCAAAGGAAATGTTGGACGAAGGCGGGCTGGACGCTGAATTCAAAGAGCTCGCGCAGGCTGAATATGAAGAAAACAAGGAAAAAATGGCGTTTCTGGAGGAACGGCTTAAGATCCTGCTGCTGCCCAAGGATGAAAATGATGACCGGAGCGTCATTGTGGAGATCCGAGGCGGCGCGGGCGGCGAAGAAGCCGCCCTGTTTGCGCACAGTTTGTTCCGCATGTATACGATGTATGCCGAAACGCGAGGCTGGAAATATGAGGTGCTGAACGCCAACGAGACAGAGCTGGGCGGTATGAAGGAAGTGAGCTTCTCCATCGAGGGAGAGGGGGCGTACAGCCGCCTTAAATTTGAAAGCGGCGTGCACCGCGTACAGCGCGTGCCGGAGACAGAGACACAGGGCCGCGTACACACCTCTACCGTAACTGTAGCCGTAATGCCCGAAGCCGAGGAGGTCGAGATCGACATCAACCCGGCTGACCTGAAGATCGACACGTTTCGTTCCTCGGGCGCGGGCGGCCAGCACATCAATAAAACTTCATCAGCGATCCGCGTCACGCATCTGCCCACGGGGATGGTCGTGGAATGTCAGGACGAGCGAAGCCAGTACAAGAATAAGGACAAGGCGCTCAAGGTGCTGCGCAGCCGTCTGCTGGCGCAAAAACAGGCCGAGCACGATTCTAAAATTGCGGCGGAACGCCGCAGCCAGGTGGGCACGGGAGACCGTTCCGAGCGTATCCGCACCTATAACTATCCTCAGGGCCGTTTGACAGACCACCGCATCGGCCTTACGCTCTACAAGCTGGATACGATCCTGAACGGCGTGCTTGATGAGGTCGTCGATGCGTTGGTAACGGCCGATCAGGCTGAAAAGCTGAAGGCTTCCACGGAGGAATGAATTTTGCATACCTGTTTGAAACAAGCCGGCGCGGCGTCTGTCGCTGAGGCCGCGCGCCTTTTGCGGGCGGGCGAGGTGGTGGGCATTCCCACCGAGACCGTGTACGGCCTTGCGGCCAACGCCCTTTCGGACGAGGCGGTGCCGAAAATATTCGCGGCCAAAGGCCGTCCACAGGATAATCCCCTCATTTCCCATATCGCATCTCTGGACATGCTGCCTATGGTGGTGCGCGAAGTGCCGGGCGCCGCTTACCGGCTGGCGGAGGCGTTTTGGCCCGGCCCGCTGACGCTCATACTGCCCCGCAGCAAAACGGTGGCGGACTCCGTGTGCGCAGGGCTGGATACGGCGTCTGTGCGTATGCCCAGCCATCCGGTGGCGCTGGCGGTCATCCGCGCAGCGGGCGTGCCGCTGGCGGCTCCCTCGGCAAACCTTTCCGGCAGCCCAAGCCCCACAACAGCGGCAGACGTGCTGGCGGATATGGAGGGCAAGATTCCTTTGATCCTGGACGGCGGCGCGTGCAGCGTGGGGGTGGAGTCTACGGTGATCTCTCTGGCAGGAGCACAGCCGGTGCTGCTGCGTCCGGGTTATATCACCAAAGAGCAGCTGGAAGATGCAATGGGCTGTGCTGTGGCGCTTTCGGACGCAGTGCTGCACAAATTGAAAGACGGGGAAAGCGCGGCTTCTCCCGGCATGAAGTATAAGCACTACGCGCCCAAGGCGGACGTAACCATCCTAAAAGGCAGCTTTGATGCATATAAAGAATATATGAAATCGCACTGCGCGGATGGTGTATATGCATTGTGCTTTACAGGGGAGGAACCGGCGTTGCCGTGCCCCTGCGTGACATACGGGCGCGCAGACAAGCCGGACGAGCAGGCGCACGCGCTGTTTTCAGCCCTGCGTGAACTGGATGCACGCGGTGCAAAAACGGTGTTTGCCCGCTGCCCGGCGCAGGAGGGCGTGGCTATGGCTGTCTACAACCGTTTGCTGCGCGCGGCGGCGTTCCGTGTGGTGGAGGTGTAGGCTGTGAAGGTGATTGCCATTACAGGGCGCTCCGGCTCCGGAAAAAGCACGGTTTCGGCCTATTATGGGTCTTTGGGATATCCTGTGCTGGATGCGGACCGGACAGCACGTGAGGTGACGCGTCCCGGCGGGCCTTGCCTTGCACAGTTGTGCGATGCATTCGGTTCGGACATCCTTCTGCCGGACGGCACGCTGGACCGGGGCTGCCTGGCGGCCCGGGCCTTTGCCACACCGGAGGGCACGCGGCGGCTGACGGATATCACACATCCCGCCATTATCCGGGAGTTGCTGGACAGCGTGGCTGCGGCACAAAGCACGGGCGTTCCGTTCGTGTTTGTGGACGGTGCGGTCATCGTGGGAGAGGCATTCGAGCAATACTGCGATGCGATCATCGTCGTTACCGCGTCCGAGCGGGAAGCTGTTTCCCGCATCGTGCTGCGGGACGGCATTTCCAAGCAGGCGGCGCGTATGCGCCTTGCGGCACAGACGCCGGAGGACGTACTGCGTGCTGCGGCAGATTATATCATAGCGAATACGGGAGACGGGCGGCATCTGCGCGCGGCGGCGCAGGCGGTGCTGGAACGTCTGCTCGCAAAGGAGACGAATGGAACAAAAGAAAAAACATAACCGGAATATCTATATCGTGCTGGCTGTCGTGCTGTGCCTGGCGGGTGTTTTTTTCGTAAAGGACGCGGTGCGCGCCGTGGAGGAAATGGCATATCCGCGCACCTATGCCGCGCTGGTGCAGCAGTATGCCGCAGAGTACGGAGTGGACGAGAATAAGGTGTATGCCATCATCCGTACTGAAAGCGGCTTCAAGCCGGAGGCGGAATCCAAGGTGGGGGCACGGGGACTGATGCAGATCACAGACGAGACGTTCCTGTGGATCAAATCCAAGATTGCGCCCGGCGAGGAGATTACTTTCGACGATCTGTTCGACCCGGCGGTGAACATCCGCTTCGGCACATATCTGCTTGCGACCTGCCTTGCACGCTATGACGGGGATTTTTCCACTGCGGCGGCGGCGTACCACAGCGGCATGGGGCTTGTGGACAGTCTGCTGCAGAAGGCGGAATATTCTGCGGATGGAAAAACTCTTACGGCATTCCCCTATGAGCAGATGAACCTGTACGTGCATAAGGTCAATAAAAATTATCAAAAATATCTCGCGCTTTATGCGCAGGATGAAGGAGTGTAAACAATGGAAAAAAAAAAGAGCCTGGGCAAGGAATTGCAGGAAAAACTGACGTTCACACAGCCGCATATTGCGGATGAACAGCCGGACGCGGTTGCGGAGGCCGAGCGCTTCTGTGTGGACTACAAGGCGTTTCTGGACGCGGCCAAGACTGAGCGGGAGGCGGCTGCCGAGGTGGAACGCCGTGCGCTGGCGGCGGGCTATCGGCCGATGCAGCGCACGGGCGTTACATATAAAACCGGTGACAAGGTTTTTTACAACAACCGCGGCAAGGCCATGCTTCTGGCTACGCTGGGCAAGCGCCCGCTGGACGAGGGCGTGCGTTTGATGGTAGCGCACATTGATTCCCCGCGTCTTGACCTCAAACCGAATCCTTTGTACGAGGACAGCGACATCGCGCTGTTCAAGACGCATTATTACGGTGGGATTCGCAAATACCAGTGGGGAGCCACGCCGCTGTCCCTGCACGGTGTAGTGTACCGCAAGGACGGCACCAAGGTGGAAGTCCGCCTGGGCGAGGAAGCGGGAGACCCTGTGTTTTGCGTGACGGACCTGCTGCCTCACCTGGGCGCAGAGCAGAATAAACGCACGCTGGCGGATGGTCTGCGGGGCGAGGAGCTGAATATCGTGGTCGGCTCGCTGCCTTATGCGGACAAAGAGCTGAAAGAGCGCGTCAAGCTGTATACGCTGACGCTCCTGAACGAGAAATACGGCATCACCGAACGTGATTTTACCCGCGCGGAGCTGGAGGCCGTTCCGGCCGTCAAGGCGTCGGATGTGGGCTTTGACCGCAGTATGATTGGCGCGTACGGCCACGATGACCGTGTGTGCGCCTATACCGCGCTGCAGGCGGAGCTGGGGGTGAAGGAACCGGAATACACTACGGTATGCATTCTGGCAGACAAGGAAGAAGTGGGCTCCGACGGCCCCACCGGCCTTGTGAGCGATTTTGTGTTCCATTTCCTGGGTTATCTTGCGGACGCACAGGGCGCAAACTATAAACTGATGCTCCAAAATGCAAAATGCCTGTCTGCGGATGTGAACGCGGCGTTCGACCCCACGTTCCCGGACGTGCTGGAGAAACGAAATGCCTCGTACCTGAACCGTGGTGTGGTGGTGACAAAATACACCGGTTCCCGCGGCAAATACGGCACCAATGACGCTTCCGCGGAAATGATGGCCTATGTAACAGACATTCTGGACCGGGCGGATGTGCTGTGGCAGACCGGCGAGCTTGGCAAGGTGGATTTCGGCGGCGGCGGAACCGTGGCCCAATATGTGGCGAACCGCGACATCGACGTGGTAGACATCGGCGTGCCGGTGCTTTCCATGCATTCGCCCTTTGAACTTGTCTCCAAGCTGGATGTATATATGACTTACAGAGCGTTCTCCGCCTTTGCAAACGCGTAGCGGCGAGATAAAAGCGGGACCTTCTTTGGGGAAGGTCCCACTTTTTGCAGTGTGTTTCATTTTAGCTCCCAGCCTGCGACGTGCGGCCGCAGTTCTGTCTTGTGCCGGTCAGGAGCCGTCCGCGCGCATCCGTTCATCGGGAGCGCCTTGCCGGCGCTCCCTCAGCCCGGCGATAAGGTCCGCGCCGGCAATGGTCCGCATGCGGTGTGCTATGATGAGAACGGCTTGTTTTGTACAGAGCGGGAGAGGGTGCGGCCGAAACAGCGGATTCATTTTCCGCGTTCAGGCTTACAGCGGCTTCCTCCGGCAGGATGGGAAGACCGTTCCGCTTTTTCAAAAAGATGATGCTGGAAAATAAAAAGGAGAAATGGTATACTTAAAAACATGAACCGCTTGAAAGACGGTGAGATTCGATAGAAATGTGAAGGAGAAAGCCATGAAATCTTCTGCAAAAGAGCATTTGAATGATTTGTCCAAGAGATATCCTGCTTTGATGTGCTGTGCGGCAGAGGTGGAAGCGGCTGCGCAGCAGATGATCGCCTGTTATCAAAACGGGGGAAAGCTTTTGGTTTGCGGCAACGGAGGCAGCGCTTCAGACAGTTTGCATATTGTGGGCGAATTGATGAAAGGGTTCGTGCTTCCCAGAAAGCTGGATGAAAATATGCAGAAGCGTTTGCGGGAAGCCTGTCCGGAAATGGCAGAGTATTGCATCGAAAACCTGCAGGGAGCACTGCCGGCTATCAGCCTTGTCAGCGAAGCAGGCCTGACGACGGCTTATGCGAATGACCAGGCGCCGGATTTGGCGTTTGCACAGCAGGTGCTCGGCCAAGCAAAACCGGGAGATGTGCTTTTGGCAATTTCCACTTCCGGCAATTCGGCCAACGTATTGTACGCGATCGGCATTGCCCGCGCCTTGCATATGAAAACAATCGGTTTGACGGGGCATACCGGAGGGAAGATGGCGTCATTGTGTGACGTCTGCATCAAAGTGCCAGGCGTGGAAACGTTCAAGATCCAGGAGTACCACTTGCCGGTGTACCATGCGCTTTGTATGTGTGTGGAAGAAGAATTTTTCGGGGAATGAATGCTTTAAAGCAAGCCTTCGGAGCGGCTTGAAATTACAATTTTCAGAAACGAACAAAAACAGCAGGCACCGGAATGCATCGCATTTTTCGGTGCCTGCTGTTTTTGGGAGAATAGGATATCACAGCGCTAAGCTTTGGCACCAAGCGCGTAAATCGGCCGGAGAAAGGCCGGTGTTCAGAAGTTTTCCTTCCACAAGGGCTGCATCAGGAGAAAGGCTTTTTTTCAAAGCGGCGGCTGTTTTCCCAAATCCGCTGCCGCCGGAAGTTGCAAACAGAATGATCCTTTTCCCTGAGAAATCATAGGTTTCCAGAAACGTATTGATGATGGTCGGTGCCACATACCACCAAATCGGAAAACCGACGAAAATCGTATTATATGCGTCTATGGCGGCATTTTTATCTGCCAGTGCGGGACGAAAACCCGGGTCATTCATTTCGACGGAGCTGCGGCTTTTCTTATTTCTCCAGTCCAGATCGGCGGGCGTATAAGGGATCTGCGGACGAATCTCGTAAACATCGGCGTCCACGGCGGCCGCCAGCGCCTGCGCGGCTCGGCGGGTGGTTCCGGTGCAGGAAAAATAGGCAACCAATGTTTTGTTCATATCCATAAAGTTTTCCTCCTGTTTATATACTCGGGTGCAGTGCTGCCTCTTTTGCACGCTTCCGAAATGTGAACCACAGCCTTAACGGGGGATGAAAACTGTGATTCTGTTTTTCGAAGCGTGTCAGTATTATACAGCTTAAAGTTGACTCCAAGTCAAGTGCTTTTTTAAGGAGGGATGAAAAGGAGAGGAACGCGTAACCAAGTTTTGTATCTCTGCGGAAAGATGGAGGATCACAAAGGGGAGCGCATGAGGCTGTGTTTCTACGCATGCGCATCCTTTTGTACCGAACGAAAATATTGCTTGGGTGTCATGCCGTATTCCTGCTTGAATGCGCGGAAAAAATGATTGTATCCGCCAAATCCTCCCAGCCGGTACACCTCGGTAATGGGACGCCCCTGTTCGATATAATGGCAGCACAGGTCCAGTTTGGTTTTGACGATATAGCTATGCAGGGTTTGTCCTGTCTGGCGTTTGAATTCCCGTGCAATATGGAACCGGCTGATATAGAATACCTGCTCCAGCTGCTCCAGAGTGATCTCTTCCGTGATATGGGTACGGATGTACACGAACAGCTCGTCCATCATCAAATGTTTACGGCTGCCCTGCGCGCGGTGCTGCTCCGCGTGGATACAGGCGCGCAGCACGAGGATGACGAACATCTTCAGCAAGCTCTCCTCAAACAGTGCGCTGGCAAAGCTGTCATGCTCCTGCGGCAGCGTGACCATGCGGCGCGCCAGGCTTTTGATGAGCATGGATATCTCACTGTCTGCCCGCACAGCGATGCGCCGGAAGGGCACCACGTTGAAGCTCGCCTCAAGCTGCGTTGCTTCATCAGAGAGCGCAGCCAGGGCCTCGGGGGAAAGTTGTACCCACAGCATTTCCAGTGGAATCTTCCCGCCCGGAAAAACCATTACAGTGCCTTCTCCGGGCTTGAAGAGAAACAGATCCTCGGTGCTGCATATCCAACGCTCCGCTTCCCAGTGAAACCGTGCTGTACCGCGTGTTACCAATACAATACTGTAATAATGCCCCGAGAACAGCTGCTTTGTACAGGCAGCATCAAAGCACATTGTTTTTACAGCATAATCCAGCATCTGCTTGCCTCCTGGTTGTAAAAAAGGGTGGAATTCTAACTCGGTATTAAAAAAATTTGGATTAATTGTATAGTACATCAATTTCAGATAGTTTTCAATCAATTTTTGGATATGATTTTTGTGCCCTCCTTTTTATAATAGAGCCGTAAAGAAGCTTCTCCGGCCAAAAGCACCGGGGCAGAGAAAAAAGGAGGATATTATGAGACCGTTTTCCATGAGGGATAAGCTCGGCTATACTCTGGGCGATCTGGGCTGCTGTTGTACGGAGCAGTTCCGCGCAATGTACCTGTCCGTATTCTACACACTGATTTTACAGGTGAACCCGTTCCACATCGGTATCCTGATGCTGATCACAAAGATATGGGACGCTGTCAATGACCCTATCATAGGTGCGATCGTGGATTCCCGCAAGGCGACAAAGGGAGGAAAGTTCATTCCATGGATACGGGCCTTTTCGTTTCCCATGGCGGTGCTGTGCATCCTGGGCTTTGTCAATGTGAGCAATTTGGCCTATGGACTGCGCCTTGCCTACATGTTTGTTACCTATGTTCTGTATGAGGCGCTGTACACCTGTGTAAATGTGCCGTTTGGTACGCTTTCCAGCGTTATGACGGATGATGTGCGCCACCGCACAGCGCTTTCCCGTTACCGCAGTTTGGGCGGTACCATTTTTATGACGGTCATCGTTATGGTTGGTCCTCTGGTACTGTATGTAGACAATAAGCCGGTGGCGGGCCGTTTTTTGATGCTGGCTTCGGTATTTGCTCTTATCGGCCTCCTGTGCCTGCAAATCACCTGTGTGTGGTGCAAAGAACGCGTAGCCGTACCGGAACGCCCGAAAGGTGAGAAGCTCAATTACCTGCACGTCATCAAGGAAATCGCCAAAAACAAGGCGCTGCTGGGCGTAATGTTTTTCAGCCTTGTGGGTATGATCGGCGCTTCCGTCGTCAACGGTCTGAACACCTATCTGTTCAAGGATTACTTCGGGAATGTTAAAATCATGGCTGTCTCCGGCGGTTTGAGCGTACTATATTCACTCATCACGTTCGCCATTACACAACCGTTGGCCGATAAACTGGGCAAAAAGGAATGGTGCTGCTGGGGCGCAGGCTTTGCGGCAGCTGTGTTCGCGCTTCTGTTCTTTTTCCCCATCCACAATCCCGTACTGTTCATCGTCATCAATGGCGTCTGCTATCTGGGGGCATCCGGTATGCAGGTGCTCATCTGGGCCATGGTGAACGATTCCATCGACTATCATGAGCTTCAGACCGGTGAGCGTAACGAAGGCATTGTATACTCTACTTATTCATTTTTTCGCAAGCTGGCCAGCGCTGTTTCCGGGAGTCTTTCCAGTTTTGTGCTGGGATTCATCGGCTACAACGTGGCTGAAGGGGCGGTGCAGACGGCTGAAGTAAGCAACGCCATCTGGAAGTCCTACACAGGCATTTATGTGCTGGGTTATGGTGTCGCGGTTGCAATTTTGTTCTTTGTCTATCCGCTGACAAAGGCAAAAACGACCGAAATGCTGGAGCAGCTGAAAGCCCGCCGTGCAGAAAAAGCGTCAGCCATGGAAACAGACGGGGAGCAATGTCCATGAAAACATTGCAGGTATCCATGAAGAACCGGGTAGGCTGTACGCTGCGCGGCATTGTGACGCTGCCTGAGACGAACGAGCCGGTACCTTTTGTGCTGAATCTGCACGGCTTTGCAGGTTCAGCATCCGGGTACAAGTATCTGCACACGCATATGGCACGCATGCTGGCAGACCACGGAGTGGGCTGCGCACGGTTCGACTTCTATGGCTGCGGAGAGAGTGACGGCGAATTTTCGGACATGACGTTCGATGGCCTGCACAGCGATGCGGCTGATCTATACGCCTGGGTGCGTGCACAGCCTTATGTGGATTCACGGCGTGTATTCCTTTCCGGGCAGAGCATGGGAGGTTATGTGGCGGCCAGCATCGCGCCGCGTCTGCGGCCGCACGGGCTGATTCTGATGTGCCCGGGCGCGGGCATGTGGTATGGCTGTGCCCGGCGGGCCGATAGAGTGACGCAGAGCGGAAAAGATTATGCTGACCTGGAGGGGCTTGTTTACAAAATGGCCTTCAACTACAACATGGCGGCGCATCCGGATCCATTTGAAGAGGCAAAAGGCTACAACGGTCCTGTCATCGTCATCCGGGCAGATGATGATAAACTGGTGGATGACGAAAGCTGTAAACGTTATGCAGGGCTGTACCAGGCGGCTGAGTTTGTACGTGTTTCGGGCGGAGGCCACAATTTCGCCACCATTCCGTCCCGCACAGCCTGCGAACAGGCAATTTGGAAGTTCATTCAAGACAATTTATGAAAAATACCCCTGCAGGATCTCCTGTGGGGGACATTTGCAGGGAGGTAAACAACAATGGAAATGAAAATCATGCAGCCGATAACAGTGGGCGGAATAACGTTGAAGAACCGTATCATGTTTCCGCCGCTCACCACGGGCTATGAGGAACGGGACGGCAGCATTGGGGAACAGAGCCGCGCGTTCTATACCCGTCTGGCACAGGGCGGTGTGGGATACATCGTGCTGGGCGACGTTGCGCCCATTCGCAGTTTTTCTCCCACGCCAAAGCTGTTTGATGACAGCCAGGTTGAAAGTTTCCGTTTGCTTGCAGACAGTGTGCATGCCTATGGAGCAAAGCTGGGCGTCCAGATTTTTCATCCGGAATACGACTGCGATGCGGTCAACGCGCTTTTCGCCCAAGGGAAAATGGAAGAGGTGCGTGCCCGGCTGCACCATGATATGCAGTTTTTTACTGACGAGGTGAGCGAAGAGACGCTGCTTTCCATCATCGACAAAATATGTGCATGCGCGCAGCGCGCGCAGAAGGCGGGCGTGGACGTGGTCCAGGTACATGGCGACCGTTTAGTGGGATGTCTGTGCAGCACACGCATGAACCATCGTACCGATAAATTTGGCGGCAGTTTGGAAAACCGTACCCGTTTTGCGATTATGTTGGTGCGGGCGCTCAAACGGGCGGTGCCGGAGATGGTCATTGACTACAAATTTGCCGTCGTGACGCCGGAACGCGGCAAAGGCGGCGTGGATGCGGCAGACGCTCCGAAATTTGCCCGTTGGCTGGAGGAAGCCGGCGTGGATATGCTTCATGTGGCGCAGGCCAATCATACAGGCAATATGGCGGATACCATCCCGCCTATGGGCGTACAGCCCTACGGCTTTTTTGCGGACATTGCCGGGCAGGTGAAGGAGGCTGTGTCTATTCCGGTCAGCACGGTAGGACGCATTATCGACCCCGCTATGGCAGAGCGGATCGTAGAAAGCGAAAAGGCGGATATCATCGGTTTGGGTCGCCCGCTCCTGTGCGACCCGGATTGGCCGAACAAAGCGCAGTCGGGCTGTGCGTGCGATATCCGACGCTGCATTTCGTGCAACAAGGGATGTACGGATAACATCCAGAACCGTGCATTCCTGGCCTGCGTGCTCAATGCGGAAAACGGTTACGAGAGAACCCGTTCTATCACGCCTGCTGCAGAGAAAAGAAATGTTGCGGTTGTAGGCGGCGGACCAGCCGGTTTGGAGGCCGCGCGCGTGGCCGCTCTGCGCGGGCACAGCGTCACGCTGTTCGAACGCGCACCAGAGTTGGGCGGCCAGTTAAACATTGCCAGCGTACCGCCCCGCAAAGAAGAAATGCGCCGCGCCGTATTGGACTTGACGCATGCTGTATGCAAAGCGGGAGTCACACTGCGCCTTGGGGCTGAAGTGTCTGCGGAGGACATTTTGGACACGAAGCCGGACGCTGTGATCGTAGCTGTGGGGGCGTCCAGCTTTGCACCTCCCATCCCGGGCAAGAACGGCCCGAATGTGGCCGACGCTTGGGCCGTGTTAGCAGGCGAACAACAGGTCTATGGACGCGTGGCCGTCATTGGAGGCGGTATGGTGGGATGCGAGACCGCCGAATATCTGGCCGGACGCGGTTGTAAGGTCTCCATTGTGGAGATGATGGATAAGATTGCCGCGGGTGAGAGCACTACAATCCTTCCCACGCTGATGGAAAACTACAAGACGCTGGGCGTAGAGCAGTATCCGGGCCATACGGTGAAAGCAATCACAATGGATACACTTGTCTGTGAAGACAAAGAAGGCGGGGAAGTGCTCATCCCTTGCGACTATGTGGTAATGGCCGTGGGGGCGCGTCCTGCTGCATTCGATGCATCGGCGCTCGAAAACGCAGGCATACCCGTAGTGCGGGTGGGCGACTGTGCGGATAGGGCGGCGGACATTTCCAATGCCATCAAAACCGCATACGATGCAGCCTGTGCGCTGTAAAGAGCAGTAGTGGAATAAAGGAAACCAAATACACAATTTTAAAGGCGTATTGGCGTAAGAAAACATTCTTACGCAACACGCCAAAAAGCGACGCTTTCCAAAGGGATTATCCCGGAAAGCGTCGCTTTTATAAATGTTCTTCATCGGAAAATTATTGATGAAATTGATAAAACTCAGAAGCTGTTTTTGCGTGTTTGACAAGATAGTTGTATTGCATATAACTATAGTCCCGGATCAACGGCAGGTCGGCCGCTGCAGCAGCGTTGATATAATTCCCATCCCGGTCCAGAACTCCCGCTACGGAAATGACCGGATATTCTGCATAAAGCGTCCGCAGCATTTTTTGCAGGCCCGTCATCGGAAGATCCGCTGTTTCCAATAAATAGGAGAAAAGATAATTGCTGCTCATTGTGACTTCTGATGCGCTCTTATCCAAGCCGAGGTCATAATTGGCCCAGAGAATGAAAGGAGTAGTATAAAGTGCAAAAATATCATTTTCCGGAAGTGTAGCATTTAAAAATTCTTCTTCAACGGCCGGAAGATGATCACCAAACATCAGGATGATTGTCGGTTCCGGCTGTGCGCGGAAGTAATTCACAAGTTCAGCGAATGCGGCGTCGGTCTTTTGCAAAAGCCGCAGGTATTCCTGCGCGCAGGGATAGGAACCGGCAGGAGAAAGGATTTCTAACTGGCTGTTGACAGCGAGTCCTGTATCATAACCACCATGGTTCTGTGCTGTAATGCAGAACAGATACTGTGGCCCGTTTCCGGCATCAAACATATGGACCAGTTCTTTATAGCTGGCGGCATCCGTGGGAAGTCCGCGGAATATTTCCACATCCTCAACGTCTTCAAGTGAGATAAAATCCTCGAAACCAAGACGGGGGAATCCGCTGGAACGGTTCCAGTTGGCAGCAGGCATCAGGTGTTGTGCGCGGGACTGATATCCCAGCTGCTTCATATTCTCCGCACTGGAGGCCATACCTGGATAGGTATAGAACCCGTACGGGTTCGAAGAAAGTCCAAAAAAGTAGCTGGCGCCGGTAAGCGCTTCAAATTCGCTGCAGGAGGTGCCCGCTCCAACTACAGGGACGACAGTATTCCCATAAACAGCCTCTCCGCTCTCGGCGAGACTGTCAATGAAAGGAGTCACGGGCTCGGAGGTGTCCAATTGGCCGGTGCGTGTAAAATCAGCCCAAGATTCGTTCATAATAAAGATAATATTCGGTCCCGAGGCATCGCCGGCCAAGTCGCTGGGATATTGCTGCGCGATCTGTTTTACTTTCTGTGTGCTGTAGCCCTGCGGCTCGGACGGGCGGGAAAAGCTGTACATCGCGGTGAAATTTACAAGGAACCCATTGCAGGCCTGAGTTGTTTCAGGATCCCACATAGCGGGCTCGAGACCATTTCGAAGAAAGAAATCGCGCGAACGAAGAGGCTGCACACCCAGAAAGCTGACAAACAGGCAGAGCGCGCCTGCGAGTAAGCGCTTTTTGGACAGTCCGCGCCGGTAATACTGCACGCGCAGCAGAGTGAAGCTGGAAACAATATCCAGCCAAAGGATGAAAAGGGAGATAATAACGGGAAAAGAAAGCTCCAGTCGGTAATTGTCCAGAACATTGATGGCGGTACCCAAGGCAAGAAGGTCTGCAGGTGTAAGAATGGAATGCCGCAGCAGATAGGTATAATGGTTGGCAAGTGCCAAAACGATCACAATAGTGGAACTGGCAGCCGCCGCGAATGAAAGACGGGTGCTGACGGCAAAGAAAAAGCAGCACACAAGACCCCAGATAAAGCAGGACAGGACAAAAGGAAGCGGAGGCAGTGTATAAATATGCGCCTCTTGCAAAAGCTGTACAGCCTCAAGGCTGCTCAGCATAACGGCACCGCCAACGGCAAGATAACTCAGGATGCGCAGCGCGCGTTTTTTCAGCGTGACTTCCAGCAGCAGCAACAGTATGCTTCCCAGAGCGCAGGCCAGCAGGTAGGCGAAATAGGTTCGGTGGAGCTGCACGCCGTGCACATAAAAATCAAGAGAAATCTCATCAAACGGCGTTGAGGCGTGTATAATGCAGTCCGCTCCAGCCGCGTCGAGCAGAGCCAAAGGAGAGAAATCCTCCGAGGGAGCCCGGCTGCTGAGGACCAAACGGTATTCAGTCCCAGGTTTCAAGTGCGGAACGTCCTCCAGCTGTATACCGGTGTAGGGGGAAAGCTCATCAGTAGGCAGCACCGACTGCATGAGGATATTTCCGCGTGGGTCATAGAGCAGGGCATAGAGCTCGTTGTTTTCAAGCGGATAAACTGGCCGAAGACGAATTTCCAGTGTTTGGGGGCGGCGGATCAAAGCGGAAAAGCTTTGTTCCATCAAAAGCAGCTCTTCATGGGCAGCATCCGGCTGAGCGTTTAAAACAGCTTCCCAGGAGGCGGCGGCTTCTGCGGCGGTATAGGTTGAACTGTATTCACCCGTCTTGCTGGTCTCGGCGGGAAAAAACATCTGTGGCAGCAGGGAAAGAAAAATGAGACATGTCAAAGCCGCTGCAGCGATTCGGAATTTGTTGTGTGTAAACTTGACGTTCACGCCATCCGTCCTTTCGGCATCGAAGTGTTAATGATAAATAGTATATCAATATTTTACAAAAAATCCATAGAAAACAGTAAATCCGATATAGGGAAAGCGAAAAATCACATGCGACGCCCGCTTTCAGCGGAAGTGGTTTGGGGTTAAAACCTTTAAAACAGGCTTCTCAACGTGTAAACGCTTTCCATTTTTTCTGTGAAATGCTATAATATAATATCACTGCGAAAAGCCGTGGTTAGAAATCTCCGGGAGAAGAAATATGACATTTGATGTTTGCATGGTGACATATAATTCGGCAAAGTGGATTCCAGCCTGTGTTCGTGCGCTTGCAAAAGCTGAGTATGATTTAAAATGTATTAATCTGTACTTTGCTGATAACAGTTCCACAGATGATACCATACTGGTATTGGAGCGACAAAAAGAAATGTATGCAGACCGCTTTGGCTTGTTTGAGATTTTGCGGCAGCCTGAAAACGGGGGCTTTGGAAAAGGGAGCAATGCGGCGGCACGCGCGGGAAAAGGAGATTTCGTTTTTTTCTATAACATAGATACGGAAATATTCCCGGATGCATTTTTGAAACTTGAAGCAGCGATTCGAAAGGCTTCCTCCCAAACCGCTGCTTTCGAACTGAGGCAGTTTCCCTATGAGCATCCCAAGTACTACGACCCTGTCACATTGGAAACCTCATGGATCAGCGGAGCCTGTTTTGTTCTGAAACGCAGTGTTTTTGAAGAAACGGGCGGTTTTGACGAGAGCATTTTCATGTACGGAGAGGATGTCGATCTTTCCTGGCACATCCGTGCGTTGGGCTACAGGCTGCAATATGTACCGGCGGCAATCACATGGCATTATGCCTATCAAAAACCCGGAGAAGAAAAGCCTCTTCAATTGGCAGGAAGTATAGCGGGAAATTTGTTGCTGCGCTGTAAATACGGGAATGGGCGTGATATCCGGCAGTGGCAGAACTTGTATGAACAGATAAAGCCGAGAATTGAAGCAAGCCCGGAAATTGTGACGGCATTTCATTCTCAGCTTAAGCGGGTTCGTCGGAACCGAAAGCAGTATCGGGAGTTTTGGAGGGATACGGTGTGTCCGTCTGCTTTCTGTCCGTCTTTTTTAGAATTTGACTATGAATTTGCCAGAGGCGGCGCCTTTTATGCCTCACATTTGCCGAAGAAGACTCCAGAGTTTACAGTTATCGTTCGCACTTATCGTCGGCCGGAACTACTTCGTATGACGCTGGAAAGTCTGTGTCATCAAACGTATGAAAAATTCCAGGTTCTGGTGGTAGAAGACGGAGTCGATCCGGGTGCTGAATATGTGGTCAATGCTTTTCGAAACCGCTTGAATATTCGATATCTTCCGGTAAATGCCGCACTTGGACGCTGTATGGTGGGGAATTTGGGCTTAGAGGCTGCACAAACGGATTATGTTTGCTTTTTGGACGATGACGACTACTTTTTTGCAGAACATTTGGAGGTCATGGCTTGTCTGATCGAGGAACAACCGGGTTGCGGACTGTTTGTGACGGGATCTGTAGAAGCACGTTGCAAAACTGACCCGGAGAATGCGGAAAAATTCCACTATCTTTCAAAACGAAATAGTTCGGGAAAGCTTCACTTGGTGGATTTTTTTTCAGGGAATCCGATCCCGATTCAGGCAGCTGTGTTCCGGCGCGAATTGTTCGAGCAATATGGTGGGTTTGACGAATCCCTGGATGCATTGGAAGATTGGGATCTCTGGATGAGGTATTTGACGCATGCGTCCTTTGCATTTGCAGAAAAGGCCACCAGCATTTATAAAGTCCCAGCCGATAACGAAAGTTTTGGTGAGCGCGACAGGTTTATTGGCAAATACCGCAAACAGGTGTTTGAAAAGATGGCTTCCTATCAGGGACTGATATCAGCTCAGGACATTTACGGTTTGTTTTGGCAGCCCGACAGCAAACCGATTGTCAATGCGGATGAAGAAGTGCTATTAGAAGAGAAAGAAATGGAAGTTTTGCGCGATACAGTCCGAGAAATCCAAAGAAGTACGACTTGGAGAATTACATTTCCAATTCGTGTCATTCCGCATTTGTTGCGTTTGGTGACAGGTTTTGCGGGGAGGATTTTCTTAATTCTTCTGAGCATACTCGGAAAGCTTTTCAATAAGGTGGCCAAAGGTGTATGCAAGGGAATGGAAGGGATAGACACTTTTTGTGACTGGATTGGCCCATCAACCCCAAATCCGGAGACGGCGGAAAAAATTGTGTTGCAGCGGTTCATTCAGCGGTCGAGGAACTCTTTAAGTTGGCGGTTGTTTCACAAAGAGACAAAAGATGATTTTAAAACGGAATGAAAGGCGAATAAACAATAAGAATTCCATCGAAAGGAGATTTGCTGATGCCTCGGGTGACGGTCCTATTGACTTCTTACAATCATGGTTCCTTTATTGGAGCAGCAATTCAATCTGTATTGGAACAGACCTTTTCTGATTGGGAACTTCTGATCGTTGACGATTGTTCCCAGGATAATTCATGGGAGACAATTCATTATTGGCAGACCAAAGACAGCCGCATCATTGCAGTGAGAAATTCGTGCCGCATGGGGCCGGAGCATGCGTTTCGTGTCATGGATGAAAAGGCGTCGGGAGAGTATGTGGCGGTATTTCATTCGGATGACCTCTGGGATCCAATTAAATTGGAAAAACAGGTTGCCTTCCTGGAGGCTCACACAGAAATTGGGGCAGTCTTTACCGGGGTGAAAATTATTGATGAAACCGGAAGGCCGCGTTCCAAAGAGATTCAGGATACGTATACCAGTTGTTTTTTAACAGATAACCGTACCAGACATCAGTGGTTAAACTATTTCTTTTATCATGGGAATGCCTTATGCCATCCCAGCGTGCTGATTCGCCGGGAGCTGTATCGCCAATGCGGTCTGTTTTTGGAAGGACTTGCACAGGGGCCGGATTTTTGCAAGTGGATCCGGTTATGCATGTCGCAGGAGATCTATATTCTTTCGGATAAATTGACTTACTACCGGGTGCTGAGGGAAGAGGGAAACACCAGTGCGAATACCCGGAAGAATCAGATGCGCTCTTATTTGGAATTACTGTTTATCTATCGACCGTATTTTGAAATGGAGATGGAGGAGCTTGCCGCCGTATTCCCGCAGGCGCAGCGGTATATAACCGGGCAGGGGGCAGACGCCGCATTTGCAGCGGCCAAGCTCTTTTTGGAAGAGGGATATACCGAATCCATGAAGCTGCTGGGCCTGGAGAAGCTATATGAGCTGTTGAATCAAGACAGTTCCCGAGTAAGGCTCCAGGAACTATATGGATATGGGTTCCCACAATTTATAGAGGATACCCGCAGCTATAACATTTTTCACCTGTTTTTGGATCGAGTTGATAATAAGCTGGCATTCAACCGAACCGTTTTTTATTGGCGAGGTGCGGTATTTACTCCAGAAAACAGTATTTCAGTGGATTATGTGATGTTGGAGGATGGCAGTATTTCCGTAGAGGCAGAATTGCCCGTAGGGACGATCGACGCTTTGCGTGTTGATTTGTGTCAATGGCATAGCGCCATTGTAAAGATGATCAGTTTCCAGTGTGACGGAGATGAGTATTGCACACAACTGAAAAATGGTGCCCAGTGGTCTGGAGGGGTAGATGTTTTTGCCACTTTGCGCCCTCAGTATTATCTGTTTTTTGAAACGCCCAAAGAAGTGCGAAAGGTATGTATAAAAGCTTATCTGACGCAGAATTTGCAAGTTGCGCTAGAACGCTGGAATGCTTTCGCACCGGAAGTCGATGTAGATGCAAAATATCGATGCAGGGAAATGGAAAAACAGGAGACGGGAGGGAAAAAGAGAGGGTGGAGATGGCGAAAGAACTGATTTTGATTGGCGCCGGAAAATTTGCCCGTGAGACAGTATGGATGCTGGAGCGGCTCCAAAGAGAAAACGCATGTCCGTGGAAACTGCTGGGATATGTAGATGACACGGATGAAAAGCAGGGCACCGAGGTATATGGATATCCGGTGCTGGGAAAAACGGACCTGCTTTTGGATTGGCCTTCGGACGTTTGGGCAATCATGCCAATGGGGTCCAGCCAGGGGCGGCGCGGTTTGGATGCGCGCTTATCGGGGGCATCGGGATTGCATTGGGCGACCCTTCAGTCGCACAGTGCAGTGATCGGAAAAGGGTTTATGGCCGGAGAAGGCTGTCTGCTGTGCGAGCAGACGCTTTGTACGGTGGACGTTCATTTGGGCCGGCATACCATTATAAATGTGGGAAGTACCATTTCCCATGATACCGTGCTGGGAGATTTTGTAACGGTCAGCCCTGGAGTGACCGTCTGCGGAAACTGCAGAATTGGCGACGGAGTTTTTCTTGGTGCGGGCGCAACTGTTATTGAGCAGATTCAAATTGGCCCGGGAGTTGTAGTAGGCGCGGGTGCAACGGTCGTGAAAGATTTGATAGAGCCGGGCGTTTATGTTGGGACGCCTGCAAGGAGAATTCATTGAGCAAAAAGTACGGCTGGAAATGTAAAAATTGGTACTAGCATTGTCAGGAGAAAACAAGTATGTTATACTTTTTGTATATGGACTATTTTAACAGGAAAGTCAGGAGTGCAATATGAATAGACCCAAACAGCCAATTATGGTAACAAAACCATTCCTTCCTCAAAAAGAAATTTTTATGAAATATGTAGACGAGATTTGGGAAAGGGACTGGCTGACGAACCAGGGGCCGCTGCATCATCGGCTGGAGGATGCGCTCAAGCATTATCTTCAGGTGGAAAACCTGACTCTTACGGTAAACGGACATCTTGCGTTGGAAATTGCAATCCGTGGCCTGGGCTTGACAGGCGAAGTGATCACAACGCCGTTTACGTTTGCCTCCACGATCCATTCGATTGCAATATGTGGATTAAAACCTGTATTTTGTGATATCAAACCGGATGACCTCACGATGGATGAGGAGCAGATCGAGAAATTGATCACAGAAAAAACCAGTGCGATTATGCCGGTGCATGTCTATGGGCATCCCTGCAATACAGAAAGAATTGCGCAGATCGCGCAGCGCCATGGCCTGAAGGTGATTTATGACGCGGCGCATACCTTTGGTGTGCGAAAAGACGGAAAAGTGTTGGCGCAGCAGGGAGATGTATCAATCTACAGCTTCCATGCGACAAAGCTGTTTCACACCATTGAGGGGGGAGCGCTGGTTTATCAGGATTCGGCCCTGAAGCAGGTGTTCGATGATTATAAAAATTTTGGGATTCATGATGAAGAACATGTGGCGTATGTGGGCGGAAATGCGAAGATGAATGAATTTCAGGCCGCTATGGGTCTGTGCAATCTTTCGCATATAGAGGAGCTTGTTTCTCAACGCAGGGAAATTACGTTGCGATATCGCGAGCATCTGGAAGGTGTGCCGGGGCTGCGGCTGTTCTATCCGGACAAGGAGCCGGGCATTGCCTACAACTATGCGTATATGCCAATCTTGATTGACCGCGAAGCTTTTGGTCTCAGCCGTGACGAATTGCATGCAGTGCTGAAAAAGAAGGACAATATTGTGGCGCGCAAGTATTTCTATCCCATAGGAACCGAATACGACTGTTATCGGGAGCTGAAAGACAAAAGCCGTGTCCACGTAGCGGAAGCCGCTGGAAGAGATGTTCTTGCTCTCCCCATCTATAACGGGTTGTCCTTGGAAGAAGTGGATTATATCTGCGAGTGCATTTTGGCACAACATCGGTAAAACGTAAAGAAATGGAGATTCGGCGAATGAAGGAACTGCCGCGTGTATCGGTTGCAATCATTACTTATCAACACGAAAATTATGTTCAGGAATGTCTGGAAAGCATTGTGAATCAGCAGGGGCTGTTCGAACTGGAGATTATGATATTTGATGACCACTCACAGGATGGTACCCTGGAGCAAGTGCGCCTTTTTCTGCAACGGACACAGCTGCCTGCACGCTGGTCGGTGGAACTGTGTCCCAGTGAAACAAATCTGGGCATGGTGAAAAATTTGGAACGAATTGTGCGCACATGTGCAGAAAAAGAAAATGAGTTTGCAACGATTATCGACGGTGATGACTATTGGTTCAGCCCTTTCAGAGTTCAAAAGCATATCGATTTTTTACGGGGCAATCCGCAGTACCCGTTTTCTTTTAACGCGTTTCTCAGATACTCGGAGGAGGAAGCGCGGTGGAGCATGTACCAAGATCAGAGCGATTATCCGCTGGATTTTCTGCCGGCTCAGAAGCTGGCTGAAAATAACCTGATTGGCAATATCGGCTGTTCTTTCTTTCGAGCAAAAGAACTGGCGCAGGTTCCCAGCGGATTGTTCGATTTGTTTTGCGGAGACTGGATGCTTCATCTAGCTGTGGCCCGAGGCCGGGATATTGGATTTATTCAGGAACCGCTCTCTGTCTATCGAACCAATCCAAACGGGATATGGACGGGAGAGGAGGACAAAAAAAAGAAGGAGATTTTAACCGGGGCGATTCACGATTTTGATCGATTGACACAAGGTGAATATCATGTGGGGCTAACTCGTTTTCTTGCGAAAAACGGTTTGGATGAGATGAGCACAGAGAAAGAAAAGGTGGATCTATGCATTGTAGATGATGTGTTTCCACATCCTGGTTCCGCTTTTCGAATGGAGGAATTTCTTGCATATATCCATGAATTCGAAAGTGTCAAGATTATTTGTACAGGCGTGAGGCTAGGGGTACTGGGAAAAGAATCAATGCGGGAAGTTTATCGGAGATTTGTGAAAAAAAACCCAGATGCTGTGGAGAAGGTCGTTATCAATTGTGACTCTATGGAGAATGTTGAAGCGGAACTAGCCTATTTTTGCTTTCTTGGAAATGTTTGCGTTCATCTTGCACAGCTGGAGGAAAATGGCACACCGTTTGTGTTTGAGCTATATCCGGGTGGGAGATTTGCGAGAAAAAGCCCGGAATCGGACGCCATGCTGAAGCTGGTGACCTCTTCGCCATGTTTCCAAAAGGTAATCACGACGCAACCGGCAACCACAAGATATCTTCTGGACAATCATTTCTGCAAAGAGGAACAGATAGAGGAAATCTTCGGTGTGGTGACGCCGGAGGTGGTTCTGCAACCGTACGAGTTGCCGAAAAAGCACTATGGATTTGAAAAGGAACGCCTGGATTTGGTGTTTGCCGCATTCCGCTACACCCCTCACGGGGAGGATAAGGGATACGATCTGTTTATTGAGGTGGCGAAGAGGCTGCGCCGCGGACATGACAACGTTTATTTCCATGTAGTAGGAGGATTTGACGAGAGCGTTTTGGACGTTTCGGAGCTGGAAGGCCGAATCTTTTTTTACGGCAAGCAACAAGGCGAATGGTTTGATTATTTTTATCAGGATAAAGACGCCATTTTGTCTCCGAATGTGCCGGATGTTCTGGCGCCAGGAGCGTTTGATGGATTTCCGACGGCCTCCTGTACAGAGGCTGCTTTGCGGGAGGTAGCTATTTTGGCGACCGATCCGCTGCAAATGAACGAGGGGCGCTTTGTGCAGGGAGAGGAAATTGATATCCTTCCGCATGAAGCGGAGCTGTGGACAGAAAAGGTGGAGTATTACCTGCAAAATCCGGCGAAGCTGCGGGATTTGGCGAAGGGCAGTGCCCGCGCGGTGCGCAGAATTTACTCTGTGGAGAAACAAATCCGGCCGAGGGTTGCGCTGTTGCAACAGGAGCTTGAACGGGCGCGTTCCAAGCGAAAGGAACTGACGAAACGCCTACAGCAGTTCTCAAAGCTGAAAAATGTACAGTATAAGGTGCTGGGGCGTGATGGCACTTATGAAAAGGAGCTTCAGAAGGGAAGCTTCGTGACAAGGGAAGATTTTGTGATTCGGTTGTCCTTGCCTCAGGAAAACGAACCGTTCAAGGAACTGCAATTCATTCTGGCCGAGGGCATGGGGATGATTTTGCGTGATGTGTCGGTCACGTTGGATGGGCAGAGTCTGCCCGTTTCCCTCCACAACGGAATTGAGTGTGAAGATACATTCTACTTTCCGCTATCAACGCCGCAGGTCATTTGCACGTTGCCTAAGTTTCCAACAGGAATGAAGGGCGAGGTAGTGTTGAATGGGACGCTAATTGCGCAGGAGACAGATGTCAGCGGCATCGCATGGGAATTAAAGCAGGCAGTACAGAGGGAAACAGCGATGTGCAAGTTGTATCTCTCAGAGAACAGAAAGTACAGTGAAGCAAATGTCGTGACGGCGGCGTGCAAACGGCTTTCATACAAATGTTATCTGGTGTCAATTCCCTTGCAAGAGGAAATGACAAAGGCAGTGAAATTTGTTCGCTTTGATCCGGTTGAAGGCATGCGAATTAAATGCAGACTTTTATGTGCTCAATGCGATGAAGAGGCTATGAAGTTGAAACGAACCAATGGAACGGGTATCGGTTCTAAAAAGAATTTCGAGGTAACGGATCCATGGTATGAATTTGAATTGCCAAAGGCGCTCCCGAAAAGGATTTTTATTGTTTTTGAGATGGAGGAGTACTGATCGATTCAAAAGGGGAAGATTATGAAATTGATGATTCGCAGGATTGCTGTTTTTGGTGTCACCATGATGATGGCAGCCAATTTGATGATTGCATTTGCACAGGGGACAGAATCGGAATCGCTGGGAGATTCTGATATGATGCCTCTTCAGACACAAATATCATATGAAATTGATGCGTTGGAAGATAATGTGTCTGTTAGTGGTGAGAAAACCGGATATTCTCCGACTCCAGTAGCGACGAATCAAGAAATTGTTCCGGAGGATAGGGGGAGCGCTTCCATTTTTGGCGTGGACGGCAATACAGGAGCTTCCGGCAGTGGAGCAGACAGCGGTTCCGTCCCGGCAGATAGTGTAGACAGTTCTTCTTCCGGCGAGGGCGGTAGCACAGGAGCTTCCGGTAGCAACCCGAAAGATCCCGTGCCTGAAAGTGAAAAACAAGATGATAAAAGCCTTTTAAAACCCAATATGAATGAAGTGCAGCCGGATAACAATGAAAAACAAAGAAGTGGTTGGGTCGAAGAATCTGGGCAGAAGTATTATTACGACGGCAACGGCGAGATGCAGAAAGGATTGCAGCCAATTGGTGGATATTGGTACTATCTGGATGAGGAAACCGGAGCGCTGTGGACAAGCGGTTGGAAGCAGGCCCCGAAAGGGTGGCTTTGGAGTGACAGTGCTGGGAAAATACCACTTGGATTCAAATATCTTGATGGCTATTGGCGTTATTTTAGCACGGACACCGGATACATGCAGATTGGCTTTTTTAATACACATACCGGTGGCTGTTCTTACGCGGACGCGGACGGAAAAATTACGCCAGGTTGGCAGAAAATCAATGAAAAGTTCTATTTTTTGGATTTGAACAATTTGGTGTTGCTGAGAGGCTGGGTCGACTTTAATAATAATCGTTTCTATTATAAGGATGATTATACCGGTGCGACTGGAGCTTATCAAATTGACGGAAAATGGTATTACTTTGAAAATGAGTGGGGCGCTTTGGTGCGCAATACGACAGTCACCATCGGTGGTATCCAATACCGAGTGGATGAAAACGGCATTATTCAAAATTATCAGGTGGGGGAAGTGTACGGCATTGACGTTTCCTCTCATCAGGGAGTGATTGACTGGAGAAAAGTAGCGGATAGCGGCGTATCCTTTGCTATGATCCGCGCACTGACGTGGAGCAACGCAGTGAATTACTATGTGATAGACCCTTATTTTGAAGCAAATGTCCGCAACGCAAAGGCAAACGGTATTGACGTGGGCGTGTACCTTTACAGCTACGCTTTCAGCCAGGCGGAAATGGCGGAGGAGATCAACTTCTTCCTGAATTCTTCTGAATTGAGCCGGCTGCGTACGGATGGCATTCTTTTTGACTACCCGGTTTATATCGATTATGAAGACCCGCTGGTGATCAGCAATGTGGCGACCAAACAGCAGAGGACGGATATTGTCCGGTATGGCATGATCCTGTTGGATCAGGCGGGGTATCTGCCCGGATTCTATACATATCACAGCTTTGCGACAAATCTGTTGGACGGACAGCAGTTGGTTGAAGAGGGGTATGAATTCTGGGTGGCGCATACGAGCGCGACGTCGAACCCGTGGGGCGCTTCTGCGGGGATTTGGCAGTATTCTCACAATGGTACAGTGCCGGGGATCCAAGGGAATGTGGATCTGAACTATGCATACAAAAACTACCCTTCCATTGTAAATCCGGGCGGTGGGACGATCCCCAGCCCGGTAGAGGACACACTGTCGGTATATGATGAGGTTTCTGGCGAAACAGTGACTGACAGTGTGGAAAATATTTTGGCAGCCATCGTTCAGAACGAAGTAGGCGGTATACCGCTGACTGGCTTGGATGCAGAACAGCTTTTCAAAGCGCAGGCCGTAGCGGCGCATAGCTGGATTCTTTATTCGCAGGGCAATGGAGAGGCGTATCCGTCGGTAAAATTAGCGCCGGCTGGCAGTATCAGCCAGGCGGTAAAAAATGCGGTCAGTGGAGTAAAAGCGTATATCGTGGCCTACAACGGAACGGCGGCATGTACGGTGTATGGTTCGGCCAGCGCGCCGCAAACCAATTCTGCACAGGATATGGGATGGTCCGCTCAGCCCTACCTGATCAACGTATCCAGCCCATATGAGAATGCCTTTGGTGCGGCTTGGCAGGATAAAACGAATACGATCAGCCTGTCCCGCATGAAAGACAATATCGAAAATAAGCTGGGCATCTCCACCAGTGGATACGATCCCTCCAGTTGGCTGACCAATCCGGTCTATGATCCCCAAACGGGCTATTGCCTGCGCATCACCGTTTGCGGGACGGTGGTACAGGGAGGCCGGTTTTATGAGAACTGCTATGGGTTGTATTCCCCGAACTTTATGTTTACGTATTCCGGATCGGCACAATCGTGGAGCTTTGTTACACGGGGAAACGGCCATTGCGTGGGCATGAGCCAGTATGGAGCCGCCGGCTTTGCGCAGGCGGGCTATAGCTGGCAGCAGCTTTTGCTGCACTATTATCCCGGTACGGTGCTCCAGACTTTGTGAGTACACGGAAAATGTTTTAACAAGCGGTCATCCCCCAAAAAGCCCGGGCGATCCATAAAGGACCGCCCGGGCTTTTTGGGGGATGTGTTCCAAAGCCGTCAGGCAAAAACTAATGCTTTGTTATGCCGGCGGTCGCATGCCTTACGCCTCGCGGGAATAAAGAAGAAAATGCTCACTTTGGTAGGAAAGCGTATAGGCGTTCCTCTGGGCAAACGCTTCGATCTCAAGCCATTTTTCAGGGGCGTAGCGGTAATCCGGCCCAAATGGATAGGCGAAGATGAGCGGCGGCCAGCTTTGCTCCTGCTCCAGCCGGTGCAGAGCGTCCTGCAGCTGTTCCAGCGAATAGGAAGGCAGATCCGGCCAGATCTGGCCGAGCGCCGGTTGTGTATCGGATAAATAGTGGCCGATCGGGAATGAGCCGTAAATTACTGCCATGCCGCCTCGGTAAGGCGCGCTGACTTCCATAAACTCCTGATACATGGCGCTGCGCTCCGGGGTCGTTTTCATCCCGGCAAGCTGTGGGATGCTGACTTCCGTTACAGTTGCAGCGCTTCGCCCATCCAGATACTCATAGGTGAAAAAATTGAAGAATGAAAACAGAACGAAAGAAAAACAGGCCGTCCATTGAAGCAGCGTGACGCTGCAATACAGCAGCGGGCGGGAGTTAGGGAAAAAACGCTTTTTCAGTTGCACGAATGCGGCCGCCGCGACGGGTACATAATAAGTCATGCCCATCATGAAAAAAAGGATTCCGTTATTGGTTCCAAGAGTGACGATTAGGATCATTCCAATGGCAAATACGCATAAAGTACTCAGGCGGGGCGAAGCTTTCATAAAGGCGAATGCGCCGGCCAGGCATATCAACAGACAGAACGCAGCAATCAGACACAGGGACGGGCGTCGCGCGCCGAGCCAGTCGGGCGAAGAAACGTTCAGGGCGAAGAAAAAACAGACGGCAGAGCATACTCCAGCGGCGGCCAGCAGGAAGATGCGGCCGGGTCCCTGTTTCCGCTTCCGGGAGAAGAAATGAAGCCCGGCTGCGGCGGCCAGGGCCAGCAGCACAAAGGGGAAGAGTAGAAGAAGGCCTTTCCCTAGGCCCGAAAACAGCGCAGACAGCATTTCGGCGGCGCTGTATCCGATGCCGCTGTTGGTGTTCAGGCGTCCCGCATACTGGGGGACATAACCGAAAAGTACATCCATGCCGTAAAACACCCCGTAGGCGCCCCACACGCTTGCCAGCGAGAAAAGCCCACCGACACAGAACAGCAGGGAAGCTCCCCACGCTTTTTGGAAAGAACGGCTGTGCCATTCATACCAGAAGACACCGAGCACCATTGTACCCTGCAAAAGGTTGGGAAGCCGGAAGCCGGTGCTGACGCCCACCATACAGCCGGCAAGAAAAACCCAGAAAAGCCGGGAGGTGCGCATCCACTGCTCAAGCAGGAACAGCATCAGGATAAAAAAGAAAACAGACCAGTTGTTGTATCCGAGCAGATCGAAAAATTTATTCATAAAGATACCGCCGATGGGAAGAAAAACGGAAAGGGACACCGGCAAAAAGGGGCGGACCATGCGGTAAACCATCAGCCCCTCCAGCGCAAAAAGGACCCAGGTCAGCAGAGAAAGGAACAGCAGTTGATGGCTGGGAACAAGAGAATGGAGTAAATGGCCGGCCCACACAGTCAAAAACGTTCCTACGCCAACCGGGCGGGCGGCGTCAAGCGTAGCACTGTACTGTACCAACAGAGCTCCGCTGTCGATGGGGTCAAATCCGTGAGGGGTGATCCAGATGCAGGCTGAAAGATAAAATAGACCACTCAGACAGAGAAAAAGTGTTTTGTTGTTTCGAAATAAAGATAACATAGATCCACCATATTTTTTTAGATTATTTATCACTATATCACAAAAAAATCCGTGATACAAGCAAAACCACGCCCTAAATGAGGCCAGGAAATTCCTCGGCATTGTAAAAAGCAGGCGCGAAACTTGCGATTCGGCCCAATATAGTATATAATGTATGTAGATTTACTCATTTGCAGAGATATTTTAAAAACAAATTGGGGCGAAGTGTGAGGAGTTGGCAAAAAATGATACCATTTAATATTCCGCCGTATACCGGAAACGAACTGGATTGTGTACGTGAGGCGATTCAGGAGCATAAAATATGTGGTGACGGACGTTTTACAAAGCAGTGCAATCATTGGTTGGAGCAGCGACTTGGCTCACAGAAAGTTCTTCTTACGACGAGTGGGACAACAGCACTGGAGATGGCAGCGCTGCTGTGTGGGGTTCAGCCGGGGGATGAGGTCATTTTGCCCAGTTACACATTTTCCTCCACGGCAACGGCGTTTGTTCAAGCAGGTGCACAATTGGTGTTCGTGGATATCCGTCCGGATACCATGAACATTGACGAGGAAAAAATTGAAGCAGCCATTACGCCGCGCACTAAGGTGATTGTCGCAATGCATTATGCCGGAGTGGCTTGCGAGATGGATGTCATAATGGAAATCGCAGCCCGCTATCATTTAAAAGTCGTGGAGGATGCGGCGCAGGGCGTAATGAGCACTTACAAAGGGAAAGCTTTAGGTACCATTGGGGATTTTGGTTGCTTTTCATTTCATGAGACAAAAAATTATTCTATGGGTGAAGGCGGCGCGCTATTGATTCGCGATTCGGAGTACAATGAAAAAGCGGAGATATTGCGGGAAAAGGGGACGAACCGGTCGAAATTTTTTCGTGGTCAGGTGGACAAGTACACCTGGGTAGATTACGGTTCCAGTTATCTTCCAAGTGAATTGAACGCGGCGTATCTGTGGGCGCAGCTACAGCAGGCAGATGAAATTAATGAGGATCGCATGCGTAGCTGGAACAGGTATTATAAGGCTCTGAAGCCGTTGGAAAATGCGGGCAAATTGGAACTTCAAAAAATTCCGGAGGGTTGCGTTCATAACGCGCACATGTTTTATGTTAAACTGAAGAATCTTGAAGAGAGAACAGCTTTTATTGCTGGGATGCGGGAACGCGGGGTTCAGTGCGTATTCCATTATATACCCCTTCATAGCGCTCCTGCGGGCAAAAAGTTTGGCCGTTTTGAGGGAATTGATTGCTTTACAACAAAGGAAAGTGAACGTCTCTGTCGGTTGCCGCTGTATTATGGTTTGCGTGAAAACGAAACAGCGCAATGTATAAAAAGCACGATAGAGACACTTAACGCTGTCGACTGAACATGATTAAAAGAATGTTTTTGCTGTAAGCACGGAGTAAAGCGGGAGCAAAATGCTTGGAAGAAGGAACTACAATGCACAAACGAATTATGATTGTAGCGGGTGGCGACTGGCAGGTTCCAATTACAAAAAAGGCAAAAGAGATGGGGCTTTATGTCATCAGCAGTAATTTGTATGAAGACTCTCCCGCATTTGCATACGCAGATGCGGTGAAAATTGCCAACGTACTGGATCGAGAAGCAAATCTGGCTTGTGCTGAACGCTACAAGCCGGATGCAGTCGTTACAGACCAAAGCGACATTGCCGTTCCCACGGTAGCGTATATCTGCCAGAGGCTGGGGCTTCCCGGCATTGGGGAAGACAAAGCCTCTTTATTTACTAATAAATATAAAATGCGTGAATTCTGTAAAAAATATGGATTTGCAAGTCCGGATTTTCGTCTGTGCACGGAACTAGGACAGGCGAAAACCTTTTTGGCGGAACATCATAGGATTATTATTAAACCAATCGACAGCCAGTCCAGCCGCGGAGTGTTTCTGATCGAAACACAAGAAGATTTGACGCGCTATTTTGGCCAGAGCATGCAGTATTCCAATGCTCAAAAAGCAGTGCTGGCTGAGCAATATGTGGAAGGCACAGAATTCACGGTGGATGGAATAAAACATTCAAAAGGTTATACTGTCTTAGCGGTTTCGAAAAAAAAGCATTACAAGGAAAATCCCAACGTGGCAAAGGAGCTGTTTTTCAGCAATCAAAATGTCAAATTCGATTATGAAAAACTGCGCAAGACAAACCAAGAACTAGTATTGGCAATGGGGATGCCCTTTGGGCTTACGCATGCAGAATATAAATATATGGACGGACAATACTATCTGATTGAGATTGCGGCAAGGGGCGGCGGCACAAAAATCTCGTCCAATATTGTCCCGTTGATGTCCGGAGTGGACAGCAACGAAGCGCTGCTTCGCATGGCATTAGGTGAATCGGTTCAAGTTCAGCCGGAGTTCAAAATGGAACGTTGTGCTGTCTTGAAATTTCTACACTTTCAATCTGGTCGCGTTCGGAAGATTGAAGGGCTCACGGAAATTCGGCAGATGGCAGGTGTGGACGATATCGGCTTGAACTTTACAGCTGGAGAAACAATTCAGCCAATGCATGATGACAGGAGCCGACAGGGATATTATATTGCGTATGCTGAATCGGAAGAGAAACTGCGAGCTTTGCAAAAGAATATAGAACAAACGCTGCAGGTGATATACGAAACAGAGTAAAGAGAGAAGAGGGGTATTATGAAAGACATTCAGAAAGAGATAATTGCGTATATCAAGCGAAACCGCGTATCCACTACGGAGGTTGCAGATTGCCTCGGAAAAACCGGAGCGGTTGCGAATGTTCATGCGGTCAACCGAGGACACTTCTGTGTAGGGGCGGTTCGCTATATTTTTGGTCATACGGAGAGTAATTGGCCGATTCACGATCAGGCAAGGTTTGTCCAAGAGGATGAAGTGGTTCTGATGGACGGAATCGATGTTAAGGGTCGCGCGCTGGTGGGAGAACTGGTCAGCAAGTTTATTTTATTATACCGGGGCGCACAGGCGATTGTAATGCTTGGAAATGCTCGGGATGCCAATGATTTGATTAAACAAAATTATTCGGTGTGGTGTGAAGGGTTTAATCCGGTGGGCTGTTTCAACCGGGATGTTCCGCTGACAGAAGAAATCAAAGCCGAGGTTCACAGGAAGCAGGCGTTGTATGATGGAGCGGTGGCAGTCTGCGACGATACAGGCGTGGTGATTATTCCCAAGAATCAGTTGACGGATGATTTTTTGGGGAAGCTTCATCACATTGAGGCGCAGGAAGATATCTGGTTCGATTGTGTGGATCATCGCAAATGGGATACCTATGACACGGTATGTTTGAAGAAGTATTTGATGGATGCAGATAAAGAAGATGGTTAACATTAGGAGGCAGTAATGTCTTTAAAAAGGCAGTTGTTGATTGTAGGTAATGGGGACTTTGCGGAGTTGTGGGAATATTATGTTCGAAATTATTTTTCACAGTTTAATGTAGCGGCATTTACCGTAGATGCGGCATATATACAAAAACCGTTTTTAAATGGAATACCAGTAGTACCTTTTGAAAGCTTGCAGAAGCAATATCCTCCGGCAGAATATGAAATATTGATAGCCATTGGCTATAAACAAATGAATATTGTTCGAGCAAAAAAAGTGCAAGAATGCGGTGCGATGGGGTACAATATGCCGAATTTTGTACACCCATCTGCGTATAGTGATAAGGATGTAGTGCTTGGAAAGGCAAATCTTATTTTGGAAAGAACTGTTTTGGCGCATGGTGTAAAAATTGGCGATGGGAATATCCTCTGGAATTCTGTCAACTTGAGCCATGAAGCACAAATAGGTGATTTCAACTATCTGTCACCAGGCACCATATTGGCTGGTAAGGCGAATGTAGGTTCATATTGCTTTTTTGGCATTGGAAGTTCTGTGCGCGGAAATCGTATGATTAAGGACTATACATTGGTAGGTGCGGAAGCATATATTAATGAAGAAACAATATCATATGGGGTATATGTACCGGCGAGGACCGTTGTGCTTCCAAACAAAAAAAGCACTGATTTGCCTTTTCAAAGATAGATATATGCTGATAGGAGCAGAGATGTAATGGATATATCGTTGGTAATACCTTGTTATAATTCTTCTGGTACAATTCGAAGTGTATTGGAAGAATTCAAATCGGCCATGAAGAGGAGGCCGGCGTTACAGTATGAAATAATTTTAGTGAATGATCACTCAACAGATAACACTTGGTGTGTTTTGAAAGAACTTGCAGACGAAAATCAGGAAGTAATCTGTATTGATTTTGCGAAAAATTTTGGACAGCCTAGTGCTTTGTTGGCGGGTTTTGCAGTGGCCCAAGGAGACTATATTTTGACTTCGGATGATGATGGACAATGTCCGGTGGGGGAGGTGTTTCACTTTTGGGAAGAACTTCAAAAAGGATATGACGTTGTTTGTGCAAAATATACTGCACGGCATCCGGCTTCAGGCTTCCGCAAAATAGGGACATACATAAACGAATGGATGGCAAGAGCAATCTTAAAAAAGCCCGATGGATTAGCCTTGGCGTCTTTTTTTATGGCGAAAAAATTTGTTGTTGAAAAAATGTTGGAATACAAGAACGCCTATCCATATATTGCGGGCTTGCTCTTAAGGACAACGACAAATATTGGGAATATTACCTTGGTGCAACGTGCCAGAACCTCAGGCGAATCTGGCTACAATTATAAAAAGCTGTTGAAGCTTTGGCTAAATGGGTTTACGGCATTTTCTGTAATTCCATTAAGAGTTGCCTCTTTTCTGGGGATAATCCTTTCGCTGTTTGGCGCATTGGCAATTGTAATAACAATCATCAATAAAATGCTGCATCCGTTGATTCCGACCGGATGGAGTTCTCTTTTTGCTACGCTTCTGTTAATTGGCGGTGTGATTCTTTTAATGCTGGGAATGATTGGAGAATATATAGGAAGGATTTATCTGTGTATAAATCAAAGCCCGCAGTATGTTATTCGGGAAGTGTATTCAAAAAGGGACAAAGAGCTTTCAGAAGATCTTCAAAATGACACAAAGTGGAGATGTTCATAGGCGAAAGCATCGGAGGGGTTTCATGGAGAAAAGGCTTGCAAGGCGTGAAAAAAGCAGAGTCTTATGGATTGATGGAGTTCGTTTTTTGGCGTTTGGAGTAGTGTTTACGCGTCATTATTTCGAAAGCTTTTTTCCGGAAAATATACCGGAGGTTCGTGGTGGAATAAGCGCATTTCTTTGGCGTGGAATTACGGGTAAGGCGGCCGTTTCGATGTTTTGTGTGCTGCTGGGATATTTTGTGGCAGCATCGGTTAAAAAGTATGCGTTTTCAGAATATACGATTCGAAGATATCTCTATTTTATGACGCATTTGTTGGTAGTCAATGTCATTGCGGTTATGTGCGTTATTCTTTTTACGCTTTGGAAACCAGCGGTGGGAAGTGTATTTATATGGTCGACTTTGGACCTCAAGCTTCTGTGGCAATGGTTTTTTAGCGATAGCCTTTTCTTTTCATACTATTTGGTTCCCACTTTTTGGTGTGTGGCCGATTTTTTTTTGGCCTCTATTTTGATTTTTTTGTGCAGAAAAGGGTACGCTGGGCGAAAATCGAGCCATGCCATAGGGAGGGGAGAGTATTACCGCATTGCTGTACTGTATATCATTTTGGCCATATCCCTGAGGGGGACTTGGATTGCAAATTGTTTGCTGGGGGCCTTGCTTTGGATTATCAATGATCTGCGGCCTCCGGTGTTGGAAAAACGGGTGACACTGGTAATACTTACAGTTGCCATGATTGTTTTGTACAGAATGCCCAATTATACCGTAGAAAATTATTCAGATTATCTTGCGTGGGGGATGTCAAGCTTCCTGTGTTTGCTTGTTTGTTTCCGAGTAAAGGTGTTAAAAAGAATATTAGGATTTCCGCTTTTTTCTGTTTTAGGGAAATATGCGTTTGAATTGTATTTGAGCCATGTAATTGTTATGAATGCTTGCATGGGCTTTCTCTATGCTGCATGGGAGACATATTTATCCCGCCCATTGCTTATTTGGGTGGGCTATGGAAGCTGTTTTGTTCTTTCTCTGCTTTTGGCATTTGGAATAAAAAAATGCGCACAGATATTGCAACAGAAATTTTTAGGTTTATATATGGAACGGTAGGAATTGAGAGAGGGAGCAAATAGAGGATATGAGATGGCTGAAAAAAGTGGATGTTTCTTCAGAAAAGAACCGATGGCTGATTTCTTTGGCGTATGTAGCGCTGTTGATTATGCTAACCTATCTTTTGCTCCCTGTACGCTTTGAAACAAATGACGATGGTGGCCTTAGAGAAATTATAGCAGGTTACAGAACCCCGGAACCATATCCGAAGACTGTTTTTACGTCGACTATATATGGTCAATTTGTTTGCATGCTCTATCGTATGTTTCCAATGGCTCCATGGTATACAATCGTTTTTTGGGGCTTGCTGTTTGTTTCTTTTTGCTGCATTTGTAAATCGCTGTTGAAAATCGGTGCGGAAAATGGTGTTTCCCTAAAAAACGTATTATTGTTATATGCTGTTTTACATGCTGCGTTGTTTTGTTACTATTTATGGTTTTTGCAATTCACGGTAGTGGCTGGGATTTGTTTAACGGGAAGCACTGCTCTGATTTATGCACAGAGAACCAATGACTCGCTAACCAATGCGCGCTTCGACAGTCTTTTAGCCTTGTCGCTTATGGTGTTTGGCATTCTTATTCGGTATCTTTCCGCGGTTGTAGTGCTTCCGTTTTTGTTTTTGGCTGTGCTTTGGCAAATGATAAAAGGATATTCTCTGCCGGATTTGCCGTTTCGAAAAGGTCTGGCCACAGCATTTAAAAACTTTGTTTCGGTTAAGAGCTTCGTTCTTTTGGCGAAAGTTGCCTTAACAGGAATAGGGGCCTTTGTCCTTTTATTTGGTTATGAGTGGTACTATGATTCAAAGCATCCCGAATGGAAAGAATTTGAGACCTATTCTTATTATCGCGGCCTTTACACAGACTTTCCAAATCCGACATACGAAGAAGCTCCGGAACTATATGATGCAATTGGCTGGTCTCCGGAGCTGGTTCAGGTGAGCAAAGGCTGGTTTATGCTGGATAAAAGGATTTCAGTAGAAAATTTCAAGTTTATTCAAGACCATAAAACCGAATACAGGGCGAGTTCTCTTCAAAATGATGTGGACAATCCTGAACAGGCGCCTCAAGGAGCCATGTGGCAAACAATCTCCCAAGCATTGTTCGACACACAAAATGGAATTTTGGGAATAGGTGTTATATTGGTGATTCTTGCAGCCATCGCCTTTTCAGTTTGGAGCGTTCTTTCCAATCGGATGATAGTAGCGTGCTGGATGCTGGCTACCGCTGGTGGATTTTCAGTGATAACATTGGCTTTAATTATTATGGGGCGGTTGCCGCTGCGTATGTATATGTGCATATTGCTTCCTGCGGTAATATTGCTTGTGTTTGAAAGTTTGGAGCTGCGAAGAAACGAAGAGTCTCCGCCAAATAAGAAAGAAAAAGTGTTTTTAATCGGAATGCCTGCAGTGATGTTGATAACGGCCATCCTCCTGTTTCTGTGGATAATGGGCAGCAAGCAGGTGTCAACGAGTGTAAAAACGGTGGTGAGCATTCTGTTTTCAGGTTGCTGCTTGTTGGAATTGAAAAGCATTTGGAACTGCTTCGCAGGCAGAAAAACAGTGGGACGATGCTCTTTAATTGCGCTCCCGCTGCTGTGTATCGGAGGGATTTTAATCTTTTCTGAATTTGAACAAGCGGCACAAAGCCATGAAATATTAAACAGTATGCATTTAGAAGAGCATCATCAAACAGTGACGCAATATCTTGTGGAACATCCGGAGAATATATATATTTACGATAGTACTTCTTACCTGCTATATCCGCGGGGACCGTTGTATGTGGAAGAAAAGGCTCCTGTCTGTAATCTCTTTTTTTACGGTGGAAGCTTGGCGAATTCACCGTTGTTTGAAGAGCAGTTGGCCGCGGCTGGCCGCACGGAGCTAACGGCGGAGGATTTTGTAGAAAACGGTGTTTTCTTTTTGTATCAGGTTAAGTATGGCGAATATACAATTTTCTCGGGAATAGAAGAAAATGAAGAAGAGCAATGCGAGAATTTCGTGATTGATCAAATATCAAAAAATGCTCTTTCCCAAATGTTAAAAAGCGATTACGGAATATCTGAAATAGAAATTGTGGATCGAATTGATGATTTGTATTACGTTTATCGATATTTGCCTGCAGCAGAGTAATCGTAATTGTTGGAATCGGGAAATAAACAATGTAGAGGAAAAACAACATGGACAAAATGGAACAATGCTATGTATATACACATGTCGCCTATGATAAAAAGAAAATCAAAGAGTTACTGTTTGATTTCATAAAAGTGAAACCGGGTCAAAAGGTTGTAATCAAGCCCAACTGGGTTCGAGAGGGACATATTGACAAACCGGATGAGTGGGAACATATAATTACGCATCCTGTGATTGTTGAAGCGGTTGCTGAGATTGTAGTTGAAAAAATGCATGGAAATGGCGAACTGAAAGTGATGGATAGCCCCATGTCCAGCAGTTCCTTCGGCAAAGTGGTAAAAAGGGGCAATATTAAAGAAAAGCTGCTGCAGTTAAACGCTTCGGGTGTGAATGTGCAGGTTCTGGATTTGAGGCGAGTGCGGGATTATATGAAGGGGGATATACTCATCTCCAGCAAAGATTTGCCGGGGGATCCGGCGGGTTTTTTGGAGATTGACCTTCACAAAGACAGCCTGCTTTCCGACAAGAAAAATAAGCAGTACTTTGGCGCGGATTATGACGTGAAGCAATTGCGAACACTGCACAATGAGGAAAATAATATTTACCATATCGCAAAATCGGTGTTAGAGGCAGATGTTGTCATCAATTTGCCAAAGTTGAAAACGCATCGCCTGGCGGGAATGACCGGAGCGCTGAAAAACCTGGTCGGGATTACGGTTATGAAAAACTCAATTCCACATTACACAATAGGAACACCTGAAAATAACGGAGACGATTATAAAGAAAAAAGCAGTAAATCTCAGTTTGAAATTAGTGTACTGAGTATTATGCGGAAGATATGGAAAAAAAAGAATCCGGTTATCAACAGCTTTTTTATCCCGTTAAAAAAGATTTATGCTTCGGTTGCGGATCGAAAGGATAAACAGAGCATTCGAGGCGGGATTTGGTATGGGAACGATACAGTATGGCGTGCGGTTTTGGATTTGAACCGTATTTTGCTGTATGCAGATAAGAATGGCGTGATGCAAACGACCCAGCAGCGGGAATACTTAACGATTTTGGATGCTGTGTATGCAGGGGAGAACCATGGCCCTTTAAAGCCGGATAAAAAGGTCTGCAATACTATTTTGGTGGGAAGCAATCCGGTTGCGGTAGATACAGTTGCTTGTGCAATAATGGGATATGACTATAAAAAGGTACCAACAGTTCGTGAAGGCTATCGGGTGAAAAAATATCCGCTTATCAATACCGAAGCGGAAAATATCGTATTGATTTCCGATAGCAAAGAATTCCATGAAAAAAAACTTGCGGATATTTCCTGGGACACGAGCTTTCAGTTCGTGCCGCAATTTGGTTGGAAAGGCCATATTGAATTGAGTGAAACAGAACGCTGATGTATAGGGGAGCGAGAGAATGCTGGAAGCACTTCAAAAAAAATTAATCAATTTTCTGGTGTTAAAGGATTTGATAGAACTTTATAACAACTTTCCTTTCAACGCAGCGCAAGTAGAAAAAATACAGAAAAAAAAGCTGGCGCGCTTAGTAAAGGTAGCCTATAAAAATCCGTTTTACAGAAAACGCTTCGATGAATGCGGATTGACCCCAAAGGACATTCAGACGCCGGAAGATTTGTTGAAATTGCCTTTGTTGAAAAAGGCCGAGCTTCGGGACTGGGTAAAATCCGAGTATGAAAAAAATCCTGCACGGTTTAAACATTGGTTCCGAGACAGCACCAGTGGTTCAACAGGAGCGCCACTGGTGACTTATTTAAGCGCGCATGACAAAGCTTATAATATGGCGGCGTGGATTCGAATGGGCGCTGTGCAGGGCTTAAACCCTTTTTTTGATTCGACATTCTGTCTGGTTTCTCCCCACCGATTGAAAAAACAAGGGGATTCCATTTTGCAAAAATTCCAATTGCTGAAAAGGACACAAGTGTCCTATTTAGCATCTCCGGAGGAGATGGTAGAGTGCTTCAATCAAGAGAAACCGGTGTTTATGTATGCGAATAAATCACAATACGTTCAAATGGCGCTGTATGCGCAAAAAAACAATGTGAAGCTGTCGCCATTAAAATTGTATGCATCTGCAGCGGAAACATTGGATAAGCAATCCCGTGATTTGATTGAATCGCAGTTTGGTATGAATCGAATGTATGATACCTATGGCTCCACAGAAACGGGCGCGTTGGCTTTTGAACTGAAGGGGAAACGGAATCAATATATTATTTGTCATGATACGCACATTGTGCATACACTCAATGAGGAAGGGAAAAGTGCCTCATCAGGCAGGGCGGTAATCACTTCCTTGTATCATTATGGCTTTCCAATTATTAATTATGATTTAGGAGACGGCCTGGATATTTTTGAAAAAGACGGATTAAAATATATTTCAAGAATCAACGGACGCTTGGACGATTGGATAAAATTTGAAGATGGAGAAAAGCTTCCATTCCACTTTTTCTACGAAGTGATGGAGAAAAGAAAAGAAATTTCGCAATTTAGAATTATCCAGGAGACATATCACGATGTAACCATTATTTTGGTGGAAAGCAAGGATTACAATGTCCCACATGTTGAAGTGCAAACAAAAATTCAGGAAGAATTGGAAAGTTTGTTTCAAAAAACAGATATTAACTATCATTTCGAATGGCGGGATGTCATTCCTTTTGATGAGAATGGAAAATTAAGAATGCTAATCAGCAAGGTGTAAATGATGAAAAAAAGCAGTTTTTCAAGCGCATATATTATGCTCTTGACAGCCATTTTTGTCAGCAGTTTTGTGAATGTGTTTTCCAAGATTGCGGCACAATACGATTTTCTGTCGATTCCATTTTTGTTTTTTTATGGAATTGCGATGCTGATTACCGTTGGTTATTCAGTTGTATGGCAATTGACGCTGGAAAAAATATCATTAATTTCTGCTTATATGGCGCGAGGCCTTCTGTTTGTCTTCATTTATCTCTGGTCGGTTTTGATTTTCAAAGAATCTCTCAATGGAATACAGATTTTAGGTGGGATTGTTATTTTGACGGGAGTAGTGGTAAGCCAATATGGAAAAGTATAGTTGGCTCATTGCGCTTTTAGGCGTTTTCATTTCGAGCTGCGCACAGTTGTTGATGAAAGCCTCTGCGGTTAAAAAAAAGCAGAGTAGCATATTGGAAAAATTTCTGAATATTCGGATTATGACGGCATATTCCATGATGATGCTGTCTTCGCTTATCAGTGTGCTGTGCTTACGGTATCTGCAATTGAAATATGTGCCAATGATTGAGGCGACGGGCTTTTTGTGGGTTCCATTGCTGTCGTTCCTGATACTGCGTGAAAAGCCGACACGATATAATGTCATTGGTGGCATCATTATCGTTTCGGGTATGATTTTGTTTACAATTGGTTCTTTTTAGTGTGGTTTATTTGTGGTTCTCAGCTTGCATCTTCGCAGATGACTGCCAGTTCCATATTCGTGCGCTTCTTGTCATCCCCATTGGACATCGGCTATGACTCGTGTAGCCGGGCGCAGCCCCGCATGAGGGATGGAGGCCATTCAGGAAGCAACTCGCTACACGAACGTATTACCGTCTGTGTGGCGAGTTTGTTCGTCCGAATGCGCCACAGTTATTGGTGATGCGAGGGGACTTGCTGCACCGGAGCTTTCCGTAATGTCCTCTACACGGCGCGCAGATACCCCGATGAGATGCATTTCGATGTGCGATTTTTCGTGCTGGCTCGCGCCAACTCTTTGAACTGATACTTGAGTGTTTCCACGTTTCGCAGTACAATCTTCTCAGATACGCTTTGCAGTTTCTTTTTAAATAGTGTTTACACGAGCGATATGATAAAATGGGAGCAAGAGATCCGAAAGAGGTGTTCCCATGAAGAATGAACAACAACGCCACGACATCAGCGATGCGGTATGGAGCCTGCTGGAACCGCATCTGCCAGGACAACGAGGGCAGTGGGGTGGA